>OIXA01000407.1_pt1 | contig 63005 bp, 47 predicted proteins | sample 1587721 | NCBI WGS metagenome assembly OIXA01 (sample SAMEA3888900, study PRJEB22519) | human gut metagenome | biome: human gut; feature: human-associated habitat; material: faeces | place: Denmark | collected 2013
GTTGTCAATGCATTACAAAGAGGGGCCGTGCCGACTCCCAGAGCCCCTTGCTCCACGTGGATATTGAGGTCATGGGTGACCACGGGTCACCCGCCGGGACTTCTGCCCGCCTCTCATCATCACGTGGATATTAGGTGCTACTCCTTATTGGTGGGTGTGCCCGATATTCTGATCATTGTTGTCATTTGGTACCGTAAAAACGTTTTCTTGTGCACGGAATTGGTACACACGGATATGGGCGGGTATACTCTATACAATATTTCGAGCCGCAGGATGGATGCTCACTGCAGGACTTGCCGCCCTCGGCACTAGAGGGAGGGGCCCGCGATAGCGGGAGGGCCTGGTCCTGCAGAGAGCATCACATCCGCGAGTGCCTGTTGTAAAATATCCTTACAGATTTGTAAAGATTCTTTACACAGCGGATAAATAAGCGAGAATGTAATGCATTGACAGATAGTAAATTACCATCTCTGGCACGACGCATGTTCATATTATAGGAAAACGATGAAGATTATGAAGTGGATAATTCCTATAATAGTATTTACATCGCTGGCGACCGGAGCCCATGCGCAGGAGGCTGTGCCGGCGACTCATGACACAGCCCAAGTGCCGGAACATGTTTCGTCACAGCTGGCCACGACCAAAACCATGTCCCTGCGCGAGTGCATGGAATACGCCATCAGCAACTCTACACAGGTGCGCATTCAGCAGTCCAAAAACGACGATGCCAGACTCGACAGACGTGACGCCATTTTGGGCGCATTTACACCATCAGTCGACGGAAACTCATATGGCTATTACAGATGGGGTAGATCCATTGACCCTGAGACAAATACATATGTCACTACGACATCATTGAACCAGGGATTCTCAGTATCGGCCGGCATTACGGTATTCAACGGATTCTCCGCCATCAACAATCTGAAAATCGCCAAGACATCCATTGCGATGGGCATCTCTCAGGAACAGCAGGAGAAAGACAAAGTCTGTCTGGCTACTATTGAAGCATATTTCAATGTCCTTTATTATACTAGACTTACAGACATCTTGGAAGAACAGGTAAACAACGCCCGCAACTCTGTCAAACTCGCTGAACGTCAGGAGGAACTCGGCTCCAAAGGCTATGCGGACGTGGTTCAGATGAAGGCTGATCTGGCTGACAGAGAATATGAACTTACGACTGCCATAAACAATAGAGACAACGCCCTGATTACCCTGGAAGATGTAATGTATTGGCCTACAGATGAAAAACTTACGATTAACGCAGACCTCTCAGCTCTCGAATTCGACTCGGCAACTTCCGCTACTGGAGACATCATCGACAGGGCAGTGAAATCCATGCCGGCGGTATTGATAGCCAAAGGCTCCATGGATAATGCCCTCCGAAGCCTGCAGACAGCCAAGTGGCAATTCCTTCCGACACTGGGCCTCTACGGAGGCTGGTCTACCAGCTACTATACATACCCTGGACAGGCAGGATACAAAGCCACCCCTTATTGGCATCAGTTCAAGAACAACGGAGGTGAATACGTGCAACTGTCATTGAACATACCTATATTCGACAGACTTCAGAAACATACGGCATTGGCCAAAAAGAAGAACGCATACCAGCGCGCGAGCCTGGAATACGACAAATCCCTCCGCGATGTCGAATCCGAAGTCCGCAGGGCCATTCAGGACAGGGATGGAGCCGAAGCCGCTCTACTTCAGGCCGAAAGACGCGCGGAAGTCTATGACGAGGCATATAAACTCAACGCCCGCAAATTCGAACAAGGACTGATCTCCTCCATAGAATATAACACCGCCTCATCCAACTACTTGAAATCCAAGGCGGAACAACTTAACGCAGAACTGCAGTACCAGCTTAAGCGCCGCATCGTCGAGTACTACAACGGAGTATCATATTTGGAACAGTAAAAAATCAGAATCATGGATAAGATAATAGAAAAGAAAACAGGATTGGCTGCCGCATTTACAAAAAAAGCCATAAAATATTGGGCAGGTGCAGCATTGGCAATCGTCCTTATAGTATTGATAATCACTGGGAATAGCTCTGCGGTACGCGTTGACGGCGGCTCCATCATCACCGGAACCGCGAAAAGAGGCGAGTTCAACGATTACATCCGCGTAAGCGGACAGGTCCAGCCGATGACCACCGTCCAGCTCAGCCCCACCGAAGGCGGCAACGTCCAGAAAATCGTCGTCGAGGAGGGGAGTAAGGTCAATGCCGGGGATGTCATAGTCGAGCTGTCGAATGAAAGCCTTGACATGCAGATACTTAACTCAGAGGCAGAACTTGCCGAAAAGGAAAACATCCTGCGCAACACATTGATTTCCATGGAACAGCAGAAACTCTCAGTTCGACAGGATAAACTCACGCTTCAGATAGAGGTCCGCAGGGCCAATAGGGCATACGAACAGAACAAAGCCCTTTATAATGAGAAACTTATAGCTAAAGAAGAATACCTGAAAGCTGCCGAGGACTACGAATTGGCGAAAGACAAACTCGAACTCGTAATGGACCGCGAACGTCAGGACAGTCTGTACCGCAGCACTCAAGTCTCCCAGATGCACGAAAGTTTGGAGAATATGCGCATAAACATGGCCATGATCCGCAGACGTAAAGAAAACCTGTCAGTAAAGGCGCCGATCAGCGGAGAACTAGGACTTCTCGACGTGGAACTCGGACAGTCAGTAGCAGCAGGTTCCAAAATCGGCCAGATAAACAACCTCGATTCGTATAAGATTGAAGCCCAGATAGATGAACATTACATTGACAGAATCACACCGGGCCTGGAAGCGACTTTCGAGCGTCAGAACGAGAAATATTCGGCGGTCATCCGCAAAGTCTATCCCGAAGTCCGCGAAGGCAAATTCAAGGCCGATTTCCGCTTCGAAGGCCAACAGCCCGAGAACATCCGCGCCGGCCAGACCTACTACCTGAATGTCCAGCTCGGCCAGCCCGAAGAGGCCGTTATCATTCCGCGCGGCTCCTTCTACCAGGCAACTGGCGGCAAGTGGGTGTATGTTGTCAATGCCGATGGAACGAAGGCTACTAAACGTAGTGTCCGTATAGGTCGCCAGAACCCTCAGTATTACGAAGTTATAGAAGGTCTGGAGCCTGGCGAGAAGATTATCATATCCTCTTACGACAGCTTCGGCGACAAGGATGAACTGATTATAAAATAAACGTCGACCATGAGTACATATCTGAAATTCCTCTCGAAAAATAAACTTTATACTGTAATCGAGGCATTGGGCCTGTCAGTGGCACTGGGATTTGTCATATTGCTGACCTCTTATGCCAGGACGGAGTTCAGCGTAGGCGCAAGGCAGCCGCTTTCCAAACAGATTTATGCCATCGGAGGCGGTGATTGTGTCGGCATGACGCTGTGCACCGGAGATGAATTCTTCCCGTTAATGCCGGAGATTGCATCATGGACACGAATCGGAGATTTAGGAGATAAGGATGTTACCGTGGGCGAAGACTATTATCCGGCAGTGGCATGTGCCATTGACACGAATTTTCTGAAACTTTTCGATTACAGACTGGACGGTTGCGACAGAAACCATATTCTTGCGAATACCGATGAGGTCATTCTTTCGGAAAAGTATGCGAGGAAAGTTTTCGGTAGTGAAGACCCTGTCGGGAAGACATTGACAATAGCCGGAGACAAACTGACCGTGGTCGGGACAATGGAGGATTTCGGAGCGTTTGACGAATTTTGTTATTACGATATTTTCCTGAGTGCCAAGAAATTGGCGGAGGTGAACGCCCCGATGGATAATTTCGGAAATGTGCAGACATTCGTCACTCTTGCCGATGGCGTATCCCCTGATGCTGTCAGAGAAAAACTGCTCGACAAGTACATGGGATACTGGAAAGAGTTCTACACACGGAACGGGGACGATGGCGGCTTCCTGTGGGGCTCATCATTGACCAGATTAGACAAACTGTATTTCAGTGAATTGGAGTCATACAGACCATTGAGGAAAGGAGACAAAAGGACAGTTGAGGTCCTGCTCCTCGTGGCTATAATTCTCCTTGTTTCCGCGATTTTCAATTATATAAACCTGACTGTCGCACAGACGGGAAAACGTGCTAAAGAGATGGCTACCAGACGTTTGCTTGGCGAATCGTCCGCCGGAATAGTTACGAGATATCTGACAGAGTCTTTCCTCTTTACGGCTGTGTGTATGGCTATAGGTGTGTTGGTGGCATTCGCATTCAAAGGGTGGTTCGACAGAATCCTTAGCACGGAAATCGTCATCGCTTCCGACATGGGGACCATCATCGGAGCTCTTGCTGTCCTTGTCATTGTATCATTGATTTCCGGCCTCTTGCCTGCATTGATGGTATCCAGATTCCAGCCGATTTCTGTAGTCAAAGGCGATTTCAGGTTCCGCAGCAAGATGGTGTTCAGCAAGGTCTTTATCGTCTGCCAGAACATCATAAGCATGGTTCTTGTCTCGGTTGCATTGACAATGACTCTCCAGATGCGCCATCTGGTATCTTTGCCGGTAGGGTACAATACAGATCTGCTGTCTGTTTCCTCATGGGCGCTTGGCTATAAAAATATGGCTGCCCAGGAGGCTCTGCATCAGAGACTTCAGGCTCTTCCGCAGGTGGAGACGGCGGTTATGGCGGTGCAGCTTCCGTTCTCATGTGGAAGCAATGGCGTACATATTGAGGGTGAAGAAATGTCGTGGCTTCAGCTGCCTGCTGTTGACAGTGCGGCATTCAGGCTGCTTGGGTTCAAAGTGATAGAACAATATTCCGATCCTATTGAATGGACATGCTGGTTTACGGAGGAGGCGCAGCGGCGTTATGGAATCACTGCTGAGAACAGGACTGTCGGGACCAATAAATATGGCGAGCCGCAGTATGAGTGCTGCGGCATAATAGCGGATTTCCGCGCGCGTGATCCTCTTTATAAACCAATGCCTGACAGTCATCGGGCTGTGCAGAACCGTTCCGATGTGTGCATGAATCATCTGCTGAAGGTACGTGGTGACAGGGCAGAGGCGTTGAATGCTGTCCGCGGGGCATGGCGTGATGTGGCGAAGGAGTATATCGGTGTGCCGCGCGAAACTGACATATATTATATAGATGACTTCCTGGCGGATTCATTGACAGGAACCCGCAACACTATGAAACTGGTGATGACCTTCATGGTCCTTGCGATCCTGATTTCAGCGCTCGGCCTGTTCGCGATGTCCGTCTACTATACTGAGCAGCAGTCGCGTCAGATAGCCCTCCGGAAGATTTTCGGCTCGGGTGTCAAGGCCGCCGCGTGGAAACTCTCGAAGTCGTTCATCCTGATGACCGCTGTCGCCGTCGTAATCGCAGTTCCGGTATGTATCTGGTCAATGCGTTATTACCTGGCTGATTTTTACAATGCCATAGCCTTTCCGTGGTGGGTAATCATTGTGGCGGCTGCATTGACCTTCCTTATCTCCTTCGTCTCGATTATATCCCGGACATGGAGTTCGGCAGCGGAAAATCCTGTGGAGGTTTTGAAGCAGGAAAATTGACAAATGTCAGAAAAGAGGGTTATATTTGTGTTACAAAACGACATTATTATGAAGAAAACACTTATAACCCTCTTTTTGGCATTAGGCAGCATTCTGCCGATGTCCGCCCAGCATGGGAAGATCGTGGATGACGGATGGCTCAAAGAGAATTACACCAAGCGCGAGGTCATGGTGACTGTCCGTGACGGCAGGAAAATCTACAACGCCATATATGAACCCAAGCGGGAATATCTTCTGAAACTTGGACGTGATGCGAGTCCGATTATGATGTTGAGGACTCCGTATTCACTTAAACCATACGGACTTAAGCCCGGACAGGACTTCGGTCCTACCAAATCTGAAGGCTTCGGAGGTAACTTGAAAGGTGACATGGCGAACTATGTTGCCGAGGGATATGTGATTGTCCTGCAGAACGTTCAGGGTAAATTTCTGAGTGACGGCAAGTACGAGAACATGCGTCCTTATCTCTCTGGTCCCCGCGGCGCCGCAGATACATTGAAAAGACAAGACGGTTCTGTTATAACAGACGAATCTACAGATACTTACGATACTATCCAGTGGCTTCTAAAAAACACAAAGAATACCGGTAAAGTAGGTGTGAAGGGAAACTCTTACCCAGGATTCTACACAGTGATGGCCGTGCTGTCCCGTCACCCTGCCATCAAGGCTGCCTGTTCTCAGGCCCCTGCTACTGACTGGTTCATGGGAGACGATGCTCACCATAACGGAGCGCTTTGTCTTACAGACTGTTACAGATTCGGAGGCGGATTCTACAGGGAGTTCAGGAAACCTTCTACAAAGGGATTCTCGAACCTTGTGAAAATCGAAGGCGACGTCTATGATTATTTCCTGAACAAGCCGATGTCTGAGATTTCCGCATTCTTCGGCGATAGTCTGAGATTCTGGAGCGACATGATGAAGCACCCCAACTACGACCAGTTCTGGCTGGACAGAGACCCGAGCTTGCACCTTAAAGACATACGTACCCCTGTCCTCGTGACCGGCGGTTTCTATGACGCTGAAGATTGTTACGGTGCATTCCGCGTTTACAACATGCTCAAGAAACAGTCACCTGAATGTGACCTCCATCTCGCCGCAGGGCCTTGGTACCATGGAGGTTGGAACAACCGAACCGCGAACCACCTTGCCGACGCATGGTTCGGCGAAGGCTCCGGTGCCTACTACCAGGATGCCGTCGAATACCCATTCTTCCTGTACTACCTAGAAGGAAAGGGTACCTGTCCGGCTAAGGTCAATGTTCTTGCGTCGGGGGAGACTATGAGTTCCGTATCGCAGGGCGTCCAGTCGGATGATTTCTTCGAGTTCTACGACGAGTGGCCTCCTAAAGGGATGAAATACAACAAATTGTATCTTTCCGGAAAAGGTGGTTTGTCTTTCACTTCGCCTAAGAAAGCATCCCGCACCATCGTTTCTGACCCTTCCTCTCCAGTTCCGTATATGGACATCAAGTCCGACAGCAGAGACAGGGCTTATATGGTTGCAGACCAGTCATTTGCAACGCTAAGAACAGACGTTCTCACATATAGAGGGGAAGCATTGACAAAACCCCTTCATCTTGCGGGACCGGTGAAAGTCAGGATTGCGCTCAGCCTGGATTCGGAGGCGGCGAAGAAAATGCTGGACGCGGATATCGTCGTGAAACTCATTGACTTGCGACCTGACGGATATCAGATGCTGGTGCGCGGCGACGTGATGCCGCTCCGATTCCGTGAGGGATTCCAGATGCCGAAACCTGTGAAAGCCGGCAAGAAGACGATTGTGGAATTTACCATGTGCGACATCGACCACCGTTTCATGGAAGGACATACGCTTATGGTGCAGGTGCAGGGCAGCTGGTTCCCTCTCATCGCCATGAATCCGCAGACCTTTATCGCTGATCCTGTAACTGCGAAATCCGAAGATTATCAGCCTGTTACGATAACCGTAAAATCGGCCGAGTCTTATCTGGAACTGCCTGTCTGTGAATGATTACCAGCGGTTGTCACCGAATCTCCAGCCGATGCCGAGCATAAGATTGTTAGGGTCGTGGAACTTGCACATTTTATAACCGACGTGCAGGAACAAGTGACGGCTGACATTAGTTTTAAGCGCGACGATCTGATACCAACCCTTCAGGTCGTCGCCTTTATATATCACATTGTGACCTATACCGACATTGACAGAAAAAATCGGCATCACGAACTCGGCGCGCAGCGATAGTCCGGCACCGATGGATTCCCGCAGCGGCGGGCGGTAGAAACGCAGGTCCTCGCCGTGACTGTCCACGTAATTACCGGCCACGTGCTTGTCGAGATTCGCGCTCTCATCGTATTGAATATCAGCCGATATGCCGGTTTTGAGGAACTTATTTATGCGGAACATCGGGTTCAGGTTCACGCCCAAAATCCCGAACTTTCCGGAGACGATATAGGCGTTGTCCTTCCAAATCATCCCCTTCGCCCGGCCGGCCCCGTAAAGTATCGCGTCTAGTGTCCAACGGTTCCGGTGCCCGCTTTTGCCGTCGATGCCGGTTCGGGTCAATGCCGTTGTGACTTTTTCGCCCATTCTGGTGTCGAAACTATATGTTGCGCCGATTCGTCCTCCGAGAGTATTGACGCCGGCGTTGGGATATTTGGTATTTCCGTTCGAAAAATGCGTGGCCTCAAGTCCGAATTTCATGTTCCAGGACGGGGTGATGCGCCAGTCTAGGAGAAGCCCGAAATTGATATAGGCATTGGCCCTGGAACCTACCACCATATTGTAACTGTTTTCGTACTCTTTATATGGATGCCAGCCGAAAGAAATGCCGAAGTTCCATTCGTAACTTAAATCTATACAGGGACTTAACTTTGCTAATCTTGCGCCTTGGAGAAGATAAACCGCTGTCGGTCTGCCGATTTCCTTATTGTCGTAAAAATTGTTGAACCCTACGCCGATGCCTTGATAAGCCGTGGGAAATGTCTTGCCGAAATATGTGCCGGACGGGAATGAAAAAGCATACTGCAGATGGACTGACGAACTGAGATTCAGTCTCTCCCCAAATTCGTTTTCTCCTCTGAAAAACGGATTTGTCGGAGCCAGATAACCGCTGCGGAGATTTACGCTGAGGTGGTTTCTGTATGAAAGTGAATCTGCCTGGTTGTGGGCGGATAAAACAATGCAGACCAGGCTGGCGGCTATCGAAGAAATCAGGCGTTTCACTTTTATTGATTTTTATCGAAACAAAAGTAATGAAAATATGAGTTATGTGCAATTTTAAGGTTATATTTGCATAATGGGGCGATGAAAGAACTGTTTGTCGCGGCATAATATGGAATCTGACATGAACAAAGAACAATTGATAGAGAAAGTGAACGGCATTCTTGCTGAGGAATTCGAAACGGATGTAGCTGAAATGCAGCCGGATGCGTCACTTATGGAGGTACTTGACCTGGATAGTTTGGATATAGTGGACATGGTGGTTTTGGTGGAAAAGCACTTCGGAATCATCATGAAGAAAGAGGATTTCGGAACAGTGCGTACCTTCGCAGACTTTTATGATTATCTTGAATCCCGATTGAAATAATGGCAGAAGGCGGTTGGAAAGGCAAGTCTCGTGGCGGCAAGACAGGCTATAGCATATTTATCTATCTGATAAGACATACCGGCCTTTTCCCTGCTTATTGCCTGCTCGTTTTCGTGGCCGCATACTTCGTTCCAGCGTCGCCGTCTTCCACGAAAGACATCTGGAACTATGCCCGTAAGATATTGAAATATGGACGGTTGCGCTCGGCATTCTTCGTTTATAAGAGCTATTATTCTTTCGGCCAGTCCATTATCGACAAGTTTGCCATCTCTTCCGGTCTTCAGGGCAAATACGCTTACGAATTTGAAGGGGAGGATGTCCTGGACGAGGTCTTTTCTTCCGGCAAAGGTGCCATAATTCTGTGTGCCCATTTCGGAAACTGGGCAGCAGGGGAGGGCTTTTTCAAAGCACAAAAGACGCGCCTGAATTTCGTGATGTTCGATAATGAACACCCTGAAATAAAGGAGGTTATGGAGAAGAACAATGACCCTGATGCCTCATTCAAGATTATACCTGTAAACAAGGACAGCCTTGCACATGTCTTCCTGATCACTGAAGCGATAGACCGCGGAGAACTGGTATGTTTCATGGGCGACCGTTATGTCCATGATACCAAGCTTCTGGAACATGATTTCATGGGACATGAGGCGAAGTTCCCTTCCGGCCCGTTCCTCTTGGCGTCCAAACTGGGAGTACCGGTGCTATTTTATTGGTCAATAAGGGAATACGGCAAACGTTTCAGGTTTAAGTTTACGAAAGCCGACACTGTTTCATCGCGACGCGGCGGAGATATGGAACTGTTGAACCAGTACGTGGCTTCCCTTGAAAAGGAGGTCCAGTTACATCCTGAACAATGGTATAATTACTACGATTTTTGGAACCTGAGATAATATGAACCCCAAGTACAAAACTAAAAAGATGACGGCTCTCGACGCACAGAGGGCGGCACATGAAATCGCATTCGCTCCCGTGGTTTTCCAGGTGAGCAGGCTCATGTTGGAATACGGAATCTTCGCAATGTTGGAAGAAGCAGGACGGAAAGACCCCGCCGGCATGACGGTGGAAGAAGTCGCAACTGCTTCCGGCATATCTGTTTACGGCGTGAAGGTCCTGCTGGAATCATCACTTACGGCAGGCACGGTTTTCTACGACAACGGCAGGTTCACCATTTCCAAAATCGGCTGGTTTCTGCTGAACGACGATATGGTCCGAGCCGACATTAACTTTAACCACGACGTGAATTACAAGGGACTTTTCCACCTCGACGAGGCCATCCGCACAGGAAAGCCTGCCGGGCTGAAAGAAATCGGGGACTGGCCGACGATCTACGAAGGACTCTCCTCATTCCCGCCGAAAATCCGCGAGAGCTGGTTCGGTTTCGACCATTTCTACTCCGACCATTCGTTCGAGGACGCGCTCGCCCGAGTCTTCGCCACCTGCCCCAAATCGCTGCTCGATGTCGGTGGCAACACCGGACGCTTCGCGCTTAAGTGTGTGGAGGTCAATGCCGATGTCCATGTTACTGTGATGGATCTTCCCCAGCAGCTTGCCATGCTGAAACAGAACATCGCCGGCAAACCGGGTTGCGACCGCATTGACACATATCCTGGAAATCTTCTGGATCCGGGCACCGGGATTCCAGGCGGATTCGACGTGGTCTGGATGAGCCAATTCCTGGATTGTTTCTCTGAAGAGCAGGTAGTCAGCATATTACAACGTGTTTCCGCGACTCTTAAACCTGGGGCGTCAGTGTTTATCATGGAGACACTTTGGGATCGTCAGAAATATGATACTGCCTCATTTGACTTGGCGCAGACAAGTGTTTATTTTACCGCCATGGCGAACGGAAACAGCAAGATGTTTTATAGCGAGGACCTCTTCAGGATGATAAGAAAATCCGATTTGGAAGTTGTCGAAGTTATTGATGGACTGGGATTTGGCCATAGTCTTATAAAATGCGGCAAGTGATGGAAGGACGTGTTTACATATCGTCTTCGTATATGATTACGTCGCTTGGCTCTGGAGTGCAGGAGAATTTCGAAGCTGCACTTCAGGGACAGAGCGGGGTTCATATGTGCCTGGATACTACGAAGTCACAGAATCCGGTTATGGCCGGGATTATAGATCCTGCTGTATTTGAGGAGCTTAGTGAAAAATATGATGGCTCTTGTGGATTTGGATCATATACTGATGCTGAACTGCTTGCCATAAATTGTGTGGAGAATGTTGTCGGGGATGCCGGTCTGCCTGAACGTACAGGGTTGGTAATAGCCTCGGCTAAGGGGAATGTCGGACTTCTGGAGGGACGATGTGGGGTGCCTCAGCCTCAGCATGTTACGGACTTGCCAACTCAGGGCTCTAAGCTCCCGCAGTGTTCGGAGAACCAGTCTGGCGCGTCATCGCGGAAAGCTTCGTGCCCGCAGCATCTACAAGAAAACCGCCTGAACCGCGTAGGAGAGTTTTTCGGAATCGACGAATCCGACGTCTACTATATTTCCAATGCCTGCATTTCCGGAGTTTCTGCCCTGATTTTCGCCAGACGAATGATTCTCAGCGGCCGCTATGACAACATGATAGTAGTCGGCGTGGATGTTCAGAACCGCTTCATTATCAGTGGTTTCGCTTCGTTTAAGTCGCTTAGCCCCGAACTCTGTCGACCTTATGACGCTTTACGTTGCGGCTTGAATCTCGGAGAAGCATGTGGAGCCGTAATGCTCACTAAAACAGGGACTTCGGACCTCGTAGCCATTGACGGCGGTTCCGCTTCTGATGATGCCAACCATATTTCCGGCCCGTCCCGAACAGGTGACGGACTTTATTTCGCCATGCGAGATGCCATGTCGGAAGCCGGAGTCGGACCTGCCGATGTGGACATGCTTCAGATGCACGGCACAGCCACCGCTTACAATGACGAAATGGAATCCAAAGCGGCCGGTCTCGCCGGACTTTCCGATGTCCCTGCCCAGAGTCTGAAACCCTACTTTGGACACACCATGGGAGCATCCGGAATTATCGAAACCATCCTCGCTGCTGAAGAACTGAAACGCGGTATATTCTTGGGTGTCAAAGGATTCGAAGAGTTAGGCGTACCTGTTCCGCTTAATGTTTCAGCGGAAAACCGGCTTATCACGAATCCCCATCATTGCCTTAAAACGGCATCCGGATTCGGCGGCACCAATGCGGCTGTCCTCCTTTCATTCGGAACCCCCGCACCCGCTTCCGCGAAGAAAACCTCATCCGCGCTGAATCCCGTCCGTCGAGTGCAAATCTCTCAGGGTCAGGTCAATGTCGATGAAACCCAAGCTTTCATCTCCTCACAGACAGACTTCCATATATTCTCCCGAGAGGCGTTCAAATCCCGCGGAGAATCCAATATGAAGTTCTATAAAATGGATGACCTCTGTAAACTCGGTTATCTTGCATCCGCATGGCTTCTGGATGGAATCGAATACGGGGAAGAAGAATGCGGCATAGTCATGTCCGGCAAATACGGCTGCCTCGATACGGATATCCGACATCAGCAAATCATTGATTCAGAAGGAGATTCTTCGGCCAGTCCTGCCGTGTTCGTTTATACATTACCGAATGTCGTGGCTGCGGAAATCTCTATCCGTCACCACATTAAGGGAGAAAATATATGGTTTTGGTCAGAAGACGAGACCATGTCTGACATAAAGAAATATGCTTCTATACTGGCGGCGTCACGTGATTTGAAATACTGCATAGCCGCTCATATAGATTTTATAAATGGCGATTATTTCGCTATATTTGAACTTTTAGAAAACACTGATCGATAATGGAAGCACTTGTAGAAAAACTTAAAACGCAGCTCATAGATGCATTGAACCTGGAAGAAATCAGTCCCGAAGACATTGACACAGAAGCTCCTCTTTTCGGGGACGAGGGTTTGGGGCTGGATTCCATTGACGCATTGGAGATTATCCTGCTGCTTGACAAGGAATATGGAATAAAACTGAAGAACCCTGCAGAGGGAAAAAGCGTGTTCTATTCAGTCCGCACGATGGCTGATTATATAATGGAGCACGGAAAGAATCAGGCATAACTATTTAATATGGAGATATTTGTAAACGGAATAGGGTCTGTGTCGGCAGGTGGAAGCAATGTCCGTGAATTTGCAGAAACTGTCCGCTTAGGTAAATCCCCGTTACATAAACCGACGAGGTTCCGGACGAATCTGGAATTCCCCGTCGGCGAAGTGCCGTTATCGGACATTGACCTGAAACAAGAGCTTGGTATAGAGGGAATTATGAGCCGAACGGCCCTTCTTGGGCTGAAAGCAGTAAGGGAGGCGTTGGCGGATTTTGGGGCGCGGACAGGCGTCAGTAAGCCTTGTCGTGTGGCGTTCATTTCCGGAACTTCGGTCGGCGGCATGGATCTCAGCGAAGAGTTTTGGGAGCATAATCGCGATAATTTTGCTGGCGGCGATGTCCAGATGCTGAAGATGCATGACCCCGGTGCAGTTACTGATGCGATGGTGCAATATCTTGAGGCTGAAGGCTATATAGGCTCCACAGTGTTTGTCAATACCGTGAGTACGGCGTGTTCTGCTGCGGGTAATGCCATCATGTTGGGGGCGAAGCTGTTGCGTTTAGGAGAGGCGGACATCGCGATAGTCGGCGGGACGGATTCGCTTTGCAAATTCACCATGAACGGGTTCAATTCGTTGCGGATTCTGGACCCGGAAATCTGTCGGCCGTTCGACGAATCGCGCGCTGGTCTGAACCTCGGCGAGGGCGCCGGCTACCTTATCCTTTCCCCCAACGATGCCGGTGCGTATTGTCGCCTTTCGGGTTGGGGCAATGCCAATGAGGCTTATCATCAGACGGCGAGCACTCCGGAAGGAATCGGACCCGGATTGGCTATGGAAGCTGCCATCAGATCGGCAGGTATCTCACCTTCGGAAATCGACTATGTAAATACGCATGGTACTGGTACTCAGATAAATGACATGGCTGAGATGAATGCCATGAACCGTGTCTTCGGCGGTAAGATTCCACCGTTCAGTTCGCTGAAACCCTTTGCCGGTCATACCCTCGGGGCGTCTGAAGGAATCGAGGCGGCATGGGTTTGCGGCATGATGAAGGACAGAGGTTACCGACATGTTTTGTCATCTGCGTTCGGATTCAGCGGCAATTGTGTTTCACTTGTATTCTCGGAATGATATGTGGTTTATACCTGAAATACCTTGTTACATTCACTCGGTACAGAGTCTTTATCCATCCGGTAAAGTGGAGGGAGATGCTACTCGTGTTATAACTGAAGAACCTGATTACAAATCTGTTATAACGGATGCCAATCTGAGGCGCAGGATGGGGCGACTGCTGAAAATGTCTATGTACTGCGGCTTGAAATCGTTGGACGGAATCGAGTCTGACGACGTGGTCGGCATAATTACTTCGACGGGAATGGGTTTTATGAAAGATACTGTTGTTTTCGGCAATAGTATTTTCGACCGCGATGAGGATATGCTGAATCCTTCGCCGTTTATGCAGTCTACATTCAATACTGTGTCAGGTTATCTGGCACTGATGCGGAAAATCAGGGCTTATAATACGACTTTTGTGCATGGAGCAGGAGGGTTTGCTGCGGCTTTGGCAGATGCCTCGATGCTTTTGACGGAATCTGCTGCCGGGTTGCAAAATCCTGAAAATCAGAGTAAATCTGTGCTGGTCGGTGCCTTCGACGAGGTTACGGCAGAGGTAGATACGCTGCGCAGGATGCTCTTGGGAGATGATTGTCTTCCGCTTGGTGAAGGAGCTTGTTCGTTCTTGCTTTCTTTGTCGCCGTCGGATATACATTTGAACTCTTTCGGTCTGACATCTTGTGACAATGATCTCCCGGAAGATGTATTCTTCTGCAGTTCTTATGTAGACGAAATGGGCGCCTTCCCGTCGATGCTTCCGGTGTTGCTCTGCCGTTTGATTTCTGAAGGCTCTATCGAGTCGGGAGCCTTCGCCATTGTGGACGACGTGAACCCTGGCGGTTATACGCTTTTGCTTGAAAAACAATAGTTTATGATTATATTTGTCATCATACTCGCGCTCGCATTGACAGCCTTCCTGGTCTGGGCCTGTGCCGACATCAGCTCAGGTGTATGGCTGAAGACGCGTTGTCATGTAGAGTCCGATGACAAGACCGTTTACCTGACTTTCGATGACGGACCTGTTTCAGGAACTACGCCGAAAGTACTGGATGTCCTTAAAACGCGAAATGCACGCGCGACGTTCTTCTTGATTGGAAAGAATGTGCCTGATAATCAGGATATTGTGCGCCGAATTATCGCTGAAGGTCATAGAATCGGCATCCACTCATACAGCCACTCCGGCCTTTTCCCGCTCTACTACTGGAAAAAGATGTTGAAGGAAATTCTTGAGTGCCAGAAAGTTATCAATGAGTGCTGCCCTGAGGATCGGGTCAATGATGGGGTAACGTTGTTCCGTCCGCCTTTCGGGGTGATGAATCCCAGTGTTGCTGATGCGGTCAGCATGTCGGGCATGACAGTGGTAGGTTGGGATGTTCGCAGCCTCGATACTATGCATAGCGAAAAACCTGATTGGCAAGATGTTACGCTTAATAGAATTATGAAACGTGTGAAGCCTGGGTCTGTCATTTTGTTGCACGACAGAATGCCCGAGGCCGATAAATTATTGACTGCGTTGTTGGATAGGTTGGATGAAGAAGGGTATAGGTATGATAGGGTTTTGCCGTTTTAGCCGGCGATAGAAGTCGGATTTGTAATTGCTTGATGTTTATGGTTTTAATATAATATAATGAGAAGATTTTACATATCAGTTATAACCTGCCTGTTGACCGTTGGGGTGCTTGCTGGTAACTCCCTGGTCTGCTCAGCTGCTGACCAGTTCGTGGCGCTGAAAGACAAACAGGCATTCAGAAAAGAACTCGCCGAGAAGAACCAGTCGGTTCATTCCATTCGGGCTAAGTTCTTGCAGGATAAATACTTGGACGTGTTCAGCAAGACGGTGAAATCCGAGGGGTGCTTTTTTTGGCAGTCTCCGGACAAGATATGTTTGGATTATTCATCACCTACCAAATATAAGATAGTGATCAATGGTGATAAACTTAAGACTGAAACAGGAGGACGCTCCTCTGTCGTAAGCGCCAAGGGAAATCCGATGATGGACCAGATGAGTAATCTTATCTCGGCCTGTATGACGGGCAATTTGGATGCGCTCGGCTCCGATTTTCGATATGAAGTCCGTGAGTCTGCGTCACAGTATCTGGTTACGATAGAGCCTGTCTCTCAGATGGTCAAGAAATATATTGTCAAGATGGAGATACGTCTGGACCGTCGTGACATGTCTGTCGTGAAACTGGTGATGTTCGAAAATGCAACTGATTATACATCATATACTTTTACCGAAAAGAAGTTTAATGAGACGATTCCTTCAGCTGTTTTCAGTATCCGTTAGCCTGATTTTGTTTGACGGATCCTGTATGCCGCGTCTGCTGATTTCTTTTGCTGAAGAATCGGCGGAGGTCGCGTCGTCTGATATTGTACGGGATTTCACGTTCAAGGCCGGTAGACATGAACTGTCCGGCCTGATGATGATCCGTAATGTGGGACCTGATGCTGTAAGAGTGGTGGCTACAACCTATTTCGGGATGTCATTGTTTGATATGACAGTCACAAAGGATTCATATACAATGAATTCCTGTGCAGATTTTCTCGATAGGAAAGATGTGGCGGCGTTTATCGCTTCGAGGATCAGGAAAATGATTCCTGAGTTTAACTGGGAGAACATTTAGTAACTATAAAGCCAAGTCAATGGAGCCAAATATAATGACCAAAGAAGATTGCAGACAGAAGTTCAGACAGCTTAGATGCTGTGTGCTGATACCGACATACAACAATGCCGGGACACTTTCTTCTGTAATAAATGAGGTCTTGGAATACTCTGATTCTGTGATAGTTGTGAATGACGGATGCACTGACACCACACCTGAAATCATTTCTTCTTTCGGTGACAGGATTCGTTCTCTTACCCATGAGAAGAACAGCGGAAAAGGTGTCGCCATCATGAACGGTTTTGCTTATGCCTCACGACTTGGTTTCACTCATGTGGTAACTATTGACGCCGACGGCCAGCATTTCCCTTCTGATTTGCCGCTGTTTGCTGAGGCGATGGAGTCTACCCCTGATGCCATTATCGTGGGTGCCAGGGATTTACAGGCGGACGGCATGCCCGGAAAGAATACATTTGCGAACAAGTTTTCCAATTTCTGGTTTAAATTAGAGACTGGTATTCGTTTAGAGGATACGCAATCTGGTTTTAGGGCGTATCCGCTTGGTCATGTGGATTTTACGTCCAGATTATTTACCGGCGGATATGAGTTTGAACTGGAAGTCCTGGTCTTTTCTGCATGGAAAGGAACTCAGGTCCGCAATATCCCCGTCCACGTTTATTATCCTCCTGAGGGTGAACGGGTTTCGCATTTCAAACCATTCCGGGACTTTACGAAAATCAGTATTCTGAACACGATTTTGGTCTTTTACTGTCTGTTCTGGAGATGGCCGATGTCGTTTTTCCGCAAACTTACGTGGACGAACATAAAGAGATTCATTGACAAAAACATAATTCATTCTGGCGAGAGCAACCTTCGGATCGCGTCGGCCATCGGGTTCGGCATTTTCATGGGGCTGATGCCGATTTGGGGCTATCAGATGATTTGCGCGCTGGCGTTGGCGCACCTGATGAAGCTGAACAAGGTGATCACTCTTGTGGCCGCGAATATCAGCCTGCCGCCGCTGATCCCGTTCATCGTGTTCGGTGGCTATTGGACTGGCTGTAAGCTGCTTAGCCAGCCGGTGCGGGTTTCGTTCGAGAACTTCGACTTGGCTTCCGCCGGCGAAATGATGCTCCAATATGTGCTCGGGAGCTTAGTGTTCGGCCTCGTCGTCGCAGCAGTTTTTTGGGTTTTGTCAATGCTTTTGCTTACTTTTTTCAGGCGTGATGTTCCACGTCCATAGTCTTAAATATATCTGAAAATGCATCGGATTTTTGTCAAGATATATAATTTTTTCAGGCGTCATCGTCCGGTTTTCTGGGTCTCGATGTTCTCGAGTTTTGCCATATTTCTGTTTATGGCATCCAGGATTCATCTGGAGGAGAATATCACGTCTTTCTTTCCGTCGGGAAATTCTTCCCATATGGCGGAAGTCTATTCTAATCTGAAGGTTAGCGATAAGATACTCATAATGTTCTCATCGGGGGACGGCAGCATTGACCCGGACAAGGAGGATAGTCTTTTTTCGGCGGCTGCGCGATTTGGGGAACTGGTCGAGGCGGCTGGGGTGCCGGAAGGGAAATATTTGGATTGCGTCAGTGGGGATGATATTTCGGGGATGTTGGATTTCGTGGGGGCGCATCTGCCTGTGTTGATGGAAGATTCTGATTATGAATCTCTTGCGAGGCTGGATAATCCTGCGGTTGTGGATTCGGCCATCAGAAATGTGTATCTGAATCTGATTTCTCCGGCGGGATTTGCGGTGAAGGATGTGCTTATGTCGGATCCGCTTTCGATAGGTGGCGGAGTGCTGGGACGTACGGCGGAACTTAATCCTGTATCTGATTATCAAGTCCGTGAAAATCACGTGTTTACGCCTGACGGAAATACTTTGTTGGCGTTTCTTGAGCCGGCTTTTTCGTCGGGGGAGACTGGAAATAATGATGCGTTGGTCGGGATTGTGGATGCGGCTGTGGATTCGCTTGCGGCGGAGTTTCCGACTGTGGAAGTTCATTATTTTGGCGGGCCGGCGATGAGTGTGTATAATGCGCGTCAGATCAAGAGGGATACTTATGCGACGTCCATTGTGGCGCTGGTGATCATTATATTGTTCATTCTGTGTGTGTTCAAACGTCGGCGTTCCATTTTCCTGATTCTGTGTCCGGCGATTTACGGGGCGGTTTTCGCGCTTGCAATGTCGTGGCTGACACGCGGGAGCATTTCGGGGATTGCAGTCGGTGCAGGTACCGCGATTATGGGAATTGCGCTGAGCTATTCGATACATTTTCTTGCACATCAGAATTATGTACGTTCTGTTACTCAATTACTTGAGGAACTTTGCAGCCCGTTGATCATAGGCAGCGTGACTACAATCGGAGCGTTCGTCGGGTTGCTTTTTACGTCTTCCAGACTGCTTCAGGATTTTGGTTTGTTCGCTGCTTATACTTTGCTCGGGACCATGGTTTTCTGTCTGGTTTTTTTACCGCAGTTCCTGGTGGCGCAATCGGACGTCCGTGAGGGTAAAGTGCTCAGAATCATTGAGAAAATCAGTTCTTATCCTTTCGACAGGAACAAGTGGCTGATCGCGGCATTGGTCATTCTTACGGCGGTTTGCGGCTATATGTCCACGAAGGTGGGCTTCGACAGCGACATGATGGACCTGACGTATTGGGAGCCGAAACTCAAGGAGGCGGAGGCTATGCTGGCCGCGCAGGACCGTGACAGCACCAAGACTGTGATGCTGGTCAATGTCGGAGTGTCTGATGATTTGGCTTACAATGCTTTACGTGGAACTTTGCAGGAGCTTGAGGCGTTGAAGTCTGAGGGCCTGGTTTCGGATTATTCTGACGGCGGGGCGTTTGTTGCCGGGCATGAGGAGCAGATGAGGCGTATCGGAAAGTGGAAGGCGTTTTGGACTCCAGAACGTGTGGCGTCGGTATCTGAAGAGATACGTAGTGCTGCTGTGAAATATGGTTTCAGAGAGGATGCTTTCGACGGCGCAATCGCCAGGTTGTCAGCGGATTATCAGCCTGTGGAGTGGTTTGATAGCGGGGATTCTTCGGGTCGGGATTCTGCTGATCGTGATTCTTCCGGTCAGGATTCTTCTGGTCGCGAGGCGGAGTATTCTGCTGATTCTTTGTGCCAGGTTGTGGGAACTCAGGCTATCCCGATGGCGTTCAGCAGCTGGATGGGCTCGTCGGACAATCTGAAAATGTTTGTCTGTCAGGCGACTATGCGCAGGGCTGACATCGATGAAGTTTATTCCCGTTTCTATGGAAATCCGAATGTGGTCATTTTCGACCAGAGTTATTTCGCGAACAAGGCGGCGGAGAGTATCAACAACGATTTCTATCTTATATTGTTCATTTCTTCGTTCTTGATTTTCTTTGTACTCTGGCTTTCTTACGGCCGGCTCGAACTGGCATTGCTCAGTTTCCTGCCTATGGCGGTCAGCTGGATTATCATCACGGGAATCATGGAAATGCTTGGTGTTCAATTCAATATAGTGAATATCATCTTGTCCACGTTCATTTTCGGTATGGGGGATGATTTCAGTATTTTCATCATGGACGGGCTTCTCCATAAATATCGTACCGGTAGAGAGTTGGTGAATTCGCATAAAAGCGCGATATTCTTCTCTTCATTCGTGATGATCGTCGGTATAGGGGCATTGATCTTCGCCAAACATCCTGCACTTCACTCGATTGCATTGATCACAATCCTGGGAATGGTGGCGGTGGTGCTGGTGGCGTATGTCGCGGAGCCGGTGATTTTCAGGGAGTTCGTTACGAAACCGGCTTCGGAGGGGAAGGCTCCTTACACGTTCGGAACTGTTTTCGGGGCGCTTTTCTTTCTCTATATCCCGGCGGTGCTCGGTGGGGCGGTTATCTTGTTGATAGGCATGTTTTTACAACTTGTGCCGATAGGCCGTGAAAGACGTCAGACCATCATTTCGCTGATGCTTCATCATGCTTGCCGACTGCTTGTGTGGATTTGTCCGTTCATCAAGTCGGTGCGCCTTGGTCCTGATGGCAAGCGGCTTCGTCAATGGACTGGCAGTCACGGGATTGTGTGTGCAAATCATCAGTCGTCGCTCGATATTATTCTTCTGATTTCGCTGTTCCCGAAGGTGAAGTTTTTCGTGGCAGATTGGGTGCGCAATTCGCCGTTGTTTAATCTCATTTCGGGGCTCTTAGGTTATATCTGCAAGTCGGACGGATTGATGGAAAGTGAAATGGTTCAGCGTGTTGCGACGGATTTGGAGCATGGCTGGAATTATGTGATTTTCCCTGAGGGTACGCGTTCACGTGACGGTTCCATGAAGAGGTTCCACAAGGGGGCATTTTTGCTGGCTGATGTTATGAAGGCACCTATGATTCCAGTGGTTTTCTACGGCAACTGGCGGATTTGTCCGAAGGGTACCGGGCTGAATCTCACGCGGGGAGTGTCTGTTACTCAGGTACTTCCGTTCGATTCCCGTTCTTATGAGACGATTACGGATGTGCGTAAGGCCATGAAGTCGGTTATCGTGGAGGCGCATGAGAAGTTGTGCCGTGAGTATGATTCGCCGCGCAATCCATATTTCCGCAAGGTGCTGGTTTCTTCGTATTTGTACAAGGGGCCTGTGACGGAGTGGTATGTGAAGGTAAAGACTTCATTAGAAGATGATTACGCTTATTTCGATTCAATGCTTCCGCGTACCGGACAGATTACGGATATCGGTTGCGGGATGGGTCAACTGGATATAATGTTGTCGTTGCTCCACCCGTCGCGCAAGGTGCTCGGACTCGATTATGACGAGGAGAAGATCGCTGTCGCCAGGAATTGCTGGCCGGTCCGCAATCTCCCGGGGCTGTCTTTTGTCAATGCTGATGCTCAGTCTGCGGAATTGCCTGAGAGTGACGCGTTTGTAATCAGTGATATGCTTCATTACATCGACAGTGAGGCGCAGGAGAGGCTTATCCGTAGGTGTGTTTCGCGGCTTAAGGACGGCGGTCTGATTTTGTTGCGCGATTCGGATACTGGCAATGTCAAGGGGCAGAAGATGACGGCGTTTAGTGAGGTCCTGTCGACCAAGATCATGGGTTTCAACAAGACTTCGGGCGATTTGCATTTCATTTCTGAGGCGCAGATTTCCGGCATTGCCAAGAGCCTTGGTCTTTCGCTTGAGGTGAAGACGGATGGCCGCAAGACGTCGAATACTTTTTATTTGCTTCGTAAACGTGCTTGCGTGGGCATGCGGCCTTCAGACGACTGATAGCCCTCAAATAAGCGCTTGCGCTCAGCAAGTTTGATGACTTGCTTAAGTATTAGAGTGTTAACTGTGGAACTACGTAAAAAGGAGGTAGACATGAGTTTGAAGAATAAGGGCCGTACCCGAACCCGGTCCGTCATCTTTAAGGTGTTATCGTGGGCCTTTGGAATTCCTCTCGCCCTGATCGCAATCGCCGCGCTCGCGTGCGTGTGGCTCCACGCTACCGCGGACCTCGGCGAACCGGAGTTCGTGCCTTCGCAAGTTCCTGTGGTTCAGGTCAATGACAGTTTACGCCGATGGGGTTCGTCGTCTCTTCGCATTGACCCGGACGGTCTTTATGAGATGCGGGTTTGCGGCGGTCCGTTTGAGCGTGGGGAGGCGATAGGGAAGTTGGGCGAAGATTTGCTTTATCAGCAGGAGAAGGCGTTTGCGGACAAGCTTTTCGAGATGGTGCCGAGCAGCAGGTATCGTGCTTTCCTTCATTACTTTATAACTATTTTCAATCGTCGTATGGGTGCGAGTGTACCGTTGGAGTATCGGCAGGAGATCAAGGCGATGTCGGCGTCGTGTACGCATGAGTTTGATGAGTTCGGTAATCCTTATGAGCGTCAGATGCAGTATCATTCCGCGCATGATATCGGTCACGTGATGCAGGATTATATGTTGGTGGGCTGTACTTCTTTCGCGGTCTGGGGCCGGGAGTCTGCGGATTCGTCGCTGCTCATGGCGAGGAATTTCGATTTTTATATGGGTGAGGAGTTCGCGAAAAACAAGCTTGTGCTTTTCGAGAAGCCTGATTCCGGATATGCTTATGTATCAGTGACTTGGCCCGGTATGCTGGGCGTGGTTTCCGGCATGAATACGCAGGGTCTGGCGGTGACTATCAATGCGTCCAAGTTGGAGGTTCCGTCGTCTTCTGCTACACCGATTTCGATTTTGGTCAAGTCTATTCTGCAGTACGCGTCGAATATCGAAGAGGCGGAAACGATCGCGGCGTCGTTTAAGACTTTTGTTTGTGAGTCGATTCTGGTAGGGTCGGCCAATGACGGTCGCGCAGTGATTATCGAGAAGACTCCTTCTGCGATGGGGATTTACTCTCCTGAGGGAGATTCGGAGTTCGGTCGTATGACTGCCGCTTCTTCTGCGAACATGGTTTCCCAGCTCGGTGGGGCTGTCGAGTCAGTTCGTCAGGGAGTCGCTTCTTCATCAGCGGCGGATGGTTCCCCTCATGGGTGTGGCTCCGGGACTGGACGGTTGACTGATTCTTCTTCTGGGAATAGCGCCGCTTCGCTCGGTGAGGCGTCGGTTGTTACTCGTGTTATCTGTACAAATCATTATCAGTCAGACCGTTTTCGTGACGACCCGGTGAACGTGGAGAATATCCGTGTTTCTGATAGCGGTTACCGTTACAGGCGCGTTCAACAACTTCTGGATTCATTGGGCAGTATCGACTATCTGAAGGCCGCCGCAGTTCTACGTGATATCAGGGGAGTCGACGGTGAAGATGTAGGGTATTGCAACGACTTGTCTATTAATCAGATGCTAGCCATGCACTCCGTGATTTTCAAGCCTGCCGAAAAGAAAATCTGGGTTTCTACCTCGCCTTGGCAATTCGGTAAATTCGTCTGCTTCGATCTGGATGAGGTGTTCGGGGAAGAGGGGCTATCCACTCGTGGTGTTCGTGGTGACGGCCTCTCTGACTCTGCAGCCCATTTTACTGGTGTTTCGGGCCAGGCAACTCACTCAGGTTCCAGAAATCTGTCTTCTGGTGAAGAGTCTGTTCACGTTGCGAGTGTCGATGTGAATCAGAGAACTTGTGGGTCGGGTTCTGCAAGTCACTTGGATTCTAGGAGTCTGTCTTCTGGTGAAGAGTCTGCTCACTTTGCGAGAGTCGATGTGGATCAGAGAACATGTTGGGCGGGTTCTGCACGTCACTCAGATTCTAGGCATCTGTCTTCTTGTGATGATTGTGCTCACTTTGCGAGAGTCGATGTGGATCAGAGAACTTGTGGGGCGGGTTCTGCACGTCATTTAGTATGTACTCTAGCTGTTGATTCAGGATTCAGTGACGATGAAATGTCGATTCCGGCGGATAAGTTTTTGGAAACTGAGGCGTTTCGTAATGTTCTTAAGTTCAAGGCGATGCAACAGACACTGGCGACGGCATCCAAGTCAAGGCGTGAAGTGCCGGCAGATTCGTTAGCGTTATTTGTATCGTGGAACCCATCTTATTACGGCACATACGTGTCTGTCGCCTCATATCTTGAATCGCTTGGCAAAAAAGCCGAAGCCGACGAATATTATCGCCGAGCCCTCACCTGTCCAATGAAACTCTCCGAGCGCCAGCACCTCGAGACTCGGCTTCGTGGGCGTTGATTCGGGAGTGCTCTTTCTGCTTTGAATTTTCGGACAACCTGGCGGGGTCTGGTATTATTATAAATGTGCGTATTATATTGATATACAAGTTGATAACCGGATATTGTCTATTCTTTGCTCCTGCCAGGTGGTATGTTTTTTTATAGGACCTGGAGGGTAGTTTTTCGCTGCTAATGGTTATAACTATCAGATTATTATCGTGTTACGATGAATTTTGTTGATTATCTATCTGGCAGGTTGTCTGAAATATTATTGATATACTATTTAAAGACGTACTATTAGTCGCCGCCGTCTAATACGATGGCCAGCTATCTTTAAACGTAGAAAGTGCACGTGTCGTAGCCGGTCGGCGGCGGATGCCCAGAGAGCGAATTGCGGAGCACCTGAGCGAACGGGCACCGACCGCCGCCGGCATCCAGGTATGTCAGGTTCGTTGTCGGAATAGTCGTTACGATACATCTGTAGATTTTCTTCGGATGACAACGATCCGGGGAGATAGTTGATGATATGTCGGTCACCGCAGCTGGCGAAAACGCCGGCCAGCTGCTCAAAGCAGGCTGCGCAGCTCCGCCGATGGCAGCTCCGCCTGCTTTGTGCCCCCGTGGACCATGGTCGTTTATCTTCGAGTTCACCAAGACTATCGAGAAGCATCCGCGACAAAATTACGTGTCGTGGCCGGGATTTCCGCTGATCGGGGTCGGCGGATTTTGGATATTGGAGGTATTGAGTATCAATGAATTACGTTATTTATATCCGCCGACCCTCCGTTTTTTAGGGGTGTCGGCGGATGACGATTTTATAATCACTTGATTATCAATGTTCTATAAAGTATAAATCCGACGACCCCAAGCTGCCGTAGTTCATAATGTGGATTGCCAGGAGTGCATCACGTTTCATGGCCGATCGGCGTCGGCACCCGGGTTACGCCTCGATGACGAGACCGTCGTAGGCCGGTTGGATATCCAGGTCGGGGGAGAGAGTTTGGAGCTGGGTGCAGAAATCCGGGTACGTCGGGAAAGTGTGGGAGAGGTGAGTCAGCCAGGTGTGCTTGGCCCCGATACGGTGCGCCAACTCGATAGCCTGATAAAGAGAAAAATGAGAGTGATGCGGCTTATAACCGACAGTATTCAGAGTTATGTGCTCCAAGCCCTGCAACTTCTGTAACTCGCTGTCAGGCAGCATGCTCATGTCAGTGATATAAGCGATATTACCGAAACGGAAACCAAGGACCGGCATCTTGTCATGCATTCCACGTATCGGAATAATCTCCACGCCGCGCCCTGACGCGGAAAGGCATTGACCCGAAAAAGAGGGATCGGCGGCGAGCTCGGCGGTCGACACTTTGCGGTCGTCAGTCGGAATCGTGCTGCCGTCCGCGAGTTGCCAGCAGTAACCTTGGTCGTGCACCCAGACCAGCTTCATATCGTCATCACTCGGCTCCACGAAAAACGGTCGCTCGTCGATCAGATGGATGTGCCACTCGGGAGCGCCGGGATACTTGTTCTCGGCGAAAACATAACTGTAACCCTCTTTCAATGAATCCAATACCTTTGACTCACAATAGATTTCGGCAGCGCGTTGATCGATGTAATTCAGCGAACGTACATCGTCCAGGCCGCCCGTATGGTCTCGGTGGCTGTGCGTGAGAAGAATCGCGTCCAGGTGCGACACCCCGTGCGCCAACATCTGCATGCGGAAATCCGGCCCCGCGTCCACCAGAATCGTCAGGCCGCCATACTCCACCAGCGCCGCTGACCGGAATCGCTTATCGTGAGGGTCAATGCTCTTACACACAGGGCATTGACAACCGATGATGGGCACGCCTTGCGACGTTCCGGTGCCCAGAAATGTCAGACGTGTCTTCATAGCGTCACCTCCACGATTTTGCCTGCAAGGGTAGGGTCCCATGGACGGTCTACCTTGATGTAATTCCCTGTATATCCACTCATTACGCCGTCGTTGTTATCCTCTTCGAAAAGTACATGTTCACGGACACCCTTCTGGGAGGCGATAAAATCTTCGTTGAGCGTTTTGCAAAGCTCTTCAAGCATGGCTACGCGTTTGGTCTTTACGCAGTCCTGAACCTGGTCTTTACGTGCGGCAGATCTCGTTCCGGCTCTACGTGAGTAAGGGAAAATATGGATAAATGCAGGTTTTATCCTGTCTTTCAAGAAGTTATATGTCTCCAAAAAGAGCTCGTCGGTTTCTCCGGGGAGGCCGGCGATTACGTCAATGCCGAAGAAGACGTCGGGTTTTTTGCTTCCGTCAGCGTTCAGTTCTCCAGGTTTCGGATTCATCTTTTCGCGGATATATGCTATTTTGTCGGCGAAAAAATCCGTGGTATACTTACGGCCGACGTCCTTCAGAATCGTGTCGCTGCCGCTCTGAAGAGGGATGTGGAAATGTGGCAGGAACTTGGTTCCGGACGCTATCCAGTCTACTATGTCGTCAGTCAACAGGTTCGGCTCGATGGACGAAATCCTGTATCGCTCAATGCCTTGCACATCGTTGAGCGCCTTCAGCAGATCCAGGAAACTCTCCCCGGTCTTGCGGCCGAAGTCGCCAGTGTTGACGCCGGTCAACACGATTTCCTTCACGCCCGATGCTGCTATTTTCTTAGCTTCGCTTACGGCTTTGTCAATGCTGATGCTGCGGCTCCGTCCACGTGCGTATGGCACAGTGCAGTAGGCGCAGAAGTTGTCGCATCCGTCCTGCACTTTCAAGAACGACCTCGTGCGCTCCTCGCCGCTGGAGTATGCCGCGAACGTTTCCTCCTGCGGGGATGTGGTGGGTTTGGACTCAGTCCGCTGGGCGATGTAGCTGAGTGTGGTGGTGACAAGGGATGACTTTTCGTTCGCACCGAAGACCAGGCTGACACCTTCTAGAGCCTCGACTTCGGCCTTTTTCAGTTGCGCGTAACATCCTGTTACTACGATAGTTGCATCGGGTGATACCTTGTGTAGCTTACGGATTATGTTTCTGGATTTCTTGTCGGCGTGCTCCGTTACTGAACAGGTGTTGATGACGAAGAGATCCGCACCCTTGTTCCAGGGAACCGATTCGTAACCGGCATTGATAAAGCCGCGTTCGTATGTGGATGTCTCGGCGTAATTCAGCTTGCAGCCGAGCGTTATGTATGATGCTGTTTTACTCATTGCAATAAAAATTTTGTAAGGCTAGAATACCATGCGGTGAAAGACCTCAGTAAGGGAACACATCGCGATCAGCCATCGGCCAAAAGCAAGAGGCATGAGCGCAGGTTTCGAGCGTAGTCCTAATGCGCCAAAATAAGAAAAACACAAGGCCGTTTGCCGATAATATTCTCTTTACCAGCCACATATCTCTTCCACTCAGCCACAGTTTTTGTCATAATGTAGGCATCCGGCATGGTAATATCCGCCGCCACGCATAATTCAGTCGAACCCTGGCAAACATTCAGTATATCAGCGAATAACGAATCATTTCTGTATGGCGTCTCGATCATAATCTTCGTCTGATGCGCTGACGCAGAATGTTTCTCGATACTCTTCAGAGCCTGACGACGCTCATCAGTCTTCGCAGGAATATAACCTAAAAACGCGAACGATTGGCCATTCAGACCGGAACCCATCAGCGCAAGCATAAGTGAAGACGGACCGGAGCACGGCACTACCTCTATATTATGCCTGTGACAAAGCTTGACAAGCTGTGAACCAGGATCCGCAACAGCCGGAAGACCGGCCTCAGTTATCAGACCGACATCATTGCCGTTATCGAAAAGCGGAAGCAGACGCTCCACCTCCTCAGGCTTCGTATGCTCATTAAGTTCGTGAAAATCAAGTTCCTGAATATGACCCTTAAGACCCGCCACAGACAGATAACGCCTGGCAGTGCGTGTGGCCTCCACTACATAAGTGTGAATCTTCGGCAACAACGCCAATACCCCGTCAGGTATTACCTCCCTCGGATCATTCTCCCCGAGCGGCGAAGGTATTAGAAACAATCTTCCTTTATTATCCATATCTACTTGTTATTCTTTTTCTTAGACATCTTCTTAGGCGCCACCGCACTCGGCCTCGTCACCATAGTAGAATCAGCATTGATCCTGATCCTAACATTCTTGCGGTTCAGACTCTCTTGCTGCTTCTCAGCCTCGATTTCCTGCTTCCGCCTGCGGCTCCTGAAAAGATTCCTTATAAAATCTATAAAATTGTCATACTCTTTCTGATACGTGAAACCGAAACCGTTGCGCTGCGTATTGTCCAGATAATTAGAGTACTGGTCAGCAGAATGCGAGAACAGATTCAGCCTCAGCGCGCCCGGCTTGTCTAGCTTCACATCGATGTCCAAATCCCCGACCACCTCTGTCGTCGTCGCTCCAGGCATATATTGCCGGTTTCCGATAGTGCCGTTCACGATTACCCTGTTGTTGAACAGAGCCGTGGAAATCGCCACGTCGAAAATGTCTGAACCGCTCGTATTCTGCTGATAATCAAGTCCGAAGTCGACAGGGATATTCAGCTTCTGAAGTATATTGTTCAGCTGGTTCGCCATGATATCCGTGATACTGCCGAGCATCGTGGACGAGTTCGTGACACCTGACTGCTCATCAGGCAAAAAACTGTTCGTCACAAGCAGCGCAATCATCTGTTTCTGAATCTTATCCTGCGTGTTCAATGCCGTCTCGACTCTGGCCTGCGTCGTCGGATCCAAATCTGGGACATTGATACTGAAAGCAAGACGCGGACTGCTCAGCCTGTCAGTAATCGCGATACCACATTCCACAGTCCTTCGTGTAGTCGATGTCGTGTCGGCAATCAATGTTCCCACAGATGCCTTCGTCTTGTATAACGCTTTGATATCCAAATCACTATCCATAACGTCACCGTTGAACTTCACAGAACTGCCGTCCTGGATGATGAAGTCCCTCTTCGCCAGTCCCAGCGCCACAAAATGATAATTACCATCCACGATATTATACGCCCCATTGATGGTGAAAACCCCGTCCGAAGGTCGCACCTCCAGCTCGATCACACCGTTGCCGCGCCCAGTTAGGACGTTGCCTGTAGATGGGTCTATGTCAATGCTGGCGGTAACGCTTGGAGTGGCATTGACCTTAATCTTCACTCCGAAACTGCTGCTCTTCTTCTCCTTTTCCTTCAGCCTGAGTAACATCTCCTCATATGGGTCGATCACGACCTCTTTGTAAGGCTCGACGAACGTCAGCAGATTCGAGTGCGTTGCCGACGATGTGGAACTAAGAGGAATATGCAGATTGCCAGTCTTTGCAGTAGTGGCATCAGCCGTAAGCATCAGATTGTCAAGTGGTCCCGTTATGTTTACTGTTCCTGTAGCGGAAATGTCGCCGTAGAAAATCGGGTTGTCTTCCTCCTTAGTATCCAGCGCTTTCACGCCATCGAATCTGATAGCCGTGTCGAAAACCATGTTCCTGAAATGATCCCACAGGATGCCGCCGCTGACCATTCCCTTAGCATTGAACCTGTCCCTTACATTTACATTCTCGAACATCACTCCCTTCGAACTGAGGCTCACAGGTCCGTCAGCGATGTACTCCACGTTCGTGAAGTCCACCTTCATGCTCGTCTGATTCAGTCGTAAATCCTTGCTGCTCAGCTCCAAATTATCCAGAGGACCGTAGAAATCTATCTCGCCGGAAGCAGTGCCGGCCATGCTGCTGAAAATCGAATTCAGGAACGGCATACCATAACCGACATTGAGTCTGTCGAGGGTGACTTTACCTTCCAGGAGGCGCGTCTTCGGGTAGAAATTACCGTAGGCGTTGAGATTCTGCACACCGTCCAACTCATTGCGGCACACATAGTTGAACCCATGTCGCTCTTCGTTCCATACGCCGGCCATTCTCAAAGTTCCGATTCTTTCTCCACCGAACTCTCCGGATTCGCAAGTCATGCCCAAAAGCAGTCCGGTTCTCTCTTTCGTCGGCGAAATCAGGACAGCATTTCCGGATAGCAAACCCTTGATTTTCAGATCCATTTTCGAGAACGCATTCAACATCGAGATGTCGAACTTGTCCATCTTCAGTCTCAATGTGTCAGCCATCGTAGGGGAGTAACCTCCGGAAAGCACAATCGACTGATTATCACCGTGTATACTGAGATTGCCGATGTTTATGTCACTTCCGCCGAAGCTTATATCCGACGACGAAATATCCCATTTGGCGCCATTCAGCAAGATGTGTGACGGGAAGAAACGGAACTTCGCACGAAGCGTATCATTTTCATCGCGGAAGATATTGCCACCTAAATGGATAACGCCGCGGTTCTCCAGTTCTGTCTTGTTGTCATAACTGAAATCCACGCTCAACGAATCCGCGTCGGCATTGAAACTCAGCTTGTTGGCCATAGTCTTTATCGGCCCTGCAGAAAGTTCGCCGATTGTCATCACTCCGCCCAATTTTCCTGAGGCATTGTCAGCCGATAACTTTATTCCCTTCAAATATTTATCTTTCAATGCGATACGTCCCGACTTGACATTCGCTTTCATCTGTCCGTCCGCAGTAATCTTCATCGAAAGCGCCGTACTGTCAGCGATATAGGCCCCCGGCGCAAAGAACGACAACACATCTTTCGTATCGTGGAACAGGAACGAAAGCTCATACCTGTTGTTGTCCCAGTTAGCCTGCCCGGACTTGTATAGTGACGGCAATTCTTTCAGCGTAGAAACATTCTGGATATCCCGTATAAAGCTGGCCAAGAACTTGTTACCCACGTAAGAACCCTCCGCGAAAGCAGAATGGAGACGCACTCTGTTCAGTTCGTCGCCCATGTGTGACGCAATCTCGATATCGCCCACGTCATGCCGTCCGTGCTCGTCCTCCAACATCACATCCTTTATGCTGATGTTGCCGATAATGTCCTCGCCGCTTATTCTCGTGAAATTCGCCTGCGTGCTCAGACTCATCTTCGACACCCCGCGCTTGTCGATGTTCAATGCGTGCAAATCGGCGTAACCGAGGTTCGCATAGAACTGATACAGAGCGTTTTTCGTCTTCGAAGAAAGCGAGAATATACCCTGGAAAAGGAAGTTCAGATTCGGGTCGCTGCACACGATTCGTCCGTCGAAAGCATCCTGCGAGAACGTGCCCACAGCCGCGATATTGCTATATTTATATCCCAAAACATCCAGCCCGTCCACGTAAAGCGAATCGATGACGATACCCAGCGAATCCTTCGCGAAAGTCGCGTTCAGCCCAGTCCTCATGTCGCACTCGCCCACCGGAATACCCGCCATAATGCGCCCAATATCAAGCCGTTCGGTGCTTGCGCTGCCCCCGATTTCGAGAGGACGGTTCGGGTCAATGACATTACGCAGGGTGACGTTAAGGTCTGCTTTTCCGAAGTCTGTATGCATGGTTCCATGTGCATGGAGACGATTCAGAGGTCCGCTCGCTCTTCCTCTGAAAGTGAGACGCTCTCCTTTACAGAACTTGTCCAGGTCGAGATTAACACTTGGTGCCCAGCCTTTTACGAATTTTTCCAGTCCATGTGTAGAGAATGTCAGCTTATGTACATTGGCATTTACCATCATGGCATAAGAGTCAGGAAGTCCTGTGACTGAGCCGTCCAGTTCGCCGGAAATTCCGCCGTTATGTGAGGTAGGTTTATCGGCGAAGCCGTCCGTATCTGTTGTGGAGAAACGTATACCCTTGAGATCAAAATCATTGACATAACCATCGAACTTTCCGGTTATGGTGGTGGTCATCCTGAATTGGGCGAGAGCTGGGGCGAAGAATCGCAATGTGTTCATACTCACTGCGCTGCGACGGATGGTTCCCGTCATGCGGACCGCATTGATAAAGTCAGACCACGACTCCGTATTCTTGTAACTCATTACGAAATCGGGGATGTCGACGTCCGACCAATTGTCGATGAGTCGCAGATTTTCGATTATGGTCTTGCCGTTGCCGACCTTAGTGCTGCCGGAAAGATGTCTGCAGACGTAGCCGCTCTTTTCACGGAAAGACATCTGATCGCAGGTGCCGGACATTACGCCGCCTTTCATTCGCAAGTCCCTGCCTTTCACGTAGATACTGTCCACTTCGAGGTCGTACCAGTTCATGCCGTCGTACCCGAACTCCGACGCGTCACGTTTAAAATTCCGCATCGTGAACTTCATGTTTTCGAGACGCACGTCGCCGATGCTGAAGATTTCCTTGTCGGAAACGCTCTTTTCCTTGTCGGGATTAGTGCCGAGTCGGAAGATGCGCTTGAGGTTCACCTGCGTCGTCGCGCTGTCGCCGATCATGACCGGTTCGATGACCAGATTAAACTCGCCGTCAGTGACCTTCGCCGCCCCGATGCTGATGTTGCCGCTCAGGAGCGTCCGGAGATTTAACTTCGCCGTCACGTACCCGGCCCGGAAAAATGTGTCCACGCGGCTCTCGTAAGGGTGTTTGTCAATGACTGCCAAGTCTTTAATAACTACGGCTTTGAAAGGATTGGCCGTGATTTTTCCGACCTTTATGTCTCCGTCAATGCTCTCGTTCAGTGTGGTGAGGACTTTGTCTGCCAGACGAGTCTGGACGACAGAAGATTGCAAGGCGATAATGCCCGCGACGATGAACGTCACGAGTAATATTACCAACCGGTAGAATATTTTAATCGTCTTTTTGATACTTCTTTTTATATATACTGTACAAAGATACAAAGAATCTGTGTTATTTTCGTATAATCATGTCGCACGTAAATTGAAATTTTAATGTTATATTTGTAGCTTGAAGTTTTGATTGAAATATGGAGAAGTCAGATATAATTCTCGGAATAGAATCATCGTGTGATGATACTTCCGCTGCAGTAATCAAGGACGGATACCTTTTGTCCAATGTGATTGCAAGCCAGCAGGTTCATAAGGATTATGGCGGAGTGGTGCCGGAGTTGGCGTCGCGTGCGCATGAACAGAATATAGTTCCGGTTGTAAGTCAAGCACTTGCGAAAGCCGGAGTGAAGCCGGAAGATCTTACGGCAATCGCGTTTACGAGAGGGCCCGGTTTGTTGGGTTCTTTGCTTGTAGGCACTTCATTCGCGAAGGCATTGGGTGTGGCTCTCAATATTCCGATTGTGATGGTGAACCATCTTCAGGGACATATACTTGCGGATTTCGTGAAGCAGTATGACAAGGAGAATCACCATCCTGAATTTCCATATTTGTGCCTCTTGGTCTCAGGAGGTAACTCTCAGATAGTCAAGGTGAACAGCCCTCTGGATTACGAAATTCTCGGACAGACCATAGATGACGCCGTAGGTGAGGCGTTCGACAAATGTTCCAAGATGATGGGACTGGGTTATCCCGGCGGACCTATAATAGACAAGTTGGCAAAACTCGGTGACCCTGAGAGGTTCAAATTCGCCAAACCGCATATCCCTGGACTTGACTACAGCTTCAGTGGAATCAAGACGTCGTTGCTCTATTTCGTAAGAGATGAGATGGCGAAGGATCCTGATTTCATGGAGAAAAACAAGGAAGATATCTGCGCAAGTTTCCAGAAAGCGCTTATAGATATTCTCATGGACAAGCTGATTAAGGCGGCTAAACAAACTGGTATTAAAGAGATTACGATAGGAGGTGGCGTGTCTGCGAACAGCGGGCTGCGTAACCGTATCGAGGAAGAAGGACGCAAGCGCGGATGGAATACATATCTGCCGGAGTTCAAGTTTACGACAGATAACGCAGCGATGATAGCTATCGCAGGTTATTACCATTATCTTGCAGGAGAGCGTACACCGCTCGATGTCTCCCCGGTATCCCGTATGGCTGATTTTTAGAAATTTAAGAAGATATATGATAGAATTTGAAGTGTCCTGCAGAATGGGACGTGAACCGAGAGTAGACGACATTAGGATGGCAGCGGCTGAGGCGTTGAACTTGAAACCTAACGCTGTGATAAATGTAATCGACCCGACCAAATCATACCAACCGACATTAGTGAATGCTGATGCGCATTGTCACATCGTGCACCGCTCCATCGACGCACGCGGCGACGTCACCATGCGCTACCGTGTAGAAGCATATAAGAAAGATGAACCTTACGAGGAATATAAACTCCCTGAATATCAGGACGTTCATGATGCTGAACCAGTAATTGTGGTAGGTTCGGGCCCTGCAGGAATGTTCGCAGCGCTGCGACTCCTCATGCTCGGTCTCAAACCTATAGTTATCGAGCGCGGTAAAGATGTAAGCGGACGTAAACCGGATATTGCAAAACTTTCCAGAGCAGGCGTAATCAACGCTGATTCAAACTATTGCTACGGAGAAGGCGGAGCCGGCACATTCTCAGACGGAAAACTTTTCACCCGTTCATCCAAACGCGGTGACAACAGAGAAGTCCTCTACCAGTTCGTGAACTTCGGAGCGGATCCGTCCATCATCGTCGACGCTCATCCGCATATCGGAACCGATAAACTTCCACGCCTGGTGAGCAACATCCGCGAATGTATCCTCGAACACGGCGGAGAATACCATTTCCAGACACGTGTCACCGACATTGACAGAGACGAAAATGGTGTCATCACAGTCACCGCGCTCGACGACAGCAAGGGTGGCGAAATAAACGACAAGACCGCCAAGACATTGACCTTCAAAGCGAAAGCAGTCATTCTGGCGACCGGACATTCAGCCCGCGACATCTACGAACTCTTCGACAAGAAGGGTTGGGAACTGCAGGCGAAAGGCTTCGCGATGGGCGTACGCGTCGAACATCCGCAGGACCTCATAAACAAGATACGCTATCGCGGACAGTGGGAGCCGGGCTTCCCTGCGGCCGAGTACTCGTTCGTCGAGCAGGTCGATGAAAGGGGAGTGTTCTCGTTCTGCATGTGCCCGGGCGGCATCCTCGTCCCTTCATCCACAGAAGACGGCTATACCGTTCTGAACGGCATGTCGAATTCTGCCCGTAATTCCAAGTGGGCCAATGCCGGTGTAGTGGTGTCTGTGGAACCTGATGATGTACCGGAAGAGTATAAGAAATATGGTGCATTCTCGCTCCTTAACTTCCAGCATGACGTGGAGAAGAAGATGTTCGACTATGCTGCCGCTCATGCACAGCCGGATGCGAACGGTGAGGTAAACAAGTTCTGTGCGCCTGCACAGCGTATGGTGGACTTCTGCGAGGAACAGATGTCGGAGGACCTTCCTGAGACTTCATATCGTCCGGGAGTGGTTTCAGCACCGCTTTACGAATTGCTTCCAGAGTGTGTCGCTACACGTCTACAGAAAGCCTTCCCATTGATTAACAATAAGATGCGCGGATATTACACAGAAGATGCATTGCTCCTCGGAGTCGAGTCCAGAACTTCGTCACCGGTGAGAATCGTCCGTGGTGAGGATTATCAATGTCCTCAGGTCCAGGGCCTTTTCCCTTGCGGTGAAGGTGCCGGATATTCAGGAGGAATCGTATCCTCAGCCATCGACGGAATCAACTGCGCGATAGCTGCCGCTAAACTGATAAAACACTAGAATGAAGAAAACCACGATTATAGCAGCGATTGTAACTGCTTTAGTGACACTTGTTTGCTTTGGCTGCGCAGACAAGAATGACGAACGATGGTCCAAGCATAAAGCCGGCGAATGGTATGTCGAACAGGGATGGATTTCCGGATGCGACTTCATCCCGTCTTATGCTGTGAACCAGCTTGAAATGTGGCAGGCTGAGACCTTCGACCCAGAAGTTATCGAACGTGAACTTGACTGGGCTGAGAGACTCGGATTTAACTGTATGCGCGTCTTCCTCCATCATGTGCTCTGGGAGACCGACCGTGATGGCTTGGTAGAGAGGATGAACAAATATTTGGCTATCTCATCAGGACATGGCATTTCCACTATGTTCGTGTTCCTGGACGACTGCTGGAATGAGAGTTACGCTCCCGGACCTCAGCCGGAACCTAAGAAAGGCGTACACAATTCAGGTTGGGTGAAAGACCCTGGTATCCTGTATTTCGGACCATGCGGAAGCGGATGTGACTATGCCGCCGACACTACGGCTATTGTCAATGTCCTGGAAGACTATGTTACTGATATCCTGACTACATTCCGTGATGACGACCGAATCCTGATGTGGGACCTCTACAACGAACCGGGAGGCGGTCAAGATCCTGACAGATACGGATATAGAAGCTTCCCTCTGTTGAAGGATATCTTCTCATGGGCACGTAAAGTGAATCCTTCACAGCCGTTGACTGCGGGAATCTGGAGCAACAAGCTCGGGGATATGAATCTGTGGCAGATAGACCATTCAGACATAGTGACTTACCATACTTATGCCCCGTTGGACAGCCATCAGGAACTCGTAGATACGCTCAAGGCTTATGGTCGTCCGATGATTTGCACCGAATATATGGCGAGAACTGAGGGAAGTACCTTCCAGACCATTCTTCCTATGCTCAGAAGAGAAAATATCGGCGCCATTAACTGGGGATTAGTAGCCGGAAAGAGCAACACCATCTTCCCATGGTCGACTATGCACGATCCATGTCCTACGGAGGAGCCTGAAGTATGGTTCCACGACATCCTCCGCAAAAACGGCAGTCCGTATGATGACGACGAGGTGATGTGCATATTGAAGTGTAATACCAGATAACTAATGTTATGATGTTCAGGAAATTGCGAACAAGTTTGAAAACCTTCAAGCTTACCATGAAGATGAAACTGACATTGAGCCTAAGCTCGATAGCAGTCGTCCTACTGGTGTCCAGCTTCATCTCCATCATGGAATACAGCAGGATGAGCAACTACGTAACTGAACTCATCGCAGAGAACATAGGCAGTATCAACGCTTCGCAACGTCTTGCCGATGCGAGCAATGCCTATAATCTTCAGATACTTGAGGTAATCGGTGAGAACTCCGTGAAGAGGCTCCCTGAACTGAGGCAGAATGACTTCATCGCGCATTGCGACAGCCTGAAATCATCATTGAACTCACCCGGAATGATGACATTGGCGGACTCGGTGCTTTACTCGTACTCGGCTTACATGCTCACGACCTTCGAACTGCAGAACGTGATTCTTTCGGATTTCATCAATGCGCGTGAGTGGTATTTCGACAGGCTGCAGCCTAAATACAATCGTCTCAGTTCGGATATCAATATTCTCAACACGGCCATTTACAATGAGTTACAGAAGAATTCCCAGACATTTGAGCGCGGTTTTTACCGGAGTATCATACCTGGAGCGGTAGCGGTCGCCGTCGGACTTCTGATGGTATTGCTCCTGCTCTTCTTCCTGCTGGCATACTACGTGAACCCTATATATAAGATGTTGAACGGGCTGACCAATTACCGGTCGTTCGGAAGTAAATATTCTTACACTTTCGACGGCGATGACCAGCTTTCGGAACTGAATGAAGGCATCACGGAAGTGGTAGGCGAGAATATCCAGCTTCGCAAACGCATTAAAGCCATGCGGGAAATTATGGAGAAACATACAGAAGATTAAAAGGGTAACAGAATGAATCTGAAGGTCATATCCAGAAATGTCGGGTTCGCACTTCTTGCAAGTGCGTTCTTCATGTTTCTGTCCATACTGGTGTCCATTGCCAACGGAAACGACAGCGCGCTCGCGGCATTGATCATCAGCTTTACATTGACCTTCACCGTGGGAATCTTCCCATTCATTTTCGTGCGCAAGTCGCCGAATATCAGCCTGAAAGACGGATATATGATTATCGTCCTGTCCTGGCTGCTGTCCTTCATTTTCGGCATGTTGCCCTACGTGCTGTGGGGTGGGCCGTTTTCGGTCATCAATGCTCTTTTCGAGACGGTTTCAGGCTACACGACTACCGGTGGCACTATACTTGAGAGCGTAGAGCAACTTCCTGACAGTCTGTTGTTTTGGCGCTCCTCCACGCACTTTATCGGCGGTTTGGGAGTCGTGGTCTTTCTGCTGCTGATTATCCCTTCGTCCAGCCCGGTAAGACTCAGGTTGACGAATATGGAGGTCTCTTCTCTATCTCGTGAGGGCTATAAGAGCAGGGCGAACAAGACCGTCTGGATTTTCACTATCGTTTATTTCGGAATAACAATCGCTGCGTTCCTCTGTTATTGGCTAGCAGGTATGGACTCTTTCGACGCGATAAACCATGCTTTCAGCGTGGTGTCGACTGGAGGATTCAGCACGAAGGATCTTTCTATCGCTACGTATAATTCAGCGGCTATCAACTTGATTACCATGTTTTTCATGTTGATAGCATCCATTCATTTCGGCCTTATTTTCATGGTATTCGCCACGAGAAGCCTAAAACCGCTTAATAACCCTGTGCTGAAATTTTACGTCTTGTCCATAGTCATCTCAGCCTTATTGGTTTCGCTCTCGTTGAAATTCCAGGGCACATGTTTTACCTGGGGACAGTCATTAATGACAGGGTTCTTCCATGTAATAAGCGCCATATCGACCACAGGTTTCGCGATATCTGACAACAATACCTGGCCGCTTTTTGCCTGCATCATCACTATCATAATCACTATTCCGTGCGGTATGGCGGGATCTACGACAGGAGGTATCAAAGCGGACCGTATGTTGCTCATATTCAAGACTATCGGACAGCAGGTAAAGAATGTTGTGCACCCTTCATCCATAAATAGACTTCACATCGGAAACCATATTTTGGACAAGGATGAAATCTATCCGCACATCGTATTTATGTGCCTTTACTTCATAACTATCGGTGCCTCAGTGGCATTGACCATCATGTCTGGCATGGACGTACAGAATGCGGTGGCGACGTCGATTACCTGCCTGAGCAATGTGGGGCCAGGCATCGAAAGTGTCGGGACATTCGGAAATTACAACGGATTGCCAGTGATGGCCAAAATAACTTTCATCCTCGACATGTTCCTCGGACGTGTGGAAATTTACCCTATCCTCGCTGTCGCCATGATGATTTTCAGCGGCAAAAACCGTTAGTTTATGGGACGGGCAGATTTTCTATACTCCAAATTCCGGGACCATTTCCAGTATGAACCCACTGACTGTCAGGATGTTTTCCTGCATCAGGCGGCGGAATTCCTGACGGCTGACGAGGGCGATATCCTCGTGCTGAACGGCTACGCGGGAACAGGAAAGACCACCGCCATCTCCGCTGTCATCGCGGGTCTGAAGGAGTTCGAGGTTCCATGCGTGCTGCTCGCGCCCACCGGAAGAGCTGCCAAGGTTTTGTCAATGTATTCGGGCATGTCGGCTTACACGGTGCATAAACAGATTTACCGCCAGAAATCAGTCGGCGAAAACGGCTTCGGGCAATTCTCATTGGCCCCGAACAAGCTGAAGGACGCGCTTTTTATCGTGGACGAGGTGTCGCTTATCGGAATCGACGGAGGAAGCCAGCAGACGAATGTTCAGTTCGGAACTGGAAACCTACTCGAAGATCTTGTGACATACGTGCGTAACGGATTGGGTTGCAGGCTGATACTTATCGGTGACTCGGCACAGCTGCCGCCGGTGGGACACGAATACAGTCCGGCATTGTCACACGAATATATGGACCATTTCGGGGGAGTATCATGGGCGGAACTCACTACTGTGGTCAGACAACAGAAAGATTCGGGAATACTCTATAACGCCACTATCTTACGTACAGTAATCGCGGAAGATTATGAATCCGGAGGCGCACTTTTCCCTATCGAAAATCTCGAACTTAGCACTGACGGATTCACTGATATTCAGAGAATTAACGGCGGAGAACTCATAGAGGCATTGACAGATGCCTACGACAGATACGGGGAGGACGAGACCATCGTTCTGAGCCGGTCGAACAAACGCGCGAACAGGTACAACGCAGGCATCCGAAGCCAGATCCAGTACAAGGAGGAGAGGCTCGTGCGCGGCGACAAACTCATGGTCGTGAAGAACTGCTACCAGTTTATCGAAAATATGAAAGATATGGACTACATCGCGAACGGCGACATCGTAAACCTCTTGTCCATAAATCATTACGAAGACAGATATGGACTGCATTTCGCACAGGCGCGGCTGTCGTTCCCTGACTATAACGATCAGGAAATATCCGCGAAAGTCTGTCTGGATACCCTCGAATCTGAATCCGCATCGCTGACTTACGAGCAGCAGAACGCGCTTTATCAGGGAGTTTTGGCGGATTATTCCCATCTCACAACCAAGAAAAAACGCTACGATGCAGTCCGTGAAGACCTGTTCTACAATGCGTTGCAACTGAAATACGCCAATGCCATCACCTGTCATAAATCACAGGGCGGCCAGTGGCGTTGCGTCTTTATCGACAATCCTTTCTGGCAGGAATTTTTTACTGCCGACGATTATAAATGGCTTTACACGGCAATCACCAGAGCCGTAGAAAAAGTATATCTGGTAAACTTTAAAGATGATTATTTCTTATGATGCGTAACCTTCTCTTTGGCGGAATCCTCGCGACAGTGATGGCTTTTTCCGCCGGAGCCCAGGAATTCAACAGGATTCCATCACGTTGGAAATGGCTCTCAGATGACGTCGTAACATTCACATACGACGGCACTTACACCGACGAGCAGTCGTTTGCAGTAAGAGCGAAAGACTGCAAATCCATGGGCAGGATCCCTGCACCTGAACGTTATTCAGATTTCCCGGCACATCCGGAAGGCGCCGTAAACCTAACCTTCTCTCCAGACTCATCCATGCTCGCATTTACCAGAAGCAACGATCTTTATGTCTATGACATAGCTTCAGGAAAAGAACGCCGACTGACCAATGACGGTTCCGAGCTTATCTTAAATGGCTATGCTTCATGGGTTTACTACGAAGAAATCTTCGGCCGTCCATCCAGGTACCGCGCATTCTGGTGGTCACCTGACTCCAAGAAAATAGGATTCTACAGATTCGACAACACAGCAGTTCCGATGTTTCCGATTTATTCAGCTGCCGGTCAGGATGGTACGCTCAGAAATACGCGCTATCCTAAGGCAGGAGAACCAAACCCGGAAGTGAAGATCGGCATCATTGACCTGAACAAAGAGGGGATCGTGTGGGCGGACTTCGACGAAAAGGAGGATCAGTATTTCGGGACTCCTTTCTGGGGCGCCGATAGTCAGGAATTTTTCATCGCGCGCGAGCCTCGAATCCAGAACACACTCGATCTTTATAGCGTCTCAACGACCGATGGTTCGAAGAAGCACATTTATCATGAGGAGTACAAGACCTGGCTCGACTGGATCAATGGTATGTTGTTCACAGATAAGGGATTGTACATGGCGCGCAGCTTCGAGACGGGCTGGCAGCAGATCTATTTCCTCTCCTATGACGGCCAGCTGCGCAGACTGACCGACGGCCCGAACTGGCGAATTTCGCTGCTCCGCGCCGATGCCCGCAAAGGGGACGTGTACTTCACCGCCTGCCGGGACGCTTCTGTCCGCGAGTGTTTGTATAAGGTCAATGCCAAGGGCCAGATTACTGCTCTTACGGATACTTCGATGAATGTGAGCGGCGTCTCCTTCTCACCGGACGGAAAATACTTCGCGGCGGCATTGTCCAACTTCACTACTCCTACACAGATTCGTGTTTGCCGTTCTTCTGACGGTAGGGGCCAGGTGGTGGCTGACAAGAAAGGTCCTGATTATGATGCTTCCAAATATGCGCTTCCACAGCTGATTTACATAACGGTGGACAATGGATTGAAACTTCCTGCTTATATAGTTTATCCGAAGAATTTCGACCCTTCACGCAAGTATCCGGTGCATGTGGATATCTACGGCGGTCCTGATACACCGCTGGTTAAGGATTTTTGGATGCAGCCTTCGAGCCGTAACCAGTGGTGGTCGGATAATGATATAATAGAGGTGACTGCAGACTGCCGCGCTGCCGGACATAATGGACGTGCGGGACTGGATATGGTTTATAAACACTTGAATACCTATGAAGTACAGGATTTTATCTCTTGGGCCAAGTATCTGAAATCGCTTCCTTATGTAGATGGTGACAAGATCGGCGTAGAGGGATTCTCATTCGGTGGAACCATGACTTGCATGCTGCTTTTCACTGCTTCTGAGTACTTCCATTACGGCATCGCAGGCGGAGGAGTTTATGACTGGATTCTTTATGACACTCATTATACAGAGCGTTTCATGGAGACTCCGCAGACTAATCCGGAGGGTTACAGAGACTCGAAAGTAATAAAATATGTTCCTGAGTATCCGGTGGTTTATGATGCGGCTTCGGCAGCAGCTGCAGAGACCGGTGAAATAGAGCCTATTATGCTGAAAATCACTCACGGAACAGGTGATGACAATGTGCATTTCCAGAGTACTCTTCAGCTTATCGATGCATTGCACCAGCATAATAAGAAGTTCGAGTTCATGATATATCCTGACGGAATGCATGGTTATCATGACTATCAGGGAAATCACTTCCTGAATTCGAATCGTGAGTTCTGGCTGAAGTATCTTTGCAGCAAGAAGGCTGAGTAACCTCTGTTGATAGATTTATTTTTAGGGCCTGTTCCTTGTTCGGGGATAGGCTTTTTCGCGTTAAGGCATTGATTATAAACCACTTGGGGGGGGTAGAGTTTAAGAATGATTTTATTTTGAACTAAAATGAACCTTACATTTGTGTTTCAAAAGTGTGATGGTATGTATATAATTTCGTATATTTGCATACAAGTATCTTTGCGGGGTTTCCTGCATGGATAATAAAGCGCTACTGAAATGAATAAGCAACCTATGCGAGTATGTTGTATGCCGTCATCGGATACGAGAAACGGCATAGACATAGAGTAGGGATTGAGACTATGGCACTGGATAGTTCGGTTTCGATACCTACCACCCGTGGAGGTGTGGCTGAGGTAGGGTATGATGTACCCTGCTGTGAACCGCAAATCCTTGATGGTGAAAACTTTAGTGGACAGGAGGAGAAGACCTGCCCAGAGATAGGGAAGTATACTGACACGAACTGGGGTTACTTGTTCGTCCATAATCGAAAGGCCGAAAATCTGGTAGCATTGATCGAAAAACGCGGCCATTTCAAAACATTCATTCACAAGACAGTACGATTCAAGATTGCCCGAGGCAAGGGTAAGGAGGAGGCTTGCCCGACCATCTCCGGTCTTGTGTTCATTCAGGGCAATGTCTCAGAAATTCAAAAATTCTTTCAGAATAATATTCCGCAGTATCATCTGGTCAATGACTGCTCTACTCACGAGACTGCGGTGATTCCTGACGAGGTCATGCAGCCGTTCATGCGAATCGTGGAGGCTGACCCGGTGAAAGTCAGATTTTTACTTAATCCGATAAGCAAATACGCCGAGGGCAACACTCTCGTCCAGGTCATGACAGGTCCGCTTGCAGGTCTTCAGGGTTACATCATCCGTATCGACCGTGACAGGAAACTGGTTATGAAGGTCGGTGATATGACCATGGCCATAGGCGGTGTGCACAAGGAACATTTCGAGAATGTGGAGCAGCTCGGTAAAGAGCTGAAGGCCAAGGAGAAAGTTTCCAAACGTGATACAGAACGACGCTTGACCGAAATGCAAGGCAGCATTGACAAAACCATTTTCAAGCCCGCCAGTTTCAGCGACGTTCTCGCGGTGGCGGCGAACCTCGGGATTTGGCAGCAGCGGGCGACGGGTTATGCGGGTATCGGTCAGCTGGACAAGGCGATAGAGATGCTGCCGTTCATTCTGGAGGAAATCGGTTATTATTTCACAAATCTTTATCTCGAAGGAAAATTGGACCTGGAACCGATTATTTCGGTGGGGAAGTCCGTTTCGGAGCAGATCCGGAATCTTATTGTGGACGCCCGAATGACCTATGAGCAGTGCCAGAATCTCGAAACGAAGTACGAAGAGCAGATTATCCGTCACGGATATATGTTCGGAGTGGAGTTGTAATATATTACAGATCAACCAGTAATACGATGAAGTTAAATTTGGACAAGTACGTCAGCACGAAATTGATCTTCGTGACTGACATCTTATTGTCGGTATTTGCGACATTTTTAGCCAACATTTTAGTGCGCGTGATGTTCAACGAGCCGGGTCTCACCACCGTGCGCGCCTTCTGGATGCTCGTCGGCTCCGGAATCTTCAGTGCGTTGGCTTTCATAGCGTTAGGAACATTCAGAATCATCATCAGGCACGCATCGTTACGCGACGCGGCCAAATTCTTCGTAGCTGCCGCTCTGAAAGACGTCTTTCTCGTCGGCTACGGACTCGCGCTGTCGTATATCTTCAAGGAAGTGCCTCACGTGAGCAGCACCGCGACCTGCACCGGCATCATGTTCGACTACATGTTCTCGCTGTTCCTGCTGCTCGGCCTGAGACTGTTCCTTATCGTCTCCTACGACTTCATCAAGGCCCGCGTCCGCAACAGCTCGAACTGCAAGAATGTTTTGGTGTATGGCACTGGCGACAAGTCAATTGCGATGATCCAGCGCCTCCAGAATTCGCCGCACTACAAGATCAACGGCTTCCTGGTTTTCGGCCGCAGCAAGTCCGACAAGCAGATTTCCGACTACCCGCTCTATGGTTTTGTCAATGCCGATGATATCAAATATTTGCATTCGCATGCCGACGTGGATGGAATCCTGTTTACTTCCAACGCCGATGCACAGGGGGAGAGCGACAGGCTAGTGAAATATTGTACGGAAAACGGTGTTCAGCTGTTAGTTGCGCCTCCGATCGATGAAATAGGCGGAAGAACAGCCCGTACTTCAGTCCACGAAATCAAGATCGAAGACCTCCTCGGTCGCGACGAGATCAAGATATCGATGAAGGAAATCCGCGACAACTTCTGCGGAAAGACAGTCATGGTGACAGGCGCTGCCGGTTCCATCGGTTCTGAACTCTGCCGCCAGCTCGCGACATTCGGAGTAAAGGAACTCGTGCTCTTCGACAATGCCGAGACCCCGATGCATAACTTCCGTCTCGAACTCGAAGACAGATTCCCTGATTTGAAATTTACACCGGTCATCGGTGACGTACGACTTCCTGAACGTCTCGATTACGTGTTCAGGAAATATCACCCTCAGGTGGTATTCCACGCGGCAGCTTACAAGCATGTGCCTCTTATGGAGGAAAATCCATGTGAAGCAGTTCTGGTGAACGTAGGAGGCTCCCGCAATGTAGCAGACAAATGTCTCGAATATGACGTGGAAAAGATGGTGATGATATCTACCGACAAAGCCGTAAACCCAACAAACATAATGGGTTGCACCAAGCGTCTGGCAGAAATCTACGTCCAGTCCCTCGGCCTCGCAATAGAACGTGGCGAACGTCAGGGCAAGACCAAGTTCGTGACCACCCGCTTCGGTAATGTCCTCGGTTCCAACGGCTCTGTAATTCCTCGTTTCAAGGAACAGATAGCCAAAGGTGGTCCTGTAACAGTGACCCATCCAGACATCATGCGCTTCTTTATGACTATTCCTGAAGCTTGCCGCCTGGTGATGGAAGCAGCGACTATGTCCACAGGCAATCAGATAGTTGTATTCGATATGGGTTCACCTGTGAAGATAGCCGACCTCGCGAAACGAATGATCGAACTCGCCGGATTTATCCCGGATGAAGACATCAAAATCGAATACACCGGCCTCCGCCCAGGCGAAAAACTCTACGAAGAAGTCCTTTCCAATACCGAGAACACCCTTCCTACCAGTCATGACAGAATTCGCGTCGCCAAGGTTAGAGAATATGGCTACCTCGATGCTTGTGCTGCCTTCGACTCCCTGGTTAAACTTGCGAGAGCAGTCGAGATACCGGAGATGGTGAAACTCATGAAAGCCACAGTGCCGGAGTATAAGTCTAATAACTCTGTGTTTGAGAAGTTTGATAAGTAAGGTAAATAATAGTATATAATTATATGTCAATATTTGCTGGCAAGACCCTGATGATCACCGGAGGTACGGGATCATTCGGGAATGCGGTGCTGAACCGCTTTCTCCGTACAGATATCGGAGAGATTCGTATATTCTCAAGGGATGAGAAAAAACAGGATGACATGCGCCATGAGTATCAGGCAAAATATCCTGATGTCGCTAACAAAATCAAGTTCTTTATCGGTGATGTACGTGACCTCCAGTCATGCCGCAATGCTATGCCTGGAGTCGATTATATCTTCCATGCAGCAGCGTTGAATCAGGTTCCATCATGCGAATTCTTCCCTATGGCAGGATACGAGAGTGAAACTATATCATGTCAGGACTGCGGAGAGTATGTAAGCAAGAAATTGGCCGAGGGCTACGCCCTATCTGCTCTTGATGAGAAACTTTCAGAAGAGAAGACATCGCTCAAAGAAGATATAAAGAAGCAAGTAGCCGATTATCTGGATGATTTCAGGCTCTATTTGACTTGCCTTCGGTTGATGGATGTCTCTGATCACTCGGTTAGGGAAGTTGAGGTTGAGCTGGATACTGACAATTATGAAGTCCTTAGAATCGATGACGAAAGCATTGAATTGGAACTTCACCCCGAAGTGGCTTTCACCGTCGATGTAGATTATGTCGATTATGACTATGCCCAGTACGATAGGGAAGACGGGGTATGGTATGGAACGGAGAACGGCGTATATGAGGTAAATGGTTCAACAGAGATTCGTTTAGTTTTGAGGTTCCACTATCAAGGCAATGATGAAACGGAGCCAGAACTTGAAATCGCAGATCTGGATATGGCCGCTTTAATGGATGTTATAGAATAAGCAATATATGTACACCGCCACCATACACACCGTCTCTACCGTCTTGCCAGGCGTGACCATAGAAGAAGAACACATAGCAAGGGAAACCATCAACCGATGAGCTGCCGCAGCAAAAGTAGAAGATAGAGTAACAGCAAAACGATATAGAACACCAATGAAGATTCTTGTCACAGGAGCCGCTGGTTTTATAGGCTCCAACCTAATGACCGTACTGGCAAAGCGTGGAGAGGAAGTCGTAGGTATCGATAACCTCAACGATTACTACGACGTCAATCTCAAATACTATCGCTTATCAAAGCTTGGTTTCCGGCGTCCAGTAACATCTTGCGTGGATGAGTTTGAAATAGACGAATTCGGATACAAAGTCGCGCCTTTCAGTGAAGACATTGGGTATTATAGCACTGAATATCCCAAATGCGTATTCTGGAAGATGGATATCGCAAACAAGGCCCAAATTGACGAGTTATTTGCCAGGTATCATTTCGACATTGTGGTGAACCTCGCCGCCCAGGCAGGTGTACGTTACTCCATCGAGAATCCAGACGCTTACATCCAGAGCAACATGATAGGCTTCTACAATATCCTGGAGGCCTGCCGGCGCAATCCGGTGCAGCACCTGGTGTACGCCAGTTCATCAAGCGTCTATGGAGGCAACAAGAAGGTGCCATTCAGCACGGATGACCGTGTGGATAACCCTGTAAGCCTCTACGCCGCTACCAAGAAGAGCAACGAACTCTTTGCACATTGCTACAGTAAGCTTTACGATATCCCCACTACGGGGCTCAGGTTCTTCACTGTATACGGTCCCGCCGGGCGTCCGGACATGGCCTACTTCGGCTTCACAAACAAGCTCCTCAAAGGACAGACCATCCAGATCTATAATTACGGCAACTGCCGCAGAGATTTCACATACGTAGATGATATCGTTGAGGGAATCGTGCGTGTAATGTACAAAGCCCCCGAGCGCAGGAAAGGAGAAGATGGCTTGCCCATCCCGCCCTACAAAGTATACAACATTGGTGGAGGTCAGCCTGAAAACCTTCTGGATTTCGTACAAATTCTCCAGGAGGAACTCCTTAGAGCAGGTGTTCTGCCCCAGGATTACGACTTCGATGCCCACAAAGAACTTGTGCCAATGCAGCCCGGTGATGTCCCTACGACCTATGCAGACGCGTCAGCTTTGGAAAGAGACTTCGGTTTCACTCCCAGAATCACACTCCGTGAGGGGCTAAGGCACTTCGCCGAATGGTATAAGCAATACTACAAATAATGCAGTACCATATTTTCAGCCCATATAGAGTTTGCCCCTTGGGCGCTCACGTAGACCATCAGCACGGTCTAGTGACTGGTTTCGCAATTGATAAAGGTGTAGACCTGTGCTTCAACATTTGCGAAGACAGCAAAGTTATCCTGGACAGCGAATCCTTCTCTGGTCATGTAGAGTTTGACATTGCAACCCCTACACTGGTCAAACAAGGCGATTGGGGAGATTACGCACGCGGAGCCAAATTTGCGCTCCAGAAACGATTCAAACTTGAAAAAGGAATTAAGGGAACAATCAAAGGCTCCCTGCCTGTTGGCGGTCTTAGCAGTAGCGCTGCCGTCCTTATTGCTTACGTGATGGCCTTTGCCAAGGCTAATAACATCACCCTCGCCGCCTTCGAGGTCATGAAGATTGCTTCTGAAGCGGAGCGGGAATATATAGGCCTCAACAATGGCCTTCTGGATCAGGCTTGTATTGCACTTGGAAAGAAGAACCATCTTCTTATGCTGGATTGCGAGAGTAATGAGTATCGCCTCATTCCCAAGGCTGATAATATGCCACCCTTTGAACTAGGTATCTTCTTCAGCGGCCTTACCCGCAGCCTGATGTCCAGCGACTACAACCTTCGCGTAACTGAATGCAAGACCGCAGCCTGGATTGTCCAGGCCTATGAAAATGTGCCGTTGAAGACCCATGACAAAACATTTCTTCGTGATGTCCCTGAATCTTCCTTCAAACGCAACCGCGACAAAATGCCTCCACGCTTTGCCAGAAGAGCAGACCACTTTTACTCTGAGCACAAGCGGGTCCGTGAGGGAATCACGGCTTGGGAGACCGGCAATCTGGAATGGTTCGGCAGCTTAAGTAAAGCATCCTGCGAATCCAGCATTCACAGTTATGAGTGCGGCAGCCCCGAACTTATTGCAATCTATGAAGCCATGCTCACCACAGACGGTATTTATGGTGGTCGATTCTCTGGTGCCGGTTTTAAGGGAGCCTGCATTGCCCTTGTGGACCCGACCAAGAAAGAACAGATAGAAAAAGAAATCACAGATAAGTACCTCGCCGAATTCCCGCAGTACAAAGACTCCTTCAAAGTCTATTTCTGCAAGTCGGATGATGGCGCTAGATTCGTATAAAGTCTTCAGGCATCCTGTCATTCTGAACGAAGTGAAGAATCGATGAAGAACATTGTAATTGCAGCTGGCTACGCCACCAGGCTAGGAGAATTAACAAAAAACTTCCCCAAGCCACTACTTAAGATAGGCAGCAGTACTATCCTGGGCCGTATGCTGGACGATATAGATTGCATACCTGAAATTGATGAACACATTATCATCACAAACGGCCGCTTTGCCAGTATTTTTGAGTTTTGGGCCAAGAATCAGAAGTATATTAAGCCGGTAACAATTGTAAACGACGGAACCTTTACCAACGAAACACGTTTGGGAGCTGTATGTGACCTTTTATTCGCTATGGATAAACTGGAGATAGATGATGACCTCCTAGTTGTTGCAGCAGACAACATTCTCGAGTTCTCCTTTAAAGAGTTCGTGGACTTTGCCAAATCCAAGAACACAAGCTGCATTATGTGTCATCAGCAGCCCAGCATAGAGAAACTTCAGCGTACCGGCGTAATTGTGGTAGATGACAATATGAAAGTGCTTAACATGGAAGAGAAGCCTCAGGTCCCTAAGAGCACATGGGCTGTCCCTCCTTTCTACATCTATCTCAAGAAGGATCTGGACCTGGTTCGCCACTCCGTGGAACACGGCTGTGGCAAGGATGCTCCTGGCAACCTGGCTCACTACATGGTGGACCACACGACTATGCACGCCTGGCCCATGAGCGCCGGCCGTTTTGACATAGGCTCTTTGGATACCGACTACGAAGCAGTAGAGAGGTATAAATAAGGCGTTATGCCCCCGAGCTGATCAGGCATCTGATTGACATCGTTTTGTTGCTCTGAACTAAATGAAGAATCTAAAAACGACTTAATATGAAAATTGCAGTAGCAGGAACCGGATATGTTGGCCTTTCAATTGCCACATTGTTAGCACAGCACCATGAAGTAGTAGCCGTAGACGTTATACCGGAAAAAGTAGAAAAGATTAACAAGAAGATATCACCTATTCAGGACGAATATATCGAGAAGTATCTAGCAGAAAAGCCTTTGAATCTTGTTGCCACGTTAGACGGGAGGGCAGCTTACAAAGATGCGGACTTTGTTGTCATTGCTGCCCCTACCAACTATGACTCAAAAAAGAACTTCTTCGATACATCTCATGTTGAGGAAGTAATCGAATTAGTATTGGAAGTCAATCCGGATGCAGTAATGGTAATCAAGTCTACCATTCCGGTAGGTTACACCAAGAGCGTCCGCGAGAAGTTCAGCTATCGTGAACGTCAGTCAAATGGAACTTTCAAGGTTGTTGTCCCTAAAATTATCTTTGCGCCGGAATTCCTCCGCGAGAGCAAAGCACTATACGATAACTTGTACCCGTCACGTATCATTGCCGGATACGATGAGCCTGCTCTGGAAGACGCAGCCCACACTTTCGCTTCCATCATCAAAGAAGGCGCTATCAAACAGGATGTTCCTGTCCTCTTTATGGGCACAACCGAGGCTGAGGCTGTGAAACTCTTCGCTAACACATACCTGGCCCTCCGCGTCTCCTTCTTCAATGAACTGGACACCTATGCAGAGATGAAAGGTCTCAACACGCAGTCAATCATTGAAGGCGTTGGTCTGGATCCGAGAATTGGCACACACTATAACAATCCATCCTTCGGGTATGGCGGCTATTGCTTACCTAAGGATACCAAGCAGCTCCTTGCTAATTTCAACGATGTCCCGGAGAACCTCATCAAGGCCATCGTTGACAGCAACCGTACCCGCAAAGACTATATTGCAGACCGTGTTCTGGAAATCGCCGGTTACTATACCGCCTCCAGTGCATATGATACTGCCAAGGAGAAGGAGGTCACCATAGGAGTTTTCCGTCTCACCATGAAGTCCAACTCCGATAACTTCCGCCAGAGCGCCATCCAGGGTATCATGAAGCGAATCAAGGCCAAAGGTGCAAAGGTCATCATTTACGAGCCCACGTTGGAGAATGGGACTACGTTCTTTGGATCAGAAGTCGTTAATGACCTCAACACCTTCAAGGCAAAGAGTCAGGCTATTATAGCTAACCGCTACGATGCCGTATTGGATGATGTTCAAGACAAGGTTTACACCAGAGATATTTTTAAGAGAGACTAATATATTAACAATCAAACATTTATGTCAGTTTTTAATGGTAAAGTCCTCCTCATTACGGGAGGTACTGGAAGCTTCGGGAATGCCGTTTTAAATCGCTTTTTACGCACGGATATTGGTGAAATCCGCATCTTTTCCAGAGATGAAAAAAAGCAGGATGATATGCGTCACGACTTCCAAGCAAGGATGCCAGAAGTGGCCAATAAGATTAAGTTTTACATTGGTGACGTCCGCAACAAGAGCACGCTAAAATACGCTATGAAAGGGGTAAACTTCGTGTTCCATGCGGCCGCACTGAAGCAGGTGCCCTCCTGCGAGTTTTTCCCCATGGAGGCTGTGAAAACCAATGTGATAGGAACAGATAACGTACTTGATGCAGCTATTGATGCAGGTGTGAAGTGTGTCATCTGTCTCTCCACTGATAAAGCTGCTTATCCTATCAATGCGATGGGTATTACCAAGGCTATTGAGGAGAAGATTGCTGTGGCAAAGAGTCGTCTGAGTGGTGACACCAAGATCTGCTGCACGCGTTATGGTAACGTAATGTGCAGCCGTGGAAGCGTTATTCCTCTCTGGATTGACCAGATTCGCAAGGGCAACCCTATCACCATCACCGAGCATTCTATGACCCGCTTTATTATGAGCCTGGAAGAGGCTGTTGACCTCGTACTGTTTGCTTTCGAGAATGGCAAGAATGGTGACATTCTGGTTCAGAAAGCACCTGCCTGCACCATTGAGACACAAGCGAAGGCCGTAGTAGATCTGTTTAAGCATCAGGCACCTGCGGAACCCGAGATTCGCGTGATTGGTATCCGTCACGGTGAGAAGATGTACGAAACCCTCCTCACCAAGGAAGAAGCTGCTAAGGCCATTGATATGGGTAACTTCTATGCGGTTCCTGCAGATAACCGTGACCTGAACTACGATAAGTACTTCAAAGATGGTGATACAAAGCGTGCCACTATTGAGGAGTTCAATAGTAACAATACCAAGCGCTTGAATTTGGAAGAAACAAAAGAGAAGATTGCCTCTTTGACCTATATTCAAAACGAACTTAACGGTATTCCTAATCTTGTATAACTATGGCAGCATTTAAAGATAACGGAAAGCTTAAGCTCCTCATCATTGTTGGCACAAGACCGGAGATTATCCGTCTGGCTGCAGTAATTAACGAGTGCCGCAAGTATTTTGATACATTGCTGGCACATACCGGTCAGAACTATGACTACAACCTGAACGGGGTGTTCTTCAAAGACCTGAAGTTGGCAAATCCTGATGTGTATATGGAAGCCGTAGGTAATGACCTGGGTGAGACCATGGGTAACATCATTGCCAAGAGCTACCAGCTGATGGTGGAGGTGAAGCCTGATGCAGTTCTTGTTCTTGGTGATACCAACAGCTGCCTGAGTGTGATTGGTGCCAAGCGTCTGCATATCCCCATCTTCCATATGGAGGCGGGCAACCGTTGCAAGGATGAGTGCCTGCCGGAGGAAACCAACCGTCGCATAGTAGATATCATCAGCGATGTCAACATGGCCTATAGCGAGCATGCAAGACGTTATCTTGCTGATACAGGCTTACCTAAGGAGCGTACTTACGTAACGGGTTCTCCTATGGCAGAGGTGCTGCACAATAACCTTGCAGAGATTGAGGCCAGCAATATTCACAAGCGTCTTGGGTTGGAAAAGGGTAAGTATATCTTGCTCTCTGCCCATCGTGAAGAGAATATTGATACCGAGAAGAACTTCCTTTCGCTGTTCAATGCGATTAACAAGATGGCAGAGAAGTATGATATGCCAATCCTCTACAGCTGCCATCCTCGTTCTCGTAAGCGTCTTGAGGCTTCTGGATTCCAGTTGGATAAGCGCGTGATTCAGCATGAGCCTCTTGGATTCCACGACTACAACTGCCTTCAGATGAATGCATTCTGTGTGGTATCTGATAGTGGTACACTGCCAGAGGAAAGTTCGTTCTTTACTTCTGTTGGTCATCCTTTCCCGGCTGTTTGTATTCGTACATCTACAGAGCGCCCCGAGGCTTTGGATAAGGGCTGCTTTGTGCTCAGTGGTATTGATACGGTTGGACTGCTGCAGAGTGTGGATGTGGCTGTAAGCCTGATTAAGGATGGACATCAGGGCATTCCTGTACCCGACTATGTAGATGAGAATGTAAGTACCAAGGTGGTGCGTATCATTCAGTCTTACGTAGGTGTGGTCAATAAAATGGTCTGGCGCAAAGAAATTTGATTTAACTTTTAACAATATAACGTTAAACATTTCAGATGAAGATACTTGTAACAGGAGCCAAGGGGTTTGTTGGAAAGAACCTCTGTTGGGCGCTGAAGAATATTGCCGATGGCAAGGACAGGCGGTTCCCGCAGCTGCAGATTGACGGAATCTTTGAGTACGATCTGGATTCCACACCCGAGCAGCTAGATCAGTGGTGCCGCGATGCCAACTTTGTGTTCAATCTGGCAGGTGTGAACCGCCCCAAGGAGCAGAGCGAGTTTATGGCGGGTAACTTTGGCTTTGCCAGCATCTTGCTAGATACGCTCAAGAAACACGGCAACACCTGCCCTGTGATGCTCAGCAGCAGCCAGCAGGCCAGTCTCACCGGCCGCTTTGGCAATAGCGAGTATGGCCGAAGCAAAAAGGCAGGCGAAGACCTGTTCCTGGAGTATGGCCGCGAGACGGGCGCCAAGGTATTGGTGTACCGCTTCCCAAACCTGTTTGGCAAGTGGTGCCGCCCCAACTACAACAGTGCCGTGGCTACCTTCTGCAACGCATTTGCCAATGACCTGCCTTACACCGTCAACGACCCCAGCGTAGAGCTGGAACTGCTTTACATTGACGACCTTGTTGACGAAATGATAGCAGGCTTGCAGGGCAAAGAGCACCACTGCGAGTTCAATGGCCTTGACGTACTGCCGCAGGCGGACGGCAAGTACTGCTACTGTCCAGTGACCCATCACGTCACCCTTGGTGAGATAGTTGAACTCCTCAAGAACTTCACCGAGCAGCCCAAGACCCTGATGATTCCTGAGATACCTGCTGGAAGCTTTGCCAAGAAGCTCTACAGTACCTATCTCAGTTACCTGCCTTACGAGAAAACCGCTTTTGACCTGAAGATGAATGTGGATGACCGTGGCAGCTTTACGGAGCTGGTACATACCCTCAATGCGGGCCAGGTGAGCATCAATATCTCGAAGCCCGGCATCACCAAGGGCCAACACTGGCACAACACCAAGTTCGAGCAGTTCATTGTGGTAAAAGGCCACGGCCTCATCCAGCAACGCAACCTCAATGATCCCGAAGGCCGTGTGCTGGAGTGGGAAGTCTCTGGCGACCATATCCAAGCCGTCCACATGCTCCCCGGCTACACCCACAACATCATCAACCTCTCCGACACCGAGGACTTGGTAACGGTGATGTACTGTAACGAGGTGTTCAATCCTAATAAACCAGATACGTTCTTCGAGAAGGTCTGAAACATTAAGAGTAACAATTAGCTTGACCTCTGGTCGCTTCGCTTGCGAAGAACAAGTTAGCATCCGTTTATGGCATCTGCATATGTAGAAGAAGTGACGTGCCCGAAATGTCACACTAAGGTCAAGGTGAAAGTGACGAATGGGATTTACCCCATGCGTTCAACGGAAGTGGCTAACTGCCCTGTGTGTTGGGAAGAGTTGTTCCATAAGAATATCACGGGTGATATTGAAGAAAGTGTTTTGTCACTCGAAGAGACAATAGAGCCCTATTTGTCTGAATACAAAAAGAAGATAGAGGCAAAGCAATAACACCGCTCCAGGCACATTTGCGGAACAAGTCCGCAAAAGAGCCTTCCGCAAATGAAAGCGGTACAGCCCGTGGCTCCGTAAACTCCGCCACCGGCTGTGAGACTTTTAGAGCGGCCACTGGCCGCACAAGCAATGCGAATTAACAATTAATTATATGGAAGTAACTAAGGATTTTATGGGATTTGCCGATGTGGCTGATTTGAACTACCAAGAAGTTTACGACTTTTACCAAGCAGCGGTAGGAAATGAGGATGGACAAACTACATTCCAAGTTCTCCCTGCTAATGGAGCTCCAGAAGATACACTTATCATCTATAATACGTACAACGACATAATTGCTTTGCGGTTTAGCCCTGCAGCAAAGGCATACTTGCCTGAGTGGATTGAACAGAACCTAATGAACGGTTTAGATGCAGAAAGCTACTGGGGCTTAGAACATGTTAAAGAGAAAGATAACGACTAGTAGAAATCTGCGACAAGAGTAAAAAAGGTTGTTGGAAAGATATTAAAGTGAGGTGAATAAATGAATAGAGACTACCTCAGTTTTATAAGGCGATTAGCAAGGCACCAGTGGGAGATTGCGCCTCACTTAGAGCGTATGCTTCAAAATTGGGATGCAGACGCTCGTGAAGCTTTGCATTATAAATCAGAGAACATGAGCGATGTCGAAGCTGAGCGCGTTAATGCTTTCCTTTCTTTTGGACACTTTAGAGAATTTGATGATAGAACCAAGCGTGCAGCTTATTGTGTAGTTCTTGATGCTGAATACGAAAAGGAACTTCATGAACAGATAAAAGCCTGCTCGCCGTATGAAGGAGACGAACCAATTTTTAAGAATAAAGAATTTGTAGAACACAGAGAAGGAGATTTGATACGTAGACCAATTGGCCAAAGGTTACCTCAGTCGAATATCTTTAAGTATGGTAATCAGTGGGGTTATTATGATAGACGTATTCCACTGGAGTTCTATGACTGGTTAGAAAAATGCTTTGCAGACAAAGCATCAAGAGTACGCGTCGAGCCTAACGGACTATATGACCGCAAACCACAAGATCTTGTGTTGGAGTTCTTAGTAGTACCTCCAAAATGGAAGTGGTGGAAATCATTAGGCTATTTTATAGGAGATTTCACCGGTAGTGAGTATCATTTGTTAGGCAACGATCCTAATAATTTGCCTGATTATATGGATTATAATGGTCGTTATCAGGTACGCAAACTTCAGACGATAGCCACCAGGCGCGAAAAGAGATATCTTAGCATGATGGTAGAAGAATTAAGTGAATTTAACCATCCCACTGACCCTAATAAAAAGTATGTAATCGGGCGAATGATTCATCTTGATTCTGATGCGATTATAGGAACGTCATTTAAGAATGCTCCCCTAAAGCATATAGACCTGGCATTCAATCTATATATAGATAACGATGCAGTTACTAGAATGGGGCAGACATTAGCTGATGGAAGCCAAGTACAAGACGCTACATTTAGAACACATGTATTGAGGGTTGAGGATGTTCCTTTTGAAACCCTGTTCAAGTTTGCCATATCATTTTTCAAATCAAAACATTTGACCAACGAATGGCTAACAACAGAGTTTAAGTAATATACAAGTAGTATAATGGCATAAGCAGGGAAATGTGATAGGAAAGAATCACATCATCTGCCAATCATTGAACAATTAATAGTTAACATATTAACGTTTAACATTTAACACGGCCACCGGCTTTACGCGCAGCCGGAGTCGCGATGGGGCAGAAGGTCTACCGCACAGTCTTGAGGCCCCAACCATAGGGTGGGTAACCCGCTGGTCTCTCATAACAATAAGGTTCTTGGACGAGCCAAGCGGCAAAGCCGAGCGCAATAAACAGCGGGCCAAATCTTTTAAAAATCAAGTAACATTCTTTTTTCTTATCGAATGAAAAATTTTAAGATTTTTGACGCGACACTCCGTGATGGTGGTTACTACACGGATTGGGATTTTGACAACGAAACCGTTGATGCATATATAAAAGCTATGAATGCTCTTCCGGTTGACTATCTAGAACTAGGCTATCGTAACAACCCTTCGAAAGAGTACTTGGGCAAATATGGTTATTGCCCTATTAATGTGCTCAAGCATATTCGTGCTATCTCTACAAAGAAACTTGATGTAATGCTCAATGAAAAGAGCACGAAACCGGAAGATTTAGAAACACTCATCAAGCCTTTGGTCGGAATCGTTGATATGATTCGTGTGGCTATTGATCCTAAGAATTTTGAAAGGGCAGTGGTTCTTGCCAAGGCAATTAAGGCTATGGGCTTTGAACTTGGTTTCAATTGTATGTACATGAGCCGCTGGCTCAGTGATTATCCAGATTTCTTAAAAAAACTGAATCAGATTAATGGAGTGGCAGACCTTTTCTGTATGGTGGATAGCTTTGGTGGAATGACTCCCCAGGAATTGACTACTATCGTTAAAGAGGTAAGGGCTAATACCACAGTCCCTGTTGGCTTCCACGGTCATAATAACCTTCAGTTAGGCCTTATCAATACGCTAACCGCTATTGAGCTTGGGCTTGATTATGTAGATTGTACCGTTCTGGGTATGGGTCGTGGTGCTGGTAATCTGAATACAGAACTCTTGCTTACCTATTTGAACGCACAACAGGGCCTTGAAGTAGATTTCAATGTGTTGGGTGATGTGATCACGGCATTTACTCCATTGTATGAGAAGTATCGATGGGGTACTCAGTTGCCATACATGATTTCTGGTGCTAACTCTATTCCTCAGAAGGAGGTTATGGAATTGGTTACGAATCGTGTATATTCATTCGACAGCATAGTTCGCGGTTTGCAGAACCGCAAGGATAAGGTGGTGGATAATGCTAAGTATCCTATCCTTGATAAAAGGAACTATGAGAACGTAATTATCATTGGAGGCGGTCAGTCACCATTGGAACATTTGGATGGTATTTTAGATTTCATCAAACATAGAAAGAACATAGCCCTAGTCTTTGCGACGGCACGCCATGCAGGTAAGTTCCTAGATGTTGATGTATCACAATACTATTGCTTGTTAGGGCGAGAAGCAAAACGCTTGAAAGCAAATGTGAGTGCAGAGTGTTTCAAGGCTACTTGTGTTTTGCCACCTTATCCCCGAAAACTTGGAACCGATGTTCCTGAATACGCAGAACAAGCTACGTATGAGTTGCCCAAGATTGAATTTACGAAAGAGTATCAGGATTCTTGTACAACCTTGGCCATCCAGACAGCATTGAATATCTGCAAGGGGAATATCTACATTGTTGGCTATGATGGTTATCCTGGTAGTGTGCTTTCGGAAAAAGAGGTGGCACTAAGCAATGAAAATATGGCACTCCTGCAGGATTATGAGAAATTCACGGGTAAGAAGATGAAGTCATTGACCCCTTCTTTATACCCTGAACTTGAAGTGGAATCTATTTATCAGTTTATATAATCAATGAAAGAAAGAATTGCATTCTTCTTGCCCACACGTAAGGGTAGTGAGCGAGTGAAGAATAAGAATACCAAGCCTTTTGCAGGCATTGAAGGTGGCTTGATGGAGAATAAAATCAAGCAGTTGGTGGAAACCGAGTTGCTGGATGAGATTATCCTCTCCACCAACGATGAAACTTGCATGGCTATTGCTGAGAAATATTCTGCGAAAGACAGCAGAGTGAAAATCATTCCACGTCCAGAGGAGTTATGTCTTAGCAGTACCAACCTGCAAGACCTTATCTGTTATGTTCCTACTATTACAGATGCAGAACATATTCTGTGGGGACATGTTACTACACCTCTTGCAGGAGCAGACCAGTATGATTCTGGAATCAAATTGTATTTGGATAACCTTAAGAACGGCTATGATTCATTGGTGGGTGTAACGGAGTTGAAGAACTTCCTGTTGAATAAAGATGGTAAGCTGGTAAACAATACCACAGATATCCCCTGGCCTCGAACTCAGGATTTGGAACCGCTATATCCTATCAATCACACAATGTTTTTGGCAAAGCGTGAAGTCTATGTGGAGCAGAAAAACCGTTTGGGTAAGAAGATTTTGCTTCATGTGATGGATGAACTCCATTCATTTGACATTGACTGGCCAGACGATTTTGTGATTGCTGAAATTATGTATAAGAACCTTTACGGCAACAAATAATATGGCAAAAGTAGTAACCTTTGGTGAGATAATGGTGCGCTTGGGAGCACCTGGGTATTTAAAACTGATTCAAGCCAGCCAATTTGATGTAAGTTATGCCGGTGCAGAGGCTAATGTGGCTGTGTCGCTGGCTAACTATGGTTTGGAAACTGATTATATTACTTGCTTGCCCGATAATCCCATTGCAGAACGTTGCATTATGGATTTGCGTGGGCATAAGGTTGGTGTTGATTATATTCAGAGAACAGGTAAACGTATGGGTATTCTCTACCTGGAAACAGGTAGTAATGCCCGTCCATCAAAGGTTTACTATGATCGTGAAGACAGTTCTATTGCAACGGTTGTCCCTGGTTCCATTGACTGGAAAGAGATTCTGAAGGATGCCACTTGGTTCCACTGGACAGGTATTACACCAGCTCTTTCTGCCAATGCTGCCGCAGAATGTTTGAAAGCCATCAAAACAGCCAATGAACTGGGAGTAACTGTGAGTTGTGACATCAACTATCGAGGTAATCTTTGGAAATATGGCAAAACTGCTGCAGAGGTGATGCCTGAGATGGTAGCTGGTTCTGATATCATACTTGGTAACGAAGAAGACTGTGAAAAGGTTTTTGGTATCAAGCCCAAGGATTTTGATGCAGCCAAAACCAATGGAAATGTTGACCAGGGTAGTTTCCTAAGTGTTTGCCGACAGATGATGGAACGCTTTCCCCGATGCAAGAAGATGGTTGTAACACTCCGTGGTGCCATAAATGCCAACCATAATACCTGGGGTGGTGTGCTTTACAATGGCAAGGAACTGATAGAGTCTCGCCGTTATGACATTACAGATATTGTGGATAGAGTAGGTGGTGGTGACAGTTTTATGGGGGGACTTATCTTTGGTCTACTTCATTATCAAGATGATTGCAAAGCATTGGAATTTGCAACAGCAGCCAGTTGCTTGAAGCATACTTTGAAGGGAGATTATAACTGGGTGACTGTTCAGGAAGTAGAGAATCTGATGAATGGAGATGCAAGCGGAAGAGTTAGAAGATAGTTTTATTTCCGCTATAATGCAAAAGTAGTATAATAATGCCAGTCAACAATTCAGTAAATAATATCAGAATTGCCAAGAACACTCTTGCTTTATATGCAAGAATGTTACTAATGATGGTGATATCCCTCTTCACCTCAAGAGTTATATTTGATTCCTTGGGAGAGGTGAATTATGGTATATACACTGTTGTTGGCGGATTTGTCGCAATGTTCTCAATACTGTCTGGACCTCTTTCAGGTGCTATTCAGAGATTTCTTGCGTTTGAAATAGGGAAAGAAGATGTAGAGAGTTTAAAGAAAGTTTTCTCCACTTCAGTTAGTATCCAAATTATCATGGCAGTAACTATAATCATAGTTGCTGAAATCGTTGGTCTTTGGTTCCTTAATACGAAGATAAACATTCCTGCTGAAAGGATGGAGGCGGCTCATTTTGTACTTCAGTGTTCTATAGCAACTTTTGCACTTAGTTTACTCAGTTTGCCATATAATGCAACGATAATAGCTCATGAGAAAATGAGCATTTTTGCATATATTAGTATTTTAGAAGCTGTTTTAAAGTTGGGAATTGCTTACCTGATTTATATTTCTCCCATTGACCAATTAAAAGTTTATTCAGCACTTCTTTTGGGAGTAGCATTTATAATCCAATTTATATATTACATATATTGCAAGAATAAATTTGAGGAAGCCCGCTACAACTTTAAACTGGATAAAGCATTGTTCAAGGAAATGGCTGGCTTTGCAGGATGGAATTTCTTTGGTTCAGCGGCATATATGTTCAATACCCAAGGAGTTAATATGCTGATTAATGTCTTCTTTGGTGTAAAAGTAAATGCTGCTCGCGCTATTGCTGTTCAGGTGGATACAGCGATGTCGCAATTTGTCAATAGCTTTACCACAGCAATTAATCCTCAAATTACAAAATCTTACGCGTCTGGAAATACTGATTATCTGTATAAGCTTATAACATACGGATCCAAATTTTCTTTCTTTATAATGCTTATTATGGTTGTCCCTGTAGTGTTAGAAGCGGATACCATCTTAGGTTTATGGCTAAAGAAGGTTCCTGATGATACAGTAATTTTTTTGAGGTTGGTAATTCTTAGTACCCTTGCTTCAACAATGGGCAATTCGATGATGACAGGAGTGCTTGCCACAGGAAATATTAAAAGATACCAGATAAAAATGAATGTGGGCGGATGCTTAACATTCCCATTGACGTGGCTGGCTTACTTGATGGGAGCCCCAGCTTTTTCTACATATATAATACTATTGGTAATGAACTTTTCATTGCATTTTGTCAGGCTTGATGAATTAAAGAGACTTATTGATTTTCCTGCAAGAGAGTTTATTAGAAAACATATTACTAGAATGTTGGGCGTGCTAATTTCATCTTTTGTATTGCCTGCTATAATATGTCATTTCTGGGAGCCTTCTTTCGTCAGGTTAATAATTATTTGTTTCACTAGTGTTTTATGGAGTTTTGGTTGTATATATTTCATAGGTCTTTTAAATGATGAAAGAAAGTATGTCATAAATAGTATACGATCAGTGATTGACAAGTATACAAAAAATAATAAAGTTCAATAAAGATAATGCAAGATATGGAGGAAGAAAGTTTGGAACAGCAAACAGAGAACGAAGTCAAATTAAATGGCAGCGAGGATATCAAAGATAAAAAGATGGTGATAGTGTATGGTAACTGTCACACCTCGATAATATCGCAAATGCTGGAGGCAAATCCAGAATTCAATAAACGGTATTATATTTATCCTACAGAGCGCATCCAAAATATAACAGATCCTAAGGATTTATATCTTGATTGTTATTCTCAATGCGATGTTTTTATTCACCAAAGCATTCGTTTAAACAATCGTTACGGAGAGGAATATGCTTCTGAAAGAATTATTGCCAGGCTGAAGCCTGATTGCAAAGTGATAGCAATACCTAATGTATATCATCTACCACTGTGTTTCTTTCCCCAGTATTACGATGCTCATGAACTGAAGAATAAAGACGTAAAAAATGGTATGACTTATTTCTTCCGTGATTCAATAATTGACTCTCATCTTAAAGATGTCAAAGGTCTATTTAGATTATTCAAAAAAGTAAACAAAGATTATAACAACCCATGTTTTTTTAATAATGAGGAAATAGTAGCATCTTTTAATCAGTTTGTTGATAAGGTAAGAGTTAGAGAAGAGGAATGGGATATAAAGGTCTCGCATTTTATATTAGATAATTATAAACAACACCAATTGTTCTATGACCCTAACCATCCTACAAATTATTTTGGGTCACTAGTAAAACCCCGTGTTTGAATTAAAAGGGAACAAGCTTAATCTTCTG
>OIXA01000421.1_pt1 | contig 61648 bp, 61 predicted proteins | sample 1587721 | NCBI WGS metagenome assembly OIXA01 (sample SAMEA3888900, study PRJEB22519) | human gut metagenome | biome: human gut; feature: human-associated habitat; material: faeces | place: Denmark | collected 2013
TGCCGGATTTCACTAACATGGCGCCTGAAGTCGCTGTGATACCCGGACACGGCTATGTCATCTGCGATTCTGACAACGTCAAGGAATTCCCGTCCAGAAAAAAGGCAATCCGTGAGGATGCGCTCATGTACAGGGTATATGTCGATTCATGGATTCAGACTAACGGAAAAAATGTCGGGGCCAATGTCTATTTCCTGCTCAGCAGCCCTCTGGAACGCGGGCAGATGCCGGAAATGGACAGCGACCTCGGAACACTCGCCTTCGATCTGGTCAGCCATAAGTCCAATTCAATCAGCGTAAAGTTACCTTCGGAGGACATTGAGGTTATTGTCAATGACAAGACACCTCTGGCTTGCTCCACCAAAGGTAGGACATTGACATTAACATTGACAAACGCCCCGATGTCATATGAGACCGGCACGTGGCCACTCAGCATCCGCAGCGGAAGGGTCTATACGAAGGCGACAGTCGCAATTGAACTCTGACAGGGCGGCGGAAGAGTTTCTTTTACAAAATCAATGATAAGCATTGGTGGGACGCGGCTACGGAGCGCTTTGTAACTCGCTGATAATAAGATACTATTCCAGATATGGCGTGGAAATGCAGGCTTCTTTGGTCGCGTTTCCACGCTGCATCCCGACTACGGGAAGATTGCGGTGACAGCCGACTGGGACAGCATAATCGAAATACACTGATGTATTATTCTTCCATAAACATCTGCTGTCGGATATATTCGAGGCTTTCTTCTACATATTTGTAGCCGCTCGAGCCCGGTTTCCCGTACGAGAGATACATAAGACAGTATTCCTCAGCTTTCTTCCAGTTCTTGAGCCGCTCGTAGCAATAGGCGATGTTGCTCAGAACCGAATACTTGCTCTTGTCCGTTTCCCACGATTTCAGATAATAATCAAGAGCCATATCGAATTGATTGGACCTCATATACCCCAAAGCATATTCTCTCTGAATCTTGCCGAGCAGGTCAGGGGAGGGCGTAATGATTTTCAATGCCCGGTCAAACCAAGGCTTTGCTTTGTTTATTCCCTGGCCACATTCGCTCATGACTGAGCCGATGCTGTAAGCAAGATTTACGTCACTGGAATCTAATTGCCAAGCTGCTTCCAGCTCCCTTATTGCGGGTATATACTCTTTGTTGCGCCATTGGTTCTGTCCCAAGTACAGGTGAACACTGTAACTGTCATTCCCGTCTTCTTTCATTTTCTGAAATACATCTTCGGAACTGTTGAAATCCTCCATCAGAAAATAAGCAAGTCCTTTCAAGCCTCTTATGCCCATATTCGTGGAATCAATCTGAAGATAGTCTTCAGCCATATCGAGTACCTTCACATATTCCTCCCGCTCAAGATGTATTTTAGCTGCCTTGCTGACCACAGAAGGGTTTGCAGGGTTCATTCCAATATACATGTTATAGTAGATCAGTGCAGAATCAGGCATTGCCATCATGTTGAATGAATCTGCTGTGAGTGAAACTATTGCGGGAATCGTATCCCTTTTGATTATGGAGAGTCCAAGTTCAGAGCTTGATTTGTAATCTTTGGACCGGTAAGTCGTGAGCATCAGCTTGATTCTGTATAAAATGCTTTCCGGCTTCATCATCAGCAGTGTAGAATATGTGCTGGCTGCTGCATCAAGATCTCCTGCTTGGATGTAACAGTCTGCAAGTTCATTTTGTACTTCTTCGTCCATCTGTCCAGGACTTATAAGCCCTGATAACAATTCTATAGCATCCTCAGTCTTGTATATACTCTTGAGATACCTTGCTTCTTCAATGGTGGCGTTTCTGTCTTTCATTAACTTGGGCGACTGTGCTGATGCGATGAGTTGACATAAACAATTGATAGTCAGGATAATGGAAAGTAACTTTTGCATAGGCGTTTATTCAGTTTTTGTGTTTCTCCCGATTCTGAACATGGCAGTAATGCGAGTTTCTTTTGAGTTATACCAGCAAAGATAGTCATTCATTATGATAAAAAAAGTGAATTTTTTCTTGTAATTTAGGGGAGTAGTATATTTGTGTCGTATAAACCACTAACGACATGAAACAGTTATTATTATTCATCTGTGCCGCAATGATGATTTTCAGCTGCGGCAAGGAAGAGTCAGGAAACAAAACTGTAATCGACCCTGTGGAAAAGGTAACATGGCCCACTGTTGTCAAGGCGTATCCATTCCTGGAAGGCTTTCCTGTATTTGACGGCATTGGCCCTGTCGGCAGGTATTACGTCGCACGCACAGACCGTTTCCGACAAGAAGGCAAAGCGTCAGAAGGAAGAGATTGTCAATGTCAGGGTATGGCTCAACAAGGGAGAGGATAAAGTCATTGACGGTTCGGACAAATATGTGAAGAGGCTGGTCAAGATGTACGGAGCATTGGGCGGTCCGGCAAAGGTCGAATGGGTGCGTGAGGAATACCGGGGCAAAGGCATTGACCTGTACTCTCTTTTCACTGTCGAAGCCGAAAGGACAGGAAGGAACATCACGGTCGTGAGACCGGTCCGCTCGTGGTACCTGAGCATTGCCGGGGACATAGCCATAATGGTCGGGTCTGATACCCGCAACAGCATCTTTGACAAGGCTGATCCACCGATGTCCGGGTCAATGCTGAACAAGTATTTCGGTAAGATATATGACTATCCGGAATTTGCCGCAAGGATAGGGGAGGGCGAATTCAGCACGTTTATGGATGTCATCCATGCGTGGGAATCATCGTACGGAGGCATTGCTCTCCGCGAGGACGGGAAGCTCAAGGACGGGCAGGTCGGTGTCTCTCCTGTAATCGCGGAGTGGACAAAGGTGATGAAGCATGCCACTGACGGACTCCGCTGGTACTTCTGCAACAAGGCCGGACCCTGGGTGGAGGGCGGCCATGACGCAGGCTACGTGTCGGCAGGCTTGTCATTCAAGTTCTGATGAGGTGGCGGGATAAACCTGCACGTGACATCATAACGAATTATTTCATGATAACTTATGTAATACAGCGTGGAAACGCAGGCTTTTTTTGGTCGCGTTTCCACGCTGCATTTTATGACACATTGATAATCAACGCCTCCAAAAATAAGGCGTGGCTTCGTCCCGCCGAGGTGCTATTTAATCGCTGGACAGGGCAATAGAATGCGCAGAAGAGAACAGCGAAATCCTGTTTTCTCATCTCATTGTAATGCGACGTAATATATATAATTAATATATATAATATAATAATACATAATACTGTAACGTAATTAGTTAACATACTATGTAAATAGCGAAAAAGTTGTTGAAAATCAATATTTTATAATTGGTATTTGTTCTATATCTTTGCCACGGTTAAGCTTATCCAAGGGAAAATATTGAAGGCTTGCAAGGGCCGATTGTTTAAAAGAAATACTATTCGCATTATGATTGAGTTTAAGAAATATAGTTCCATTGAGAACTCGTTTTATAAAGACTATGTGAATGACGTGAGAGAGCAAGTTTCATCTGATGTCAAGTGGGTAGTTCAGGAGAAAGTACATGGTACTAATACAAGTTTCCTTTGCGATGGACATGATGTCAAGTTCGCAAAAAGGACCTCAATTCTGGCTGACGATGAGAATTTTTATGATTATCATGAGATTCTTGAGCAGTATCACGATAAGGTGCTCTCGCTCTTCAGAAGATTGTGCCAGACACATGAGGGTGTAAAGTCGATCTCAATTTTCGGGGAACTGTTCGGTGGCGCATATCCACATCCGGATGTTCAACGTGTTGGTCGACTTACTGTAATCCAGAAGGGAGTATTCTATACTCCGAAACATGAATTCTATGGATTCGATATCTATGTCTTTACTGAGAATGGCGGCAGCTATCTCTCAGTAGATGAAACTAATGCTTTATTTAAGTCCGAGGGCTTCTTCTATGCAAAAAGTTTGTTTTCCGGGACTTTGGATGAGTGCCTTAAGCATTCAAATCAGTTCCAATCCAAGATTCCTGAGTGGCTGGGATTGCCTGCAATAGCGGATAATATCTGTGAAGGTATTGTTATAAGGCCTGTTGTTCCACAATACCTACGGACTGGCAGCAGAGCATTGATTAAGAGTAAGAATGAGAAATTTGCGGAGAAGAAGAGTGTGAAAAGACGCAATAAACAATTGGAGCAAAGTACAGAATACAGTAAAGAGCTTAAGGAACTTCTATTTTTGATCGAACCTTATGTGAATGAAAATCGCCTTGCTAACGTCATCAGTCACATTGGCGAGGTGAATATTCCCCGAGATTTCGGTAGGCTTGTCAAGGCTATGTACGATGATGTGATGGAGGATTTTCTTAAGGAACATAGAGATGCTCATGAATCCGTAGACAAGTCGGAGCAGAGAGTGTTCAACAGTAATCTGAACAAGAAAATCATATCATTAATCAAGGCCATGTATATTGCTGCACAATAAACCAATTGATTTATGAAGAATAAAGAATTCAAGGTCTTGCTGATGGACATTAATAAGAATACGTATGAGGAATACGACATCTTGCCCTATTTTAGGCGAGAATGGAAGATTAGACCATTTGGAAGAGATGAGAAGTATAAGAAAATACCCGTCACGACAAAGTCCCAGCTAAGGGAATGGGTAGATGCATTCGCAAAATATCAGTTCTGGTCAAGATGTGAGTATGAATTCCTAATGGCGCAATGGCCATTTTGCACCCGCAAGATCAATGATGATATCAGACATTATGTTAAGGTAAATCCAGACGCAAACAATGAGAAGGATGATATACAATTATGCAATATTATCATTAAAGATATGGTAAAAATCGATGCGTATGAGCAAATTAGGATGAACATAGATGTAATTGTCGATATTCTTTATGAAGAGTTTTTAACCAAATAACGTATTGAGATATGAATAATCAGAAATTAAACTTTGAGGAGTTCTGTCAAATGTATCCGGAACTTCTTGAGCAGGCAAGAGAATATGCGCAGGGGATAATCGAGAATCCAGAGGAACATGATGATGCCGTGGAATCATGTATATGTGACTTTTTGGAAGGAGCACGTGCTGCAATGTCATATAGAGAAGATTCTATAATACATTCTTGATTGTTGAGGATAAATCGGCAACTGCGGTTGCCGATTTACATACCGCTGATACTTAACTGACCTAACCACGTCATGTTTCCGGCGTTTTCTAGCCGGTCTGTTCCGTAAAAGGACCGACATCCTATAATTGCGCATTTCTATATCCGAAATGATGTAATTTTAGATCGGAGAAGAATTTTACATTCGATGTAATATAATTTAATAAAAGTTTACTATATTTGCATCCGATAGGATGTAATTATATTATGAAGACACTATTGTCTGCAAAACTCAAATCCCTCCGCAAGGAGTATGGATTGACACAGGAAGAACTCGCCCTGAAATGCGGTGTCGGACTTAATTTCGTGCGTCAACTTGAGCAAGGAAAACCGACGCTCAGGATGGATAAGGTTAATCAGGTGCTTGCAATGTTCGGCTACGAGCTCGCACCGGCAAGAACAGATGAATTGAATGAGAAAAGCTGAGATTCCATGATATGATTGACATGCCGTTTCTGGATGACGAGTGCAAGGAAACTTATAAGCAGGGCATCACATCACGGTTGGAAAGAATATCAAATCAGAAATAAAACAGCGGGCAAGTCTTTTGAAAAACCAGAAAAGGCGGCCCATTGTAATAATGTTCCGCCTTAACTATTTAATTATTAAGCAATTAGCTACTAATACTCCTCGTTAAAGAAAAGGACAAACCTTATTTTAGGCACTTGTAGCGCGGTTTTCAAATCTTTAAGTACGATTTTCAGTACGATTAATTTTCCTCAATATGCCACAATATACCAGATATTTTTAGACCGCTAAAAATAGTCTATATTATACTCGCATTTGTGTACACATCAAGAATTTGAAACAATGGTATATTCCATACTTCTCGTGGAATATCGAAGCATTCAATCAATTTCATTTGTGTACACACTTGCCTTCAACAATTCGATGGTGCTGCTATCGAACGCATATATCATCTCTTCAAGACCAATCCGCAGTTTTTCATCTTTGTAAAGCGCTGTGGCTTCCTTAACCAAAGTCATCGCAAAGTCTTGATAAATACGCCAATCCTTCTTCTCGTTGGCCTCTGCAAGCGTAGATTTGGGCATCACCTTGATGCCGGATCTATAGAGGTCCCCGCAGAGGTTAAGTGTAGTCTCAATATCTCTCAAACCAGAGCGGTCGGTGAACTGAGCAAAGCTCATCACCATGAACTGGTCTCGACAATTGAACTTAATAGCGTGACGGTCGCCTTTGTAGCGATCGACGCACTTTTTGAATTCGTATTCGTCAATGAGGAACATAATTTGCGCGAAGATTGTTTTTCCTTTGTTCATGGCTTGCGGATGGCGTCTTGTTGCCGACCGCAAAGTTCCGAAGTTCTAATCGAAAAATATTCTGAGCCTTGTAAGTTATTGAAGTTAAACAGTTAAAACCTTGTCGGAGAAAATTTCTCCGGACAGTAGTGATAAGATAAAAAAGTAGGAAATATTCGAAAAAGATTCTTATATTTGCAATGTCATCGCTCGAAGAACGAAGGACTTGGTTGGCCGCATTACCGTAAATGCGGTTATTTTTTTGCTCTCTAAGTATTCCAAACTCATCTGCTAGGTTGTCTGACATATAATCATAACTCTCACACTAGGCAAGCCTTGCTTTCTTCATGATGTATATCTACGACTATTTGCGTGACATCATGGCTTTACGCAAGTGGTTCTTGCGTAAATAGCATCTGATTTAAATGGTGTACTTCCTCAGTTATTATCTTTCCGTTCGATAAGGCGCTCCCGGATCCGAAACGCTTGTTCAGTGCTGAAGTGTTAGGGATGCGCCAGGAGCTCGGACTTGTCCGCTCAGGTGCTTCGCAATCCGCGTCCTGAGTTCCTGCTCCTGGCGCTGCAAAACTTGGATTGTGTCTCGGTGAGTATTGGCAGAGTTGAGAATTTGGGGTAAAAAAGCGCCCCTTTTTCCACCAAATGAATCAAATTTTCCTATTTGGTGCCGCGAAAACGTTTTAGGTGGTACAAAATGCATCACGCAAGGCGTTTTGTACCGGAAAAACGTTTTACATGGTACAAAATGCTCAACCCCTGGTACAAAATGCTCAACCCCTGGTACAAAATGCTCACCCCAGTGTTTCCTGATGGCAAGACCATGCGGCTCGACAAATACATTCTGGCGTATCCCTGCCTCACAGAAACGTCGCCTCAGTGCTAAAAAGCAAAAATAAGCACCCGATATAAAACATTTTGCTTTCAATTCCTTCTTTTCGCGAAAAAAAATATTACTTTTGTGAAAAGAAGGACTTAATTTTATACCAAGTGGATAATACAAAAAAACTAATGACTGCCGCAGCTGCTGCCCTGTCTCTGTGCGCATGTGGCAAGCAAGAAGTGAAGAAACCTAATGTTGTCTTCCTGCTTTTCGATGACCTCGGATATGGCGACCTCGGCTGCTATGGACAGGAAAAAATCGAAACCCCGAATATAGACGCCCTGGCATCTCAGGGACTTCTGTTCACGGACATGTACTCTGCCGCGCCTCTATCGGCTCCTTCCAGATGCTGCCTGCTTACAGGTAAGCACATGGGACACAGCCAGATACGCGGAAATGAAGAACACTACGTCCCGACCGACAGCCTTGGCTGGAACGGCGTATTCCTGAACCCTGATGCACAGGGCCAGTTCCCGCTCGAAGAAGGCACGCAGACCCTCGGAACCATGCTACAGTCAGCAGGTTACAAGACCGCCATGGTAGGCAAATGGGGCTTGGGCTTTCCGAAAAGCGGCTCCACCCCTAACACCATGGGCTTCGACTATTTCTACGGATTTAACTGTCAGGCACTTGCGCACTCATATTACCCTGTAAAACTCTGGGAAAACGGCGTGGAAGTCGAGACCGGAAACGACCTCGTAGTCCAGGGCTGCAACTTCCCGGACTCATTGGACAAATATGACCCCGCCAACTACGAAAAATACGGCGGCAAGCACTACAGCTGCGACCTGATGTACGACAAGATGGAAAAATTCGTCGAGGAGAATGCCTCTTCGCCATTCTTCCTGATGTGGACCACCACCGTCCCTCACAGCGCCGTCCAAGCCCCGATGGACGAAGTCATGCACTATGTCGAGAAACTCGGAGACGAAGAACCGTGCACCAATCCTGGAATGTATCTGCCTAACAGATACCCACTTGCGACGTATGCGGCCATGGTCACCCACATTGACACACAAGTCGGGAAACTCATCGGCAAACTGAAAGAACTCGGAGTCTGGGACAACACCATCTTTATCGTCACCTCCGACAACGGACCTGCCTCCAACGGCAACTCTCCGATGGAATATTTCCGCAGCGGCGGCCCGTTCAAATGCGCGAAAGGCTGGGGCAAATCCTCGCTCCATGAAGGCGGAATCCGCATGCCGTTCATCCTCCGCTGGGGCGACAGCAAAAAATGCGAAAAAATCACCCGAATCTCCAGCTTCGCCGACATCATGCCGACCCTCGCCGACATTGCAGGCATCGCAGCCCCGGCCAACGACGGCATCTCGCTCGCCCCGACCATCCTCGCCAAAACCGCCGGAGGAAAGGTTTATGCCAATGCTAATGAGGTCAATGCCGGTGAGCAGAAGGACCACGATTTCCTATACTGGGAATTTCCTGGCGCAAAAGGCTGGGTAGCAGTACGTAAGGGTGAATGGAAAGGTCTCCTGAAACGTGTTCAGAAAGGTAACACCGAGATGGAATTGTATAACATAGTGAAAGACCCGCGCGAAACCACGGACGTAGCCGCACAACATCCTGAAATAGTGGAAGAAATGTGGAAAGCCGTGAAAGAAAGTCACCGCGATGCGAACCCTCAGGTTCCGAAATTCTGTATGGATATCACTTATCCTCAGGAATTGTCGCTGGACAAATAATCGAAATGGTTATCATGCCATGTCCATGTATGAAGGGCGCCGGAATCGGCGTCCTTTATCGTTATCGTCTGGCGGAACGCCTTGCAATACCGTATGTTGCTGCCGGAAAGAACCATGTTTCCGATACACTTCCAAGCATTGCCGATATATCCGAAAACATAGATGGACATATTCTTCGCACCTGCTTGGCGTACTCCTATAACTAATTCAGGCTGAGTGTCATCGGTGAAGTCATGAGACCCGACTACATATTCATTGGTCTTAAGCTCGGCTCCTGAATCGAACCCGATTTTGGTGAAATTTGCATTGAAAGTGGCCGGTACGGCAGGTGCTCCGTTCGTGAACAGCAGCGACCTTTTTCCGGTCCCGTCTTCTACAGCCGTCACAGTACTGTTGTTATAATAGAATGTGATGACCTTGAATTCCTTACCGAAAGTGGTTACGGACATATTCTTACCCGCCGAACCGCATTGCTGTCCGGAAAAAGCGAACCCGTTGTCCAGCCCGGTGACAAATAATTCCTGAGCTGAAGCGGAGTAAGGTGATGCCATAAAAAACAGGCATGACAATATGCCGATAATCCAAAAATGTTTCATAGTCTGCAAAGTTACGAAAAACCTGCAGATATCTGTGCAACGAAAACTTCCGTTTTGGCATCTTATAAATGTTGATAGGCTAATTTATTACGCGAAAATGAAACGCATACTTATTTTTTTACTTACAGTTTTAACCTTGAGCTCCTGTTCGGACCTGCGCACGGAATACCGTTCGGACATAATTTACGATATAAACCCGATTGTCCTGCATATTTATGTCAATGATGCTGACGGCAGAAATCTTCTCGATGGCCGTGAAGGATCGTTGGACACAAAGAAAATTTCAGCCACATACGAAGGTGAAATCTATAGCGTAGAACTTCAGACCAAATACTATATGCCAAGCTTTAGAGGTCTGGTCTTGAAGAAAGATTCTACCGGTAACAATGAACTGGTGTTCGGAGAACTCGACGGAGCGAAAAACTTGGATTACGTGGACTTGGTAATCAGCTGGGGAAACGGAACTTCCGACACCATCACCATTTTCAACGACTATAAAGTGAAGTCGAACGGGAAACTCGATATCACCCGCCGTTTCTATGTGAACGGCAACAAAATGGACCGCGACATCGACAAGTTTGTGTTCGTAAAGTAACATAGGATGTCTTTAAGTGTCTGCCCGTTTGGTCACTATCAGGAAATTTCTTACTTTTGTATCGTCTCTTTCGGGCCTTTATCCTTGGAGGGGGCGATAATTATATTAATAATTTAAGTTTCGCAAGTGCGAAACACCGCTTGTGGAGCCCGAGAGGGCGAAAGTAAGTCCCTTCCCCGAGGGGAGGGATTTAGGGTGAGGGTAACGTGCACGCAAAAAGTGCGTGGGGCTTAAAGCCTTCGAACGAGTGATAACCCTCAAATAAGCGTTTGCGCCCAGCAAGTTTGACAACTTGCGAAACTTGAGTAGATAAGTAAAACCTCTAGATTATGCATATCGCAATCGCCGGTAATATCGGCAGTGGAAAAACCACTTTAACTAAAATGCTGGCAGCCAGATATGGTTGGACACCGAAATTCGAATCAGTGGATTTTAATCCATATCTTTCCGACTTCTACGAAGATATGAGCAGGTGGTCGTTCAACTTGCAGGTATATTTCCTTAACAAGCGTTTTAAAGACGTCGTGGATATATCCAAGAATCAGGAGGTTATCATACAAGATAGAACTATCTACGAGGATGCCAGGATTTTCGCACCGAACCTTCACGACATGGGACTTATGAGCTCCAGGGACTTCGAAACATATTCGGACCTCTTCGACCTCATGATGTCACTGGTGAAGATGCCGGATCTTCTGATTTACCTGAAGTCATCCATCCCTAATCTGGTATCACAGATCCAGAAACGTGGCCGCGAGTACGAGAAAACCATCAGAATCGATTATCTCACAGGACTTAATGAGAGATATGAAAAATGGATCAGCGGTTATACCGGACACCTTCTCGTGATAGACGCGGACAAATACAAATTCGGAAATAACCCGGAAGATTTCGAAGCAGTCACCAATATGATTGACTCGGAACTGTTCGGACTATTTCCGGCAGATTCTTCTAAGTAAACAAATCTCCGGCAGATGAGAGTCCGCCGGTTAACAAGATAACAATATGACAGCAAAACCGACAATTATCGATTTCGTAGAGAAATACACGAGACAGTTCGCTTCTCATGTCTTCCTTCGCGAAAAACCGGCTGACCGCTGGACTGAGACCACTTTTGAGCAGACAAGACTCGAGGCCTACAGGGTAGCGGCAGGTCTTATGGCTTTGGGAATCAATAAGGGAGACAAGGTTTCACTCCTTTCCGAGGGCCGCAATATGTGGGTGATCGGAGAACTTGGAATCCTTTATGCAGGAGGTGTGAATGTGCCGCTTTCCATTAAGTTGGAAGAGGGAAGTGACCTCGTGTTCCGAATCAAGCATTCCGATTCACGATTCGTGATGGTATCCGGTACTCAACTCCCTAAAGTGAGAAGAATCATCGGCGATGTTCCGGCAGTAGAAAAAGTTATTGTGTTCGATGAACTTCCTGAGTATCAGGAAAATGAAATTCCTATGTCCGAGGTTCTCAAGCTTGGTGACAAGTTCATGAAGGAGAATCCGGGTGCACTTGAGGAAAGATATAAGTCCATCCAGCCTGATGACTATGCGAACATCAGCTACACTTCAGGAACCACAGCTGACCCTAAGGGTATCCTCCTGACACACAGGAACTATACGGCGAATGTGGAGCAGGCTCATTCAGTAGTGGCTATTCCTGAGAATGCCGTGATGCTCATCATCCTGCCTCTCGACCACTGTTTCGCTCACGTGGCAGGTTTCTATACCATGATGTCATATGGCGGAAGTATCGCTACCGTGCCTGTAGGAAAGACGGCTATGGCATCATTGAAGAATATCCCGATGGCTATCAAGGAAGTAAGGCCACATGTAATGCTGTCAGTACCGGCATTGGCCCGAAACTTCAAGAAGAACGTGGAATCCGGCATCAAGGCGAAGGGCCCGAAGGTGGAGAAACTCTACAATTTCGCCCTCAAGCTCGCGATTTCTTACAACAAGGAGTATTACAACCGCGGCGGTTTCTTCCAGCTTTGGAAAAAGCCGTTGATGGCTCTCTTCGATAAGATTATCTTCAAGAATGTGCGTCAGGGCTTCGGCGGAAGAATGATGTTCTTCGTCGGAGGCGGTGCGCTCTTGGACATAGAACTCCAGAGATATTACTGTGCTATCGGAATCCCGATGTTCCAGGGCTACGGCCTTTCTGAGGCTACGCCTATCATCTCAGCCAACTCATTCGACCACTGTATCTTCGGCTCGTCAGGTGCTGTCGTGAAACCGATGGAAATCAAGATTTGTGACGGTGACGGCAAGTCTCTCGGATATGGTGAGAAAGGCGAAATCGTAATCAAGGGCGAGAATGTGATGGCCGGTTACTGGAAGAATCCTACAGCTACAGCTGAGACTGTCGTGGACGGATGGCTTCATACAGGTGATATGGGTTATATGAGGGACTCACAGTTCCTTTATGTCGTGGGCCGTTTCAAGTCTTTGCTTATTTCTGCTGACGGTGAGAAGTACAGTCCGGAAGGATTCGAGGATTCACTTACAGACAGCTCCAAGTTTATAGACCAGGTGGTTCTCCATAATAACCAGGATCCATATACTACTGTCATCATCGTTCCTAACAAGGAAGCGCTGAAGGAGTTCGTGAAGAGTGAAAATCCGGGAATCGATATTACTTCACGTGAGGCTAAAGAGCTTATGCTAAAGAAGATTCAGGATGAAGTGAACTCTTACAGAAAGGGCGGTTCACGTGCCGGCATGTTCCCTGAGAGATGGCTTCCTGCTGCGATTATCGTGGCTGATGAGCCGTTTACGGAGCAGAATCACATGGTGAACAGCACGATGAAAATCGTCCGTGGAAAGGTGGAGAAGCACTATGCAGACCGCATAGCTTATGCGCTTACTGCAGAGGGCAAGAACCTGTTAAACGAGAAAAACATTGCATCGCTGTAAGCGGTACAATGTTTTTTCGTGCTTCGGACGGGACTTGAACCCGTACAGGCATTGCTGCCCAAGGGATTTTAAGTCCCTCGTGTCTACCAATTCCACCACCAAAGCGAATTGGAATCACAAAGTTAAATAAATTTGTTTTAAAAATAAAATATTATGGGTTTACTAGACGGAAAAGTTGCTCTTGTTACAGGAGCTGCCAGAGGTATCGGTAAAGCGATTGCCCTTAAATTCGCTTCCGAAGGTGCAGATGTCGCTTTCACCGACCTTGTAATCAATGAGGCTGCAGAAGAGACTATAAAGGAGCTTGAGGCGTTCGGTCACAAGGCTAAAGGATATGCTTCCAACGCTGCTGATTTTACTCAGACTCAGGAAGTTGTAGATCAGGTTATGGCTGATTTCGGTCATATCGATATTCTTGTTAACAATGCAGGTATCACCAAGGATGGTCTTATGCTCAGAATGAGCGAGGCTCAGTGGGATGCGGTAATTAATGTTAACCTTAAATCAGCATTCAACTTCATACATGCATTGACCCCTATCATGTCTCGCCAGAGAGGCGGAAGCATCATCAACATGTCTTCAGTGGTAGGAGTTTCAGGAAACGCCGGTCAGTGCAACTATTCGGCTTCCAAGGCCGGTCTTATCGGTCTCGCCAAGTCTATCGCCAAGGAGATGGGCCCTCGCGGCATCCGTGCGAACTGCATCGCTCCGGGATTCATCATCTCTGATATGACCAAGGCTCTCTCTGAAGAGGTTCGCGAGCAGTGGATGAAGACCATTCCTCTTCGTCGCGGCGGTACCCCTGAGGATGTTGCGAATGTCGCCCTGTTCCTCGCCAGCGATCTTTCATCTTATGTCAGCGGCCAGGTTATCCACGTCTGCGGCGCGATGAACTGCTAGGTTCAGGTCAATGATTTTACACGCGTGGGCTTCCACGTAAAAAAAGAAACCCGTATGAGAACGTTCTCGTACGGGTTTCGTCATTAGTAAAGTGAATATTATTGGAGTTCGATATAAGTTTCGTTTCCTGAAGTTTCCTTCACGTTTACAGGACAGAGTCTGAACCTGAAGAACATTCTTTCTGCAGGGATAAGGTACTGCTGATGAGGATATGCGCCCCAGCTGGTATCTCCACCTACACCCATCTGTTTGAGGTCAATGTTCCAGGTAACCATGTCTTTCATCTGAATATCAGAGATATGGCGCTGTGACTTGCGGGTTCCCGGTTCATCCAGATCTTCTGTAGGGAACATGTAAGCGCTGGTGCTGATGTATGGCTCTCCGATGGCCATGAGACCGAGTCCGGAGTTGTCTGTGAGGCTCATCCATCTTACATCAGTCTTGTTGCCGTTCTCCTGAGGACGGTCGTAAGGGAAGTACTGCTCAGCCACTGTACCGCTGTAAAGACCTACATATTCATGATTTCCGCTATCTCTCGATGGTTCAGGCCTTTGTAGAATGACAGTTCGAAGGCTTCTTTCGCCTTAGGAGACAGTTTGGCGATGGCTTCGGCGATTTTAACATTCTCCTTGTGGCCGGAAACGATAGCCTGATGCTTGATATAGTTCAGGCATCCGTTCTGCGTACACTTATATAAAAAGGATTGGATGGAGTCTGGAGACAGGACGGTCTTATTCTCCCAGTATTTCACAAATACCTCCTGGACAACGTCTTCCGCAGCATCTTCCGAAACGAAGCGGCAAGCGACTGACATCATCCTCGGATACAGCAAATCGAACAGAAGGCGGAACTCATGTTCGTCTCCACTCTTCAACTTGTCGATATTTATGTCCGACGGCTTCATTTTACATTAGAAATACTTTTTCTCTCTGTGGTCAAGTGCCAGGAAAATGGCCAACATTATGGTGAAAGCCCACAACGACGACCCTCCATAACTCATGAACGGAAGAGGAATGCCTATAACCGGCATGATTCCTATGGTCATACCTATGTTAATAAACAGGTGCATGAACAGGCAGCTTGCAAAGCAATACCCATAAATCCTCGTAAAACTCTCCCTGCTCCGTTCCGCATCTTTCATTATTTGCAGAATAATTGCTACGTAAAGTCCGATTACGATAACACATCCGAGGAAACCCCATTCTTCGCCGACAGTACAGAAAATAAAGTCGGTACTCTGCTCCGGTACGAAACCATAAGTGGTCTGAGTGCCATTCATATACCCTTTTCCGAACATGCCCCCCGACCCGATGGCGATCATCGACTGATTGACATTGTAACCTACGCCTGACGGATCTTCCTTCATGCCGAGAAGTACCTCGATACGCTTCCTCTGATGATCCTGAAGTATATTGTTGAAAATAAAATCTGCTGAAAAAATCATCGTCATCCCCACAGCGAAAGACAGAATGGATATCTGCGAGAACAGATTCCGTGTCTTAAATGCGCGCCAAATGATGAATGGCAGTGCTATCCCTGTGATTGCCAATAGAATATGCATAGGCTTGATCTCCATGAGGACCTCCCAGCTCTCGCCCTTCGCCTCCTGAAGGAGTCCCCAGAGTCCCGGCACGAATGCCATAGCTGTCAGGGTCAATGCCCATATCACGATCCAATGCCATATCTTCTTGGAGTTCAGTGCATTGCAGAATGAAATAATTCCTATAAGGACCAATGCTGCCGTATAAGGGGATGCTGTCAATGTCAATATGAATATGAGTATGGCGACTCCTATCATGAAGATAAGCCATCCTGAAAGGCCTTCGCGGTAAAGAACGAAAATGAATCCGACATAGACAAGTGCCGAACCGGTCTCACTCTCTGCCAGGATAATCAGCATTGGCAGAGCCAACAGCAGAGCTACTGTGATGAAATCCTTTAACTTGGTGATTTTGAATCCCGAACGGCTCATTACGAAAGCCAGCAGAAGGGACGTTGTAATCTTCGAAACCTCAGCAGGTTGGAACCGTACAGGTCCGAAAGCGAACCACGATCGTGAACCCTTGACTTCCACGCCGAGGAAAATCACGGCGACCAACAGCCCTATCACTATGAAATACAGCACGAAAGCTCCGCTGTCCCATAAGTTCGGACTTATCACGAACATAATCAGCCCTCCGAGTCCGAATGATGTCAGCATCCATATGAACTGTTTGCCGCTGTTGGCACTGAAGTCGAATATTCCGGAGACATCATTCCCATGGATGGATGCATAGATATTGATCCACCCTATGAAAACCAGAAGCAGGTAAAGTATTACCAGCTTCCAGTCATATGACTGACCGATGCTTCTTCCGTTATATCCTTCCATATCCCGTAAGATGTTAATAAGTACGGACTCTGGACATGAGGTTTCCGTCCAAAACCCTTTGTTCCAGAGGTTTGCGTTTCTCGTCGATCGTACCGTTCAGATACTTCTCCACCAGAAGCGAGGCGATAGGGCAGGCCCATGTCGCACCGAAACCTCCATTTTCTATATAAGCGGCCACTGCGATTTTCGGATTCTCCTTAGGCGCGAAGCAGATGAACACGGAGTTGTCCGCGCCACGTGGATTCTGTGCAGTTCCTGTCTTTCCGCAGATATCCAGCCCCGGTACTGCAGCGATGCTGGCTGTTCCACCTGAACCGAATCCGCTGTTTACCGCCCTCCACATTCCGTCTATTACTTGGTAGAAGTGGGTAGTATCTACCAGTGTATATTGTCTTTCTTTATATTTCTGGTCTATCTTCAGCGAATCGGAGTCTTTTATGATATGCGGTATGTAATAATGACCGCGGTTCGCCATGATAGCACACATATTGGCTATCTGAAGCGGGGTAGCACCGATTTCTCCTTGTCCGATGGAAATGGAAATGACCGTAGTGAACTTCCATCCTCCCTTTCCGTAAATCTTGTTGTAATACGCTGAGGTAGGGATAGTTCCACCCAACTCAGAAGGGAAATCGCTCCCTAATTTATGACCGAATCCGAAACTTTCCAAATATTCATGCCATTTGTCCAACGCTTCTCCCGGACCCTTGTATTTCTTGTTCTCCAAGATGTTCTTCATCACGTAGCAGAAATATCCGTTGCAGGACATCATGATAGCTTCTTCCAAGTTAAGCGGAGATCTATGTGCATGGCATCCCAGTTTGTGGCTGCCGAAGTAGTAACCTTTGTTGCAAGGGTATGTGTATTCAGGTTTCAGGACCCCTTCCTGAAGTCCGATCAGTCCGTTCACGAGTTTGAAAACGGAGCCTGGAGGGTATGGCGCCTGTACTGCTCTGTTGAACATCGGCTTGTGCGGGTCGCTTACTATTTCAGTATAGTGTTTACCGATATCGGCAAGCATTTCCACGTCGATTCCAGGGCTGGAAACCATGGTAAGAATCTCGCCGGTGGAAGGTTCTATCGCCACGAGACTGCCTACCTTATTCTGCATCAGAAGCTGTCCATATTGCTGTAAATCAGCATCTATAGTCGTTACGATATCTTTTCCTGGAACGGCTTCCTGGTCCATTTCACCGTCTCTGTATTTGTCTTCTATCTGGTTATGGGAATTGCGCAGATAAATGTGATATCCTTTTTTCCCTCTGAGTTCTTTTTCCCTGGCCGCTTCTATACCTGTCTTTCCCGCATAGTCGCCGGGACGATATTCACCGGGATGGCGTTTTATGTAGGACTGGTCGACTTCCGACACGTAGCCGAGAAGGTTACCTCCGGCATTGACAGGATAATCTCGAATGCTTCGGACTTGTCCCTTGAATCCCTTGAACTTGTATTGGATTTCGGCGAACTTCATGTAGGTTTCCGGCGGTATCTGCTTGAGCATCACCATGGACTGGTATCCGATTCTTTTGCGGTTCTTGCGGTATTCCGCCATTTTTCCGCGCAGGAACTCCGGCGTGATGTTCAGGGCATCTGCGAGCAGTAATGTGTCGAATGGTTCGACTTCCTTAGGGGTTACGAGAATATCGTATGCGACCTTGTTTCCGACGATAATCTTTCCGTTGCGGTCGTAGATGATGCCTCGGGTCGGGTATATGATGTCATACACCATCGAGTTGTTCGATGCGTTGATCTTGTACTTGTCATCAAGAATCTGTATCGCGAACAACTTGGCTATCAGAACGCATGCCATCAGGCAAAGCCCGATTTTCAACTTTCTGTATCTGCTGAAGCCCATATTATTTCCTCTCATTTGGATCCAGCATCTGAGCCATTATCAGCGATAAGGCAGATCCTGTAATCAGTGACAATACGAATCTCAGTATGTTGAACATCGCAGGTCTTGCCGATGCTCCGTCTGCCCAAATGTAAATGAAAAGGAAAATGCTCTGTGCTATGACAATAGCCGGAAGCATGGCGCTGACTCCATGTTTTTTCATGGAGATGTCTTCACCGGATGCTATGATTTCTTTTCCGATGATCATATCGAATATCCATCTTCTTGCTCCTGCTACAGGCACGAGAGCGAGAGCATTGATCCCGACGATTCCTTCAGCGAGGAAGTCCACGGTGAGGCCGGTGGCGAAGGCGATCAGCATGGCCGAACTCGGGCCAATCTTCGTAGGCATGCATAAGATGGCGCATGGAAGGAGGCTCAGCGTAATGTATGCGGTCACGTGGAAGTAATTGCAAATCAGCAATTGCACTCCCACGATAATCAGATACATTATGAAGTAATTCTGTTTCATTTCCGGACCTCTTCTGTTTTTCCTTCCGCCAGGTCTGTTATTTCGTTTATATTATTGTTGTGTACGATGGTTACGTATCTTAAAGCGGAATACTCCTGGAACAGTTTGATTTTCACTTCGTAAGTGGCACCGTTTACGATTTTGGTTTCTCCTGTCGTGCCGAGAGGGATGTCTGCCGGGAAGATGGATGAGTAGCCGCTTGTGTAGACAGTGTCTCCGGGCTCGAATTTGTACTGGAGCGGGATTTCACGTAACAGCGCCCCATTTTTTCCGTCCCAGACCATCGGTCCTGCGGCTCCGTCATCTCCGATACGTGCGCTTATGCTCAGCTCGGTGTTGAGGAACGATATCGCATAGGAATAGTGGCGGCTTACGGCATCCACGATACCGACTACGCCTTCACTGGTTATGATGCCGGACTGAGGTTTCACGCCGTCTTCGGATCCTTTCCCGATAATCAGGTAGTTGTGCTGCTTGTTCAGGCTGTTCTTGACCACGGTGGCAGGCATGTATGAGAATCCGTCAGATGCGGTACCGATGGTGTGGTAACTGCTGCTGAGTTCGTCCAGTTTCATGCTGTCCTTCATCACTTTCCACTCGGCCAACTCTTTGTTCAGGCGGAATATTTCCTCTGACAGTCTCTTGTTTTCGCTGGCGAGAGAGAAGTAATGCTTTACCGATTCCGTGACGCCCCAGCCGTATCCCATGAAGCCATGAGCGGCTTTCGCGACGAAGAAATTCTGAAGAGAACCATTGTGTATGAGCATATTAAGTGCGGCAATCTCCAATAAGATGAAGACTGCCGTATCTGTCAATGTCCTTAATATCGTTCTCTTCCTCTGCATTTATCCTATCTCTTCAGGAAGGTGCAGTTACCGACATGCTTGAGCGCGAGGCAAGTACCTCTGGCTACTGCGTGAAGCGGATCTTCTGCCACGTGGAACGGAATGTTTACTTTCTCTGAAAGACGGACATCGAGCCCTCTGAGCAGTGCGCCACCTCCTGAAAGGAAGATTCCGTTTTCTACGATATCAGAGTACAACTCCGGAGGAGTCTGCTCCAATACATGCAGGATGGATGACTCGATTCTGGTGATGGATTTGTCCAGACAGTGAGCCATTTCCTGGTATGTGATCGTAGCCTCTACAGGGTGAGCTGTCATAAGGTTCGGACCTCTCACGATAAACGGATCCGGTTCCTCCTGCAAGTTAGGGATAACAGCTCCGACTGCGATTTTAATCTTTTCTGCAGTGGTCTCACCGATACGGATGTTATGCTGCTGTCTCAGGTAAGTCTGGATATCGTTGGTGAACACGTCACCTGCGATTCGGATACTGTCCTGAATTACGATACCGCCCAATGAGATGACAGCGATTTCTGTAGTTCCGCCTCCTATGTCGACAACCATGCTTCCCTTCGGCGCCTCGACTTCGAGTCCGATACCGAGAGCAGCTGCCATAGGCTCTGAAATTAGATATACATCACGTCCTCCCGCATGTTCTGCCGAGTCTCTGACGGCTCTGATTTCCACCTCAGTACTGCCTGAAGGAATACCTACCACGAGTCGGAGGTTAGGTGAGAACAATGATTTTCTTTTGCTGTTTACCTGCTTGATAAATCCGCGGATCATCATCTCTGCGGCGTTGAAGTCAGCGATAACGCCGTCTTTCAGCGGTCTGATGGTCCGGATGCCAGGTTGCTCACGTTCATGCATAAGTTTAGCCTTATGTCCAAGAGCAAGGCATTTCCCTGAACTACTGTCGATTGCGACAATACTTGGCTCGTCCAGAACGATCTTGTCATTCTGAAAAATGACCGTATTGGCGGTTCCTAAGTCCATCGCCAATTCCTGAGTCAAGAATGAAAAACCCATATTTTCTGTTACAAATTTTCCGTTAAACAATAATTTCCGTAAAAATACGAAAAAAAAGTTAAATTTGCTGCATATATCTTGACTTCTAACATCATGAATAATAAAAACTACGTTATAATCATGGCTGCCGGGCATGGCACAAGAATGGGCTCTAAACTTCCGAAACAGTTCATGTCTCTCGGAGGAAAGGCGATTCTCCAAAGGACCATCATGAAGTTCGCCGACGCCTGTCCGGGGATCAGGATTATAACGGTCCTTCCGCCTGACGGAGAGTACGAAAAGTGGTGGAAGGATTACTGTATCAGAGTGAATTTTTCCTGCCCGCAAATCATCGTCCGCGGAGGAATCACCAGGTTCCATTCGGTGAAGGCTGCTCTCGCTAAAGTCCCTGACGGAGCGATAGTTGCGATCCATGATGGGGTTAGGCCAATGCTGACGAGGGAGATGATCAGAACGATGTTCGGCAGCATTGACACGGACCCGGATTGTCACGCGTTGATCCCGGTACTCCCCAGCATTGACACTCTCAAAAAACTTACGCGCGACAGCGGCGGAAACTTGGTGAGTTCGGGCGAGGGGGTCGACAGGTCGGAGATTTTCGGTGCGCAGACGCCTCAGATTTTCCGGTCGGAGGAGATTAAGGCGGCTTATTCGCAACCTTATGACACGTTGTTCACGGATGATGCTTCTGTGGCGGAGAAATATAAAATACCTCTCACTTTCTGCGAAGGTGAGAGGCTTAATTTCAAGATAACGTCTCCGGAAGATATGGTTCTTGCGGAAGCGGTTTTGGGGCTGAAAACCAGGTAATTATTTCTCGTCGTCCTTTGTGGATCCGGAGAAACTGGTGCTGTTGTAATCATTTACCCAAACCTGACGGTCGATGGCTTCATCCAGAGCTATCATGGTGTCGGTGGCCTGGATGTAAGGGATTTTCTGGATAGTGTTCAGCAGGATTTCCATCAGGTGGTCATTGTCGAAGCAGTAGATTTTTACGAGAAGGGCATATTTTCCTGTAACGAAATGACATTCCACGACTTCAGGAATTTTCCTCAAGTTGGCTACGACTTCGTTGTATTTTTCTGCTTCTGAGAGAGATACACTGATGAAAGCGCAGACGTTCAGACCGATGGCCTGAGGCTTGACCAGGAGTCTGGATCCTGTTATCACTCCGTTCATTTCCAAACGGCGTACTCTCTGGTGTATGGCTGCACCTGATACTCCGCATTCGCGTGCGATTTCCAAAAATGGCATTCTTGCGTTCTTTACGAGAAATGATAAAATCTTCTGGTCTGTCTGGTCTATGTTATACTTGGTCATAGCTTACAATTTTTAACTGTCCTTGGACTTAAAGTTAATTGGTTGTTTTCTTGTCCACTGTCACAAAAATAGAGTTTTTTTTGATAAAAAAACGATTTCCGAGCATTTTTCTTTACAATTCGTAATAAAAAAACTCGGAAATCGTCTAAGAATTTCAATTTAAATACAAATTTTAATGAATTTTATTTTGCACTTGTCTTTCTCTTGAATCCGCGCTTGGTCGGTTCTGAAGTGGAAATTATCTCTTTGCACTTCTCTTCTGTAAGTGAAGAAACTTCCGTACCCTTAGGAATCTTGAAGTTTTTGCCGTCATGCTTGATATAAGGGCCATATCGGCCATTTATAATCTGAATGTCACTGTCCTTATACTCTGCCATGATGGTGTTTGCGGCGGTCTTGCTCTCGCTTTCGGTGATGGCTGCAATGCAGTCCTCAAGGGTGACTTTCAGAGGGTCTGTACCCCTCGGCAGTGAGACGTTCTTTTCTCCATATTTAAGGTATGGTCCGAACCTTCCTTTGGTGGCGATGATATCGATTCCGTTGTATTGGCCGATAACCTTAGGCAGAAGGAATAATTTGGCAGCCTCTTCCAGGGTTATGCTCTCAATGAGCTGCCCCGGTGCGAGGTGTGCATACTGTTTCTTCTCGCCGTCACCCTTCTGGATGTAAGGGCCATATTGACCGAACTTTGCGATAAGCATTTCGCCATCAGAAGGATCCTTGCCCAGTTCTCTGGAAACATGATTATATTCCTTGTCTCCAAGGACCTCCTCTACCTTATGGTGGAAAGGCGAGTAAAAGTCAGAGATGACTTTATTCCATACCAGGTCACCATCAGCGATTTTGTCGAAGTCCTTCTCGACATTCGCTGTGAAGTCATAACCGAGAATAGTGTGGAAATTCTTTACAAGATAATCAGTTACGATCATGCCTATCTCCTGTGGCAGAAGTTTTCCCTTCTCTGCGCCGACAGTCTCTGTTTTCGCGCTCTCTGTAATCTTGCCGTTCTTCATCGCAAGGCATGTCACTGGAATCTTCTCACCCTCTTTGTCACCTTTCACGATATAACCGCGGCCGGTGGTAAGAGTAGAAATGGTAGGAGCATATGTGGACGGACGTCCGATACCGAGTTCCTCAAGCTTCTTCACGAGCGTTGCCTCAGAATATCTGGATGGTGGCGCTGTGAATTTGCAGTCCGCTGTAAAGCCGAGCGCCGTCATGGAATCTCCCACGTGAAGTTCCGGAAGCAATACCTCTGCCTCCTCCTGGGCATCGTCCTGACTTTCCATATATACTTTCAGGAACCCGTCGAAAACCACCTGTGTAGCCTGTACCGTAAATTTCTCTTCGCGCTTGTCTGAAGCGATCTTTATATCGGTCTTAAGAACCTTGGCGTCAGCCATTTGCGATGCGATAGTGCGTTTCCAAATCAGGTTGTAAAGCTTCTGCTCCTGAGCTGTTCCCTCGATTTCCGTATTCTCGATATAAGTAGGTCTGATGGCCTCGTGAGCCTCCTGAGCGCCCTTAGCTTTGGTCTTGTACTGACGAGGCTTAGAATATTCCTCGCCGAACGCACCTATAATATATTTCTTCGATGTCCCGAGAGCCAGGCTGGACAAGTTAGTCGAGTCGGTTCTCATGTAAGTGATGAGTCCGCGCTCGTAAAGGCTCTGCGCGATCCTCATGGTCAGGCTGACCGGGAACCTGAGTTTCCTCGCCGCCTCCTGCTGGAGTGTCGATGTCGTGAAAGGCGCAGCCGGAGTTCTGACTCCATCTTTTTTGTCAATGCTGCTGATGCAGAATTTTGCGTCTTTGCTGTCCTCCAGGAACTGTCTTGCCTCATCCAGGTCATGCAGTCTTCTGTCGAGGGTAGCATTGACCTTTACACCGGCAGCAGTATTCTCCGGATGGAACGTGCCGTCTACCTTATAATATTGTTCTCTCTGGAATCCGATGATTTCCCTTTCGCGGTCCACTACGAGTCTGAGCGCGACACTCTGTACACGTCCTGCAGAGAGCTTCGGCTGAATCTTTCTCCAGAGCACAGGGGAAAGTTCGAATCCTACAAGTCTGTCCAGAACACGACGTGCCTGCTGGGCATCCACGAGATTCATGTCGATGCTTCTTGGATTTTCTATGGCACGCAGAATCGCATCTTTCGTGATTTCATGGAAGACGATTCTCTTGGTGTCTTTTTTCTGTAGTCCGAGAGTTTCATAGAGATGCCATGAAATAGCTTCTCCCTCCCGGTCTTCATCGGATGCAAGCCACACGGTCTGTGCATCGTCTGCCAACTTCTTCAGCTCGGAAACGACTTTTTTCTTGTCGGCCGGAATGACATATTCAGGAGCGAACCCGTTCTCCACATCCACACTTAACTTCTTGTCCTGTAGGTCTCTGATATGGCCAAAACTTGGTTTGACGATATAATCTTTTCCCAGGAATTTCTGGATAGTCCCCGCTTTTGCAGGAGACTCCACAATTACAAGGTTACCGTTCATGGTATATTCGTTTTTTTGTTAAAGAACTGCAAAGTAAGGAACAAATCAGGATATTTTCCAAATTTTCTGTGTAATTTTGTCATTTTGAACGAGAGATATATAATTATGACCGAGAATACGAGAAAGAAATTTGTGAAATGGTTCTGGATAATCATTTCCTGTCCTGTGATTTTGTTGGCCGTGATGTTGCTGGCTGTATGGCTTTTCGCTGATATTCCTTCTTTCGAGGAACTGGAAAGCCCTGAAAGTAAGCTCGCTACGGAGGTGATTGCTGATGACGGACAGGTCCTTACCACTTTTCATATAGAGAACAGATCTTATGTGGCGTACAAAGATTTGTCTCCATATCTTGTTCAGGCAGCCGTGGCTACTGAGGACGTGAGGTTCTACCAGCACTCCGGCATTGACTTTCAAAGCCTCGGACGTGTGGCGGTGAAAACTTTGCTCCTGAGCGATTCCAGTCAGGGAGGCGGCAGCACCATCACTCAGCAGCTTGCGAAGACATTGTATCCGCGCGCGGACGTTTCCAGCCGCATCCCCGGATTCTCGAAGGTCAAGATGGTGTGGATAAAGCTGAAAGAGTGGATTACGGCCGTGAAACTGGAGCGCGATTATACGAAGGATGAAATTTTGGATATGTATCTGAATGCTGTATTCTTCGGCAGCAGTGCTTATGGAGTCAGGGCTGCGGCTCAGACTTTCTTTGCGAAAGAACCTGCGGATCTTACTGTAGAAGAGAGCGCTACGCTTGTCGGTATGGTGAACAAGCCGACCAGATATAATCCGGCATTGCACCCGGACAAGGCTCTTTACAGAAGAAATTTCGTCATCGGACAGATGGAGAAAGCCGGATATCTTACCAAGCACGAGAGAGATTCCATACGCGAGATTCCTATTTCGCTGTCATATCAGGTTCAGGACCACAATGCCGGTCTTGCTCCGTATTTCAGAGATATGCTCCGTCGTGTGATGAACGCGAAAAAGCCGGTGAAATCTAGTTATACCTACTCAGAGGACTATACGGCGGATTCTTTGCTTTGGGCAGATGACGGCCTCTATGGCTGGCTGAACAAGAACAAGAAACCGGACGGATCCCAGTATAACTTGGATAAAGATGGCTTGCGTATCTATACCACTATTAATTACAAGATGCAGAAATATGCTGAAGAGGCTGTGGCTGAGTATCTTGGAAAAAATCTTCAGAAGAGTTTCGAACGTGACCTCAGGTCTAAGCGCAACAAGCCGTTCTCGAATGACGTGGACAAGGATACCCGCGACTATGTGATGCGCCAGGCCAGAAAATGGAGCGACAGATATAGGATGATGAAGAAAGAAGGCGTTTCCGAAAGCGAAATCCTGAAGTCCTTCTCGGTGCCTACTAAGATGCGCCTATTCTCTTGGAACAAAAAGGGTTACGTGGATACAACCATGACCCCGGACGACTCCATCAGATATTATAAATCCATCCTTCGTGCCGGTTTCGTAGCTATGGAGCCTGTTACCGGTTACGTGAAAGCTTACGTCGGAGGACCGAACTACAGATACTTCAAGTATGACAATGTCCGCCAGGGCAAGCGCCAGATCGGTTCCACCGTCAAGCCGTTCCTCTACACCCTCGCGATGCAGTCCGGCATGAGTCCTTGTACCAAGGTGGTCAATGTCCCTCAGACGTTTATCGTGGGCGATAAGGAATGGACTCCGAGAAGTACAGATAAAGACATCTGGATCGGAAAGACCGTCACCCTCAAATGGGGACTTACACATAGTTCGAACAACATTTCGGCTTACCTCATGAAGCAGCTCGGACCTGAGGCTATGGCACACATGATGCGTACCATGGGAATCCAGAGTCACATCGACGCCGTGCCTTCACTTTGTGTGGGACCTGCGGACTTGTCTCTGTATGAGATGGTTGCGTCATATAACACCTTCCCGTCACGTGGAGTATATATCGCTCCGCAGTTTGTGACCAGAATCGAAGACAATCAGGGCAACGTGCTCGCCGAGTTCACCAACAGAAAGAAAGAAGCCATCAGTGAACAGACCGCTTACCTTATGGAGAACCTGATGCAAGGCGTTATTAACAATGGAACAGGTGCCCGACTTCGTGCCGTATATCAGCTGAAAGGTGAAATCGCCGGAAAGACGGGTACGACCAATGATAATGCCGACGGTTGGTTCATCGGTTACACTCCTTCGATTACAGCCGGTGTCTGGGTAGGTGCGGAAGACAGACAGGTTCATTTCCAGGCACTTGCGTTGGGTAGCGGCTCCAACATGGCCCTGCCTATCTGGGGTATATTCATGAAGAAAGTCCTCGCTGACGGTACCCTCGGCATATCCGAGTCCGACAGATTCGTAGCTCCTCCTGGAATGACTCTCGACCTGAGCTGCAGCGGCGGTGATGAAGATGCTTCCGGCAGCTTGCGTAGTGAAGCGGATTATTATTTTGATTAACATATTACAACATATGGGAAAGTATAACACTATTGCAGTGATTTATGGCAGTGACTCCTCAGAGTGGGAAGTCGCTTGCCGCAGCGGAGAATTTACAGCTTCGAGAATCGATGCTACCAAATATGATGTCTACGAGATCTTCGCCAGATTCGGCAAATGGAACCTCGTGGCATTCAGCAAGAGAGACTCCATGAGAGTCACCTTCCCGGAAGGCTCCCGCCCCGAGATCGACAAGAATGATTTTTCTGTCAATGTCTATGGCCAGAAAGTGAAGTTCGATTATGCCTACATCATGCAGCACGGAACACCTGGTGAGAATGGACTTCTCCAGGGCTATTTCGAGATGCTGAACATCCCTCACAGCGGATGCAGCGCATTCGTTTCAGCCGTAGCCTTCGACAAATTCTCATGCAAGAGCTATCTTCGTGATGTTGACTTCGTTAAGTTAGCTGACGATGCCTTTATCAGAAAGGGCGAAAATGTGGAAGCATTCTCTTCTAAAGTAGCCTCTGAACTCGGAATGCCAGTATTCGTGAAGCCTACGGACGGCGGCTCAAGTTTCGGCATCACAAAGGTAAAGGAAGCAGGATTCCTGTCATCTGCCATCAACTACGCTTTCTCTGAAGGCCCTACAGTCATCGTGGAAAAAGCCTTGAAAGGCAGAGAGTTTACATGTGCTGCTTACGTGGCTCCAGACGGAAAAGTGAAAGCGTTGCCGGTTATAGAAATCGTAACCGAGAACGAATATTTCGACTATGACGCCAAGTATAACGGACACAGCAAGGAAATCTGCCCTGCGGAGATATCCGATGAACTTTCTGCTCACATTCAGGAAGTTACAGAGAAGATTTATACCCGTCTCGGATGCAACGGCATAGTCAGATTCGACTATATCGACGCCGAAGACGGACTCTACTTCTTGGAAGCCAACACCATCCCGGGCATGACAAGTGCCTCTCTGGTTCCTAAGATGGTACGTGCTGCCGGACTGGACATGACAGAATTTTTAACATCGGTAATAGAAAATTCATAGCGGAGGGAAAATGCTGCTTGCTGATTTTGTGAAAGAAGGCATCAGTACACTCGAATCGCTTTATCCGACGAAAGAAGCGAGAAACATTGTACTGATATTGTGTGAAGAATTGCTTGGGACCAAGAGCTATACCCATATCGTAGAACCCGATTACGAAATAGACGAGTCTAAGAAAGACTTGTTATATTCAGATCTTAAGCGACTTGCGGACGGAGAACCTATACAGTATGTCACCGGGAGAGCCATATTTATGGACAGAACTTTCCACGTGACACCGGCTGTGCTGATTCCGCGTCCTGAGACGGAATTGCTTTGTAAAGAAGCAGTTAAGATAGGTATGAGAATGTTCAGAGTCCGTGCTCCTTACGGAAAGAATGCCGAACCTGTGCGCGTCCTGGACCTCTGTACCGGTTCCGGATGCATCGCATGGACGATGGCCCTTTCGATACCGAACTCGAAAGTTGTCGGAGTGGACATCTCCGATGAGGCGCTCGCCGTCGCTTCTGCCCAGAATTTTCAGCCCGAGCTGAAAGATAAAATGTATACCAAGCCTGTTTTTGTCAATGCCGATGTGCTTGGTCCGGCTTCCGGGTTGGATGACAATGCCCGGTTCGATCTCGTTCTCAGCAATCCTCCATATATAATGGAGTCCGAAAAGGCCGAGATGCGGAAAAACGTCTTGGAGCATGAACCTTCACTGGCATTGTTCGTTCCGGATGATGACCCGATGCTCTTTTATCGTGCCGTTGCACGTTGGAGTCAGAAGTATATGACACCTGAAGGAGTGGGCATGACAGAGGTGAATGAGGTCTTGGCACCGCAGACCGAGGCGGTTTTTCGTGCTGCCGGATATGGTCATACCAAAATTATTAAAGATTTTTATGATAAAAATAGATTTGTCATCTACTATAAATAGGGCTTAGACATACGTCAGAGGCCGTTTTAAAAAAAAATCCGTGTTCATTTTTTGAACACGGATTTTTTTTCGTCACTTTGTAAAAATATTTTGATTATGAAACGTGCTGTTTTGATGTATGCTGCGTCGGTATTGCTGACGCTTGCATGTGAAGAAGTAGATCATTCCGGAGAGGTGGAAAACCCGCAGGTTCATGTAACCCTGGATGAGGTCGCCAAGATGTTTTCGGAACTTCCGATTATGAATGAACATCTTATAGAGGTGTATGATGCTGTATCCTCTTCATCTGTAAATGGTTATGATGAGGAATATACCATGAGGGACCTTTTCGCGGCTCCCGGATCGGGAGTAGGGGAGTCGGAAGAAGCCAAAAGTATCAACACGAAGGCTTATGTACGCCCGTTGAGGGACTTGATTGCGGAATACCTGTCTTCCACAAAATCTTCTGCAGACTGCTTGGACGGGGTGAATCCCGAGAAGTATATGTCTACATTGGAGAACTCCGATGTGCAGATTTATTGGCCTTATTCAGATGGATGGGACGGGGAAACCATGCCCGTGATAACATTCGATCCGGGCAACGGGGCAGAATATAATACTGGGTATGAAATAGTTACGGACCCTAAAGGGCATCGCTCAGTCCGGGAAGTTATAGTCGACGAAGAATTGGCATTGACCCGACCAGTGTGGGTGATGAACCGGAATTCCGACAGTGGGTACGAGACGTTGGAGACATGGAAGAAACAACATCCCGAGTGGGGGAGCGGCGGTGGCGAGATTATTATCCTGCCGAAGGCGGAGAATTGTGCGAAGCCTTTAAGTGGTGACCGGAAGGTGCGTTCGCTAGTGTTGAAAGATTTCAAGATGTTGAGGAACTACGACTGTTGGTTCGCCGGGGCGTCGGAGTTCTTTTTCAAGTGCGGAAGTGTCGAGGATTTTACTGCAAGTACAGAGGCGGAACTAAAACTGTACTCTCCGCAAATCACTGATTTTATGCTGGTTGTGAAACGTAGTCAGGTGGGTAAGATGATACCTCTGAACACCATGCTTGTTTCGGACTGGACAGGACAGCTGGAGAATGTGGCGCTGATGATTACGGAAGACGACGGCGGGACCAGGACTGACTGGAAGTGCTCGGCTACCGTGAAAATAAAGTCCAAGAGTTATGGATTCGACATCTCGTTGCCGTTCAATACGCGTGATGATATAGTATGGCGAGGACAGCTGTCTGCCCAGTATCTGGAGAAGTATGATGGTGTAACAGGTCGTTTCGGCGATACTGAGATAACGTTCTCGTTCCTGGAGCGATGAACAGGTATTATTTAAGTTTCGCAAGTGCTGAACATCGCTTATGGAGCCCAAGAGGGCGAAAGCAAGTCTCTTCCCTGAGACCCAAGATTTAGGGTGAGGGTAAAGTGCACGCAAAAAGTGCGTGGAACTTAAAGCCCGGAGTCGTCAGACACGACCATTTCGCAGTTCTTGCAATCGAATGTGAGGGCAAACTTCCTTCCGTTGTTTTCCAGGTGGAGATGCTTCGGAAGAGGTGTGCCTGGTTTGTTCATCTTGGGACACAGACCCAGTTCATACCTTATGCAATATTTCGATCTCATCAGTTCCGCTCCCCGGATGTGTGAGATCTCATAGGCGTCATCGACGGTGTTGCACTTGCCGCGGGATATGTACATTTCCCTGGCCAGGCTGTTGGCGACGTTGTATTTATAGTTCAGATGTGCCGGAAGCAGGATGCTGCCGGTAGGGGAGTTGTGTCCGGATCTCAGATTAAGAAGAGGTCTGGATAATACTGGCTGTTTGTCCAAGTCTTCTGCCAATGAGCGACGTATACCATTTAGGAATGCGGAGCTGACGAAAGGTATGTTGTTGTCAGTGGTGTCTATCTGCAATGGCTTGGCTTCGTGGAAATTATACAATCCACTGGACTTGCATAACTGTCCGCTGACCATAGACTTCATCATTTCTGCGTTTCTTGCAGGGTCGGTTCCGGCATTGCAGGAAATAGTTGTTCTTCGTCCGTCTTCAGTAGTGGCTGACACGCTTATGACGTATCCTGAAACTCCATCTCCGGATATGACAGTTTCCACTTCAGATGAAATCAGTCGTTTGCAAGGAGAATTCATCATGGATTTCTCGAAAGCCACGCTGATATTTCTGAATAATTTTACGCCTGGTGTAAGTCCCTGGATCCGCTTGCTGCGGATGGTATTGCCTGAGCAGACATCCCCACGGAATCCTACGATATCCCCGTTGTGAGATGTAAATGCGAATCCGTCTCCGTTCGCGAGAATTATCGTATTACCCTTTTGTGGCTTTATGGTGATTTCTATCTCATCTTTCCCGACAGGCCTTACTGATGCTGTGATACCTACAAGTTCGCCCATTCCTTTCGGCGCATCCATGCTTGCCCATTTTCCGCGGTGTCCGTCGAGGAAAAGTTCCGTATAGCCTCTGTTGAAGGTCTTTACCAAATCCGGCTGGAATCCGTTGGAAATGTGACCGAATGAAGCTCTGCGATACTTCCCGGGATGTTTTTCGACAAGCTTGTCAAGAGCTTGAGAATAAGCGCTCACGGTATTTCTTACATAAGATATGTTCTTAAGCCGGCCTTCGATTTTAAATGAACAGGCGCCTGCTTCGGCGATGTCTTCGAGACGGTTTATGAGACTGTAATCCTTAAGAGAGAGCAGGGCCTTGTTTTTCGCCAGGACTTTTCCCGAATCAGAATCCACGAGGTTATACAATGAGCGGCAGGCCTGAATGCACTCGCCTCTGTTTGCGCTTCGTCCAGTGATGCTTTCCGACATGTAGCACTGTCCGTTATAGCAGACGCAGATGGCTCCGTGTACGAAAAACTCTATCTCACAGTCAGTTGCCTCGCTGATTTCCTTCACTTTCGAAAGAGGCAGTTCTCTCTCCAGAACCAGACGGGAGAACCCGTTATCTTTATAGAATACTGCTTTCTGGACGTCACGTATGGCGCATTGTGTGGAAGCGTGCAGCGGAATGTGGATTCTTCTTTGTTTTCCGTCTTTTCCGCCCTCAGCCATTTTCATGACTGCCAAATCCTGAACTATCAACGCATCTACGCCGGCATCCTCGGCATCGCACATGAGGGCATAAGCCTCATCCAGTTCGTCGTCGAAGAGTATGGTATTCAGTGTGAGGTATATACGTGCTCCGAATTTATGCGCATAATCGCATAGTTGGCGGATATCTTCCATACTGTTTCCGGCGGCCTGCCTGGCTCCGAATGCGGGTCCGGCAATATATACGGCATCGGCACCGCAGTCGATGGCCGCGATGCCGATATCCTTATTCTTGGCCGGAGCGAGAAGTTCAAGATCTCTCATCTTCCGGTGAAATTTATTTGTTGAGTGAAGCGATGAGCGGTTTAGCCTGAGGACCGAACTGAGGATCGTTTTCTACCTTCTTGTAGAATTCGAGGGCCTTAGCCTTGTTTCCGCCCTGCTGATAAAGAGCACCTACAGTAAATGCGATAGCGTTTGCATTCTTTGCGGTAGGAGCGAGTTCGAGATATTTCTCGAAGTTGGTGATAGCATCAGCGTTCTTATTGGATTTCTGAGAAGCCTGTCCTGCAACCAAGTAAGCCTGAGCGTTTTCCTTGTAACTGTTGGCTTTTTCTGCAAGTGCGACAGCATCTGCATATTTGCCGGCCTTCAACTGATCTGCAGCATTCTTGAGGAATGTGGTAGAAAGCAGTGATTTCGCGTTTCCTTCCTGTCCGTTGCGGCCTGCCATTTCGAGATATTTCACAGCCTCGTCATATTTCTTTGCGTTACCGAGGAACTGACCGAACTTGAGAGCTGTGTTCGCATCTGTGGTGTCGAGAGCAACAGCCTCTTCGTAAGCTGCGATGACACCATTTATGTCTTTAGCCTTCATAGCGTCGTTGACCTTGGCGAGAGCGATTCTCTTGCTGACTGTAGGAAGAAGTTCTGCAACTTCGTCGCTAACTTCAGTGTTTCCGTATTCTGTTGCCACTTTGGCAGCCTCTTCAAATCTTGCTTTCGCGCCTGCGAAATCCTTGTTGTTATACAATTCCTTACCGATAGACAAAATGGTAGACGGAATAGCGTTCTTGCAGTTTTCTGCAACGTCCTTTCCTTCCTCACCGAGAGCCTCAGCGATAGAGAGCGCTTTCTGGAAGTATTCGAGGGCGCCTGTCTTGTTGTTTGCGGCAAGTGCTTCAGCACCGCTGTTGAATGTAGATGTGGCGGTAGCCAAATCCTGTGCGGACATTACTCCGAATGAAAGGCCGATTGCAGCCATTAAGAGAATAATTCTTTTCATGATATTTGTGTTTTTAATGTTTTTCGTATGGTTTTTGTTGTATATGTTACCCTGTCCATGGTGGACATTAAGGCAAAAATAATAAAAAAATCTTAATTTTGCATAAGAGGTTCAACTTCCAAGCTTAAATCAGATGATGAACACGCTATATCGTATTACTATATCACTGGCGGCAGTGCTTATTTCAACAATTATGCCTGCAGCCGATCTTCCGCAACTCCCTGTGGCCTCCTCCATAAAGACGGGAACTTTGGATAACGGAATTGCATATTATCTCGTGACGAATTCTACCGAGAAGGGGAAGGCGGATGTCGCTCTTGTCCGACGCGGCGGATATGATATGGAGAGTGGAGTAGAGTCCGGTTCTTCTGCTGTCAATGTCATGGGATCCCTTGCAGGGTTGCCTCATTTCAGAACAGATACTCCTTTCAGCTATTTGTCGCGAAACTGTATCTGGCCCGGTCCCGGCGGATATGCTTCAGTGTATAGTGATGCTACCATATATAGATTCGGAGGTCTGGACTTGACCAGGTCTAAAGAGGTCGTGGATTCGACCTTGCTCATGGTGTTCGATATCGTCGGCAGGCAGTCTGAAAGAGGAGATAGGTATTCTCCTGATAATCAGGCTATAGTGGTTTCAGGAGATATCGATGCCGGTGCAGTGTTGAATAAAATGAACATGCTCTCCATGCTCGTTACCCGTCATTCTTCAGAAAAGCAGGTGGACCGATATGCGTGGAATGTTTCAGACGATGTCGTTTATCGTCATATCCAGAGTGATATTCCCGGAATAGTCTCGTTGACTGCTGAATATAAGTCACCGAGAACCCCGCTGAAGAATATGAATACTATCCAGCCGCTTGTCTCGAGAAAGTTTGCAATGGAGTTCGGTATCATTATGAAGAAACGTCTTTCCACAGCATTGAGGCAGGCAGGTATTCCGGTAGGTGGCGTGAATGCTGACTATTCGGGAAGCCAGTCCGGTCCGGGTGATGAAATATATAGGATAACGGTCACTACTTCTATTCCGAATCTGAACAAAGCTACCGCTGTCTTGTCCGGTGTCCTTGCAGACCTGAATAAGAACGGCGTCAGTCCTGATGAGTATAGAGATACTGAGAATGAACTGGTTATGAATCTCAAGAGAGAGTATAGCGGTGATGTTACCGCGAACTCCATATATGTGGAGCAGTGCATCTCGGCTTATCTCTACGGGGCATCATTGACCTCAGCCGCGACCAACATGAATTTCTTCCTGGAGAAGAATATTCAGGACGATCTCGGTGCGAAACTTTTCAACAACTTCATTTTCGCGCTGCTGGACAGGTCGAAGAACCTGACGGTCGAGTGCAAGGCGGATTCATTGGCGGTATCCGGCCGCGATGTGCTTGAGAATTTCTCCGCCGCATGGTCAGCCGGCAATATGCGTACATATAATATCAGCAACAGTGACACTCTTACCCTCAAGAAGCCGTCAGGCAAACTTAAGATAAAGACGGTCTCTCCTGAACCGCTTTCCGGCGGGCAGATTTGGACCTTCGACAATGGTATCAGGGTGATATTCAAGAACGTACCGAAGAGCGGCATGTTCCACTATATGTGGCTCTTGAAAGGAGGATATTCTCTTCTTCCGGGCATCAAGCCGGGCGAAAGCGCGTATATCTCAGACATGTTGCGTCTCTACGATGTGTGCGGAATGTCCTGCTACCGTTTTGCTGATATGCTTTCTGCCAACGGAATAACGATGAAAGGCGAGGTGACCATGTCGGATTTCCGTATCAGCGGAGCTGCCCCTTCATCGCGTCTGCGTCTGGTGATGAAAGCCATGGCTTCTTTCGCAGATAATAAATCATTGAACAAGGATGCTTATGATTATTATCGTAAGTGTCAGGATCTTATGATGGCTTCAGGCTCTTCTCAGGAAGCTGTTTTGGATAGCTTGATGTTCCCTGGAAACGTTTGGTCCCCATATAAACGTCGCATAAAACTTACGGATGATTTCCCTAAGCGCGCTTCGAAATTCTTCGACAGCGAATTCTCCAAGATGAACGACGGCGTACTTGTAATCGTCGGCGACTTGGACGAGTTCTCATTGAAAAAAGACCTTTGCCGCGACCTAGGAAACTTCAGCACCGAAAAGGTGTCATCATTCCGCTCAAGACTGCAGTATGAAAGCGTATCCGGCAGAGTATCAGAGATTAAGAGAGGTGACAAGCCTGAATTGTCCGTGGGAATATCCTCACCGCTCATGTTCACCTCCGCGAACTTTATGGCTTCGCAGATAGCCGCTATGGTGATGACGGACAAACTTTCCGCAACTCTCTCAAAATGCGGATGGTATGGTTCTCCGTCATGGGAGTTCGCCATGTTCCCGGAAGAGCGTTTCAACTTCCGCATGAACTGCGCGATGTCCGACCGTACGGGTATCCCTGCTTCGCTCGCCCAGACTGATTCCGTCGAGTTCGTGATGTCCGCGCTCAGAAGGACTGTCTCGCAAGTTTCCGACGGTATCTCCGCTGATGAAATGTCGGTTTACCGGTCCATGCTGTTGAAGTCCATGGAGGCGCGAATGTCTGACCCTGAGACCATTATGTCCATGCTCGTACTTCGTTACTCGTATGGAAAGGATATGGTCACCAAGTATAAGGATAAGGTCAATGCCGTTACTCTCGATAATGTGAACGAGGTTCTTGCAGCTATGGCCAAGGGACGTTTGGCTGAATATGCCGTCAGACGTAGCCATGAGGGCGAACAGATCCATGAACAGAAACTGAAAAAGCCTGTGTTCGAAGGAATTATACCTGTCTTGCTGCCTGCTGCCGATTCGTCCGGGGTCAATGCTGCCGCTTATGGTGTTCTCGGCTTGAGTGCCCCTGCGGTTCCTGATTGGGGTGATTCTGCAGTGTTCAGAAGAAGACTTAAGGAGTTCCCTGCTCCACGTGTAATAAAGGTCAGCGAGCTTGACGTGAAGGTGGCTAAAGATTCTCTGATAGTGAAAGATACATTGACAAACCTTTCGGCATCGGATTCACTGAAAGTGAGGGTGGATTCGCTGCCGGCGGTTCCTGACTCGGTCGCGGTATGTCCTGTGGACACGACTGAAACTGTATTTCATATTGAAAACTAAGCAAATAGATGTCAGATAACAGAAAATTCGGAACAATCTTCGAAATCGGTGATTGTCTTGTTTCGGAAGAGGTGATAACAGAATACTTCGCCTGTGACTATGAAAAATGTAAGGGGTGCTGCTGTATAATTGGCGACAGCGGTGCACCTATGAAAGAGGAAGAAATCGAAAAGGTGGAGGAGGCTTACCCTGCTTTCTCTCCTCTCATGCAGGAGACCGGACGTGAAGTGGTTGCGAAGAAGGGATTCTTCGAAATCGATGTGGACGGCGATATCGTGACACCTTTATGTCCAGGTACAGAAGAATGTGCCTATACGCATTTCGATAAGGACAAGAATTGTTTCTGTTCTATAGAGCGCTGTTATTTCTCAGGTAAATGCACATTCCGCAAGCCTATTTCCTGCTGGCTTTATCCGATACGTGTGACCGAGCTTACAGGCGGAAAACATGCCCTGAATCTGCATCGTTGGGACATTTGCAAAGATGCATTCGAGAAGGGTAAAAAAGAAAAGGTCCGCGTATATGAGTTTTTACGCGAACCTCTTATAAGTGCTTATGGCGAAGAGTTTTACTCTGCGCTCTCGTTTGCTGCCAAGAGCTTTTTGGCAGATTCGTAATCTTCAGCATTGACCTTCAACTCTACACCGTCGATGGCAGCATTGATAGAAGGATAGCTTGAGGTCTGGCCGAATACCTCAGCCGGGATGCCGTTTGCATTCAGCATTCCTGCAGCGATCTCCGCACTCATCTGGTCGGAGTATCTGGCCACTGTCATGAGTTTGAGCTCTTCTTTCATACTGTTTATATTTTATTGGTTATCGTCCTCTGTCTTATGCCTGAAAGCATTTTCGAGGCCGTAAATTATTCGTATGGTATCCTTCCTTAGTCCTTCGACTTCGAAGCCTCCGAGCGTCGGGGTGAGGGTTATCCTGTCTTCGCACATTCTCGAGATTCTGTTTACGATGCTTCTGTTACGGAATGTCATCCTGCCGTCGTGCTCTGTTTCGAGTTTGTAGCCGCGGTCTTCCATGTATTTGATTATCCCGTCGCGGTTCTCTGACGGCTCTCCCGGGATCAATGCCATTTTCTTTACAAATCCGAAGATAGGATAGATGGCTGCCACGCAGGCGAACATCCCGGCTATTTGCCATAGTGATTTGTAACCGTCCCGGAACATGGTCTCTATATTTCCCTCCACAACGTGTGCCAGAACCAGTACACACATGATGATAATCATAAGAAATGTGAAATAAAAGAAATATTTCACAGCGCGGATGATGTATTTTACAGTGTTTGTCATAATTTTTGCATGTTTATATGTGCAAACTTAAGCAAAAATCGTGATTTATATGTCAGTAATCATTAAAATCACTAATTTTGTGTAAAATGAATGTAAAACCACTTCTAAAGGAAGACAATTATGGAAACAGATCCTATTATGGAACGCCGCGAGCAGGAGGCTAAGCTCGCAAAAGTGAAAAGCTTGAAGACTGTGATGTATGTGCTCGCAGGTGTTGCTGTGCTGTTGGCAGTTGCGCTCATATTTATCTGGAGCCAAAAATCATCATTGATAAGAGAACTTGAAGTCGAGAAGCAGGATCTTACTGCCCAGATGGAAAATCTCCAGAATGACTACGCCAGCCTTTCTTCTGATTATGATAGCATTAACTCTCAGTTGGATACATCCAGAGCTGAAGTAGCGAACCTTCTCGAAAGAATAAAGAAGACCGATGCTACAAACCGCGCCAAGATGCGCCAGTATGAGAAAGAGCTCGGAACGTTGAGAAGCATTATGAGAAACTACATCGTGCAGATCGACTCCCTGAATACATTGAATCATAAACTTACTGCAGATGCTGCGGCAGCGAGAAGAGAAGCTGCGGCCAGTAAGGCGGCCAACGCTGAACTTTCACAGCAGGTGGAGAATCTTAGCGGTCAGGTGGCTGCCGGTGCGGTCATCAAGGCTCGCGGTCTGTCTATGGCGGCTTATAACTCATCGGATAAGGTTACTGACAGAAGCAGCCGTGTCGTAAGATTGCTCACATCTCTCAGCCTTGTCGAGAATGACCTCGCTCCTAAGGGACCTGTAAGAGTTTATATCAGAGTGAAAGACCCTAACGGAATCATCCTTACGAACTCCAACAGGACATCGTTCACATTCAACGGTGAGGCTATGATCGCTTCTGCTTCCCGTCAGGTGGACTATGAGGGTAAAGAAGTCGACATGAGCATCTACCTGAATGATATCCCAAGTTTCCAGAAGGGCGTTTATACTGTAGAGGCTTATACCGAGCAGTCTAAACTCGGTTCTGCTGAACTTATGTTGCGTTAATTAAAGTGCTTTGATTTATATACACGTCCCATTCTGCAGAAGTTTCTGCACATATTGCGGTTTCTATTCCGAAGCGGTCCCTGTTTGCCGCGGAAAGGAAGCCGGGGAGCGTATCCGTTTTTCGAAATACACTGATGCCGTTTGTGCGGAAATTGAGGCTCGTGCGGAAGAAATAAAAGCCACGTTGCCGTCGTCGCGATTTCCTGACAACGCAGATACTTTATATATCGGAGGAGGTACACCATCTGTGCTTCCTCTTGATTGTATCCAGAAGATAGTCAAGAAGTTGAACGAAACCATCTATGGGGATTCATGGCATAACTACAACGAGTTTACCATAGAGGTGAACCCGGAGGATATCCTGGAAAAAGGCGATGATTACGTCCGTGCCCTTAAAGTTCTGGGCGTGAACCGCATAAGCATGGGCGTGCAGTCTTTCGATGACTCTATCCTGAAATGGATGAACCGCAGGCATGACGCTGACGGGGCTGAAGAGGCATACTGGATGCTGAGAGGCAATGATTTCCGTAACATCAGCATTGACCTGATCTATGGCATAGGCGGGATGTCGGACGAGGTTTGGGAGGCGACTGTCCACAAGGCGATCGGGCTGAGCCCTTCCCACATTTCGGCCTATCAGCTCTCGGTCGAGGACAATAGCGCTCTGGCGGATTTGGTCGATTCTGGCCGGTATATCGAGGCTTCCGAGGAGGTTTGCTGTCGCCAATACGAGATTCTTTGCGGTCTCTTGCAGGATGCCGGCTACAAGCATTACGAGGTCTCGAACTTCGCTTATCCCGGATTCGAGGCCCGTCACAACTCGGCCTATTGGCGCCGTGTCCCATATGTCGGCCTGGGCCCGGGCGCGCACTCTGCTGTCGCCAGCTCCGGGGGTAAGGTCAATGCCCGATTGTGGAATTCTCAGTCGGAGTCTGATTATGTGTCTGAGAAAGAGATACTTACGGATGAAGATATCCACGTGGAAGAGATAATGCTGGCTCTCAGGACGTCGGATGGAATCGAACCGGAAAAATTGCCTGCAGATGTTGTGGAGAAACTTCTGAGTGAAGGAGCATTGACCTGGACGATTTGGCGAAGGCTGAGAATCCCGGAAGAAAAGTTTTTTGTTTCTGATGAAATAATCCGTGAATTGATATGATGACTTGTAATGAAGGGAATATTTATTTCCAAAGGATCGAAGCTGTCCGTAAAATAATGAGAACTAAAGGCTTGGATGCAGTAGTCATTTCCGGGTCTGATCCGCATGCCAGCGAATATCCGGCTCTGCGGTGGAAACAGGTAGAATGGATAAGCGGTTTTACCGGGGAAGCGGGGGATATAGTGATTACCCTCGATCATGCGGGTTTGTGGACCGATACCAGATATTTCATCCAGGCTGTCGAACAACTTCAGGGAACAGGCGTGGAACTTCACAAGACCAGGATTCCTGGAGAAGTGCGTATTCCTGAATGGCTTGCGGAAGTGGCCTTCGTGGATAAACGCGGCCCTGTAATCGTGGCTTTGGATGGCCTGTCATGGAATGTCTCATCTGTGGAAATGATTAAGACCGCATTTAAGAGAGCCGGCCGTCGTCATGATGAAAGCGCGGAGCTTGAAAACGGATATAAGATAGTGGATATGCCTGATATGCTGGATCAGTTGTGGGATGATAGGCCTACTGTTCCGGTTTCTCCTGTAATAACTCTTGGAGATGACCTGACAGGGGAGTCCAGACAGTCGAAAATCGCCTCTATCCGTCGGTTTTTGGAGGAAGTGGATTGTGATTCGATATTGTTTACGGCTTTGGATGAAATCGCGTGGACGCTGAATGTCAGAGGCTCCGATGTGGAGTATAATCCTGTAGTCATATCTTATCTTCTCGTTACGAATGATGATGTCTGCTGGTTCGTGAAGAAGCCTGTGGTAGGGAAACTTGATTCTGAAACATTGTCAAGTTTTGCGGAATTGGAAGCCGACGGGGTTATGATCCGTCCGTATGATGATGTGGAGCTGGTATTTTCCGGGGCAGACTGTACGGAACTGCGTCATCTCTATGTCGATCCGGCGACATTGAACTGGCACCTTTATAAAGCGATGGCATCTTCTTCGGTGAAGGTGAAGGCAGGAGTTTCTCCTATTCCGTTGAAAAAGGCTGTAAAGAATGAGATAGAAATCAGCGGTATGCGAGAGGCCCATCTCGAGGACGGTCTGGCCATGGAAAAGTTCCTTTTCTGGCTGGAGACTGAGATGGCTTCAGGAGCTGAGATCGATGAATGGGATGCTGCCGTGAAATTGGATTCTCTCAGGGCGCAAATCCCGGGATATAGGGGCAACAGCTTCGAGACTATCTCTGCTTATGGTCCTAGCGCTGCTCTGCCTCATTATGTTACGCATGAAGTCGGTTCCCGGAAGCTCGAACCTAGAGGTCTTTATCTATGTGACTCTGGTGGACAATATCTTTTCGGGACGACCGATATTACACGTACTGTTCCGCTCGGTCCATGTACGGATTTGGAGAAAGAGGATTATACCCTTGTCCTTAAGGGACATATAGGGCTCGCAACTGCCATGTTCCCTGCCGGTACTTCCGGATCCCAGATAGATTATGCGGCGCGCTCCCCGCTTTGGAAATTCAAGCGAGATTTCGGTCACGGAACAGGTCACGGCGTAGGTTTTTTCCTGAATGTCCATGAGGGCCCTCAGGAAATCAGACATAATTTCAATTCCCAACCTCTGCTTCCGGGCATGATATCTTCCGACGAACCCGGATTGTATCGTGAGGGTATGCATGGAATCCGTCATGAGAACCTGCTCCTTTGCACAGATGCAGGAACCAATGAGTTCGGTTCGTGGCGGTGCTTCGAAAACCTGACGCTTTGCCATATAGATACCGCTCCTGTGATAACGGATTTGCTGACAGACGAAGAGATGGCATGGCTGAACGCATACAACGCAGAAGTTTATGCCACCCTGGCCCCTCATCTTCCTGAAGATGTCGCAGAGTGGCTTAAAACCAAAACGTTGCCGATTTCTGAGTAGTAATCTTATATCATCCTTTTTAGGGCACGGACAGCCCATAAAGCTATCCTGTCATATCTGACTTTTCCGGAGATTCTGTGAAGTCCATAAGCGAGTAACCCGGCGGGAGAATAATCTTCTTTCATATTCTCCCATCGGGAAATTACTTCATTTCCCTTGGCTTCGATATCAGCCGTAAGCTTCTGTCTTGCGGAATCGAGCCCGGCCATATCTTTTATTTCAGCGTATTTCATAGGCGTCTCCTTTTCCGTCCTCGAAGAAAAGACGAATGAACATCTGTACGAATCCGTTGAGGAACAGCTTCTTACGTATGGCGAACAGGATGACTGTAAGCAGCAGGAAGAAACCTGCGACGATAAATGCTCCCGCCGCATAACTTCCGATAAGATCCCCGATCAAGAGGACTCCGCCGAAGGCTGTCGCCGTAAGTACGATGCTCCCGAGACTCAGAAAAAGTATTGCGAGAAGGATTCTGTTCAATGTCAATGATAATCCTTTGGCAGTCCTGAGCTTAAGGTCGTCGATTTTCAGATCGATGTATTCCGACGCGCTCTGAGCGAACTCCTCTGCTGATTTAGTGAAGTCTCTTTCCATCAGGCCTCCCCGAACTGATTGTCGATATCTTCAGCTTCTTCCTTTGCCAAAGCTTTTTCAAGTTTGTTCAGCTTCTCAAGCAGTTTTACTCTTGCCTCTTCCTTGATTTCTTTCCCTTCTTCGGCTAAAATTTCTTTCAGATCATCGAGGCCTTTACGCAGTTTGGAAGCTTTGGACTTAGCCTCGGCATAAGCGTATGAAGCTTTCTCCTTGGCTGTGTCATAGCCTTCCTGTGCAGCTTCTTTTATCTTCTTTCTGGTTACTTCGCCTTTCTCTGGAGCGAAAAGCACTCCGAGTGTTACTCCAATTGCAGCACCTGCCACAAAAGTGAAGAATGATTCTCCTTTCATAATTATGTACGTCCGCGGAATAATCCGGCCGATGTCTCTTAGCCAAGATCCCGCGTCCGGCTCTAAATATAGCAATTATCATGCAAAAAAGCGATGGCCGGTTTCCCGGTCATCGCCATATCTTGAAATCTGTAATGTCTAACTTAGCAGATAAATCCGTTTGCGTGAAGGAATGCGTTCACGGCAACAACTGTAAACATAAGGAAAATGATTGTCGCAACGATAATACCTATAACCTTAATTCTCTTGAACCAAACCTGGTTATCCCAACCTACAGTCTGGAACATGCTCCAGAAACCGTGGCAGAGGTGGAACCATACTGCTACGAACCATACGATATAGATAACGAGTACCCATACGCTTCCGAATGTGTTCATGAGGAGGGTGTAAGGATTCTCAGCTTCGCTTCCGCAGAATTCGAGGAGCTGCATCTTAGCCCAGAAGTGGGTAAGGTGGAAGAACAAGATACCGAGAATTACGATTCCGAGTACGAACATGTTCTTTGCAGACCATGAGTCGGCTTTTGCCTTGCTTGCTACTTCGTAACGTTTGTAACCGCCACGAGCCTTAATGTTGTACCATGTAAGATAGCATCCATAGATGATGTGAACGATGATGCCAAGTGCCAATACAGGAACCATGATGGTCACAATAGGCAGAGCCATGAAGTCACATCCAAGCTGGAACAAACCGTCTGCTGCGTCCCAACCGCCAGTGAATGAATCTATTACAGAAAAGAAGTTAATAGTACCATGCAGCAGCAGGAACACTACAAGAAATGCACCGCTGACCGCCTGAATGAACTTTCTCCCGATGGAGTAGTGGAATGCGTTCGCCATTAGTAAATAAGATTAGTTTCCTAAATAATGATTATAAAGGCAAAGATAGGACGTTTCTTGCAAGTTTCATAATATTTCGATAATTTTGTTTCAAATTTACGTAATCATGTACAAAAGAGTCCTATTGAAATTGAGTGGAGAGAGCCTTGGCGGCCATGCCGGAAAGGGTCTTGACACGGCAAGTCTTCAGGCTTATGCCGAAGAAGTGGCTGCCGCAGCTAAGGCAGGTCTTCAGATAGCTATAGTAAACGGAGGCGGAAATATTTTCCGTGGTCTTCAGGGTGTCGGCAAGGGTTTCGACAGAGTAGACGGAGATAAGATGGGTATGCTTGCTACCGTAATAAACTCTCTCGCACTTTCCATGTTCATTAAGGAACAGGGCGTGAACGCTCAAGTGTTTACTGCGACTCCTATGGAACCTGTTGCGAAGTATTATATGAGAGATGAAGCCGTTAAGGTGATGGAAGAAGGCGGCGTAGCCCTCATCGCAGGCGGTACAGGTAATCCTTTCTTCACCACTGATTCCGGAGCAGCTCTCCGCGCTCTCGAAATCGGAGCGGATGCGTTGCTGAAAGGCACTCGTGTAGATGGTGTCTATACGGCTGACCCAGAAAAAGATCCGTCTGCCGTAAAATTTGAGGAACTGACTTTCGAGAAGGCTATTTCTGACCATCTTAAAGTGATGGACCAGACGGCGTTTGCCCTCTGCAGCGAAGGAAATATGCCTATTATCGTATTTGATATGAATTGCAAGGGTAATCTTACACGTCTCCTGAAAGGAGAAAAGGTGGGTACTCTCGTACACGTATAACCATATAAATTCAAGTACTATGTTACCAAGAGTAAATGAGATTGTGACTGCTGCTGACAAGAAAATGAAAGAGGCTGTCGCATTTCTGGAGGAGGACCTTAAAACCTATCGTGTCGGAAAGGCAAATCCTTCATTGTTCAATAATGTCGTAGTGGATTACTACGGAACTCCGACTCCTGTTCCGCAGGTGGCTTCAGTTACAGCTCCGGATGCCAAGACTGTACTTATCCAGCCATGGGAGAAGAGCATGATCGCCAAGATCGAGAAAGCTATCATCGATGCAAATATCGGAATGACACCTCAGAATAACGGTGAGCAGATCCGTTGCAACGTTCCGCCTCTTACAGAGGAAAGAAGAAAGGAACTCATCAAGAAGGCAAAGACCGCAGGTGAGAACTCCAAGGTCGTTGTCCGCAACGCTCGTCGTGATGCTGTCGATACTCTGAAGAAGGCACAGAAGAACGAAGGCCTTCCTGAGGACGCTCAGAAAGAGGGTGAAGAGGAAATCCAGAAAGTTACCGATAAGAACATTAAGGAAATCGACGCTCTTATCGCAGCTAAGGAAAAGGATATCATGACTGTCTAGTGCGATTTTTTTTTGAAAAAAAATAATCAGTTTCAGAAAATTTTTCTATATTTGTGTCATTATGAATAACGGAACACGATATTACAGCTTCGGTTTTTATTATTACTTTTATCCTGAAAGATAAAGGTCCGGGCGTCGTATCATTCTTGCTTATTCGATAATTAACGTAGATGAATATTTGAAAGCTGCCCGGTTTTCGGGTGGCTTTCTTTTTTATGTAGTATGAACAAGACAGTAGCAATACAGGGATTCCACGGAAGTTTTCACGAGCAGGCTGCATGCCGTTACTATCGTGAAAACGAAGGCATTGACCCTGACATTATAGAATGTGCTACCTTCGAAGGCCTTTTCAAGGCTCTTTCGGAGGGGCGGGCCAATGCTGCTGTGATGGCGGTGGAAAACACGACTTCCGGCGGACTTCTTCCGAATTTTGATCTCCTGCGAAGAAACGGCACGAAGGTGAAAGGGGAGATATATCTGCATATCCATCAGAATCTTATGGCGTTGCCTGGACAGAAACTCGAAGACATCCGCGAGGTTCATACTCACTACATGGCCATTAACCAGACGCGGCAGTTTTTCGAGACAGAATGTCCGTGGATCCGCATGGTGGAGTCGGAGGATACTGCCAAAAGTGCGGCTGATGTCGCTGAAGGGAAGCTTCTGGGTGTCGGTGCCGTGGCGTCGTCATTGGCTGCCGAGCGGTTCGGTCTGGAGATACTGAAAGAAAATATTGAGACGTACAAGCAGAACTTCACACGTTTCCTTGTAATGGATGATTCTATCGATGTGCCGCAGGAAAAAGTGAATAAGGTTTCCGTCTGTTTTACTCTTCCGCATACTCCGGGCTCGCTTGCCAAGATTCTTACGATACTGTCCTTCTATGACATGAACCTTACCAGGATTCAGTCGCTCCCCATTCCAGGGAAGAAGTGGCAGTATTTCTTTTATGCTGACATAACATTCAGCGACTACAACCGCTATACTCAGGCGCTTGCAGCCATTCGTCCTCTGATGGACGGGATAGACATTATGGGTGAATATATATCTGGAACAGAATTATGATAATAGAACCGGCTAAAAGGACAAAGTGTGTCCGTGAGTACTATTTTTCCAGGAAACTGAAAGAAATAGACAAACTTAACAACTCCCGCGTTGCGGAAGGAAAAGACAAAATCATAAACCTCGGTATCGGGGCTCCTGATGGTATGCCTCCCGCTCAGGCCATAGCTGCATTGCAGGAAGCTGCTGCCCAGCCCGGTAACCATGCTTATCAGAGTTATGTGGGTCTCCCTGCACTCAGACAAGCATTTGCAGACTGGTACGAAAGATATTATAAGGTAACATTGAACCCGGACGGCGAAATCCAGCCTCTCTTCGGTTCGAAAGAGGGAATCCTCCTCATCAGCATGGCTTTCATAAACGAGGGCGACAAGGTGCTGGTACCGGATCCGGGCTATCCTACTTATACGTCTGCTTCCAACCTGGTTGGTGCTGACATAGTTACATACGATCTTACGGAAGAAAACGGCTGGCAGCCTGACTTTGAGGCTCTGGAGAAAATGGACCTCAGCGGCGTGAAAATCATGTGGACCAACTATCCCCACATGCCTACAGGAGCGAAGGCCACTGCCGAACTTTATCAGAAGATTGTGGACTTTGGAAATAAGCACAACATATTGATTGTCAATGATAACCCATATAGTTTTATCTTGAATGACAATCCGCTTTCCATCCTCGCTGCCGAGGGCGCCAAGAACTGCTGCCTGGAACTGAACTCACTCAGCAAAGCGCACAACATGTCCGGCTGGAGAATCGGTATGGTGGCCGGCGCGAAAGAGATAATCGCTGAGGTTCTGAAGGTAAAAAGCCAGATGGATTCAGGAATGTTCAAGCCGATGCAACTCGCGGCGATACAGGCACTTGCGCAGGGCCCGGAATGGTTCAGCGCGCTTAACGCCGAGTACAAAATCCGTCGTGTCGCTGCCGGTCGGATCTTCGACCTCCTCGGCGCGAAATACGATCACGACTCGAGCGGAATGTTCCTCTGGGGAAAAATCAGTCCCGACAATGTTTTTGTCAATGCTGATGATACTTCCCGCTGTCTCGGGGAGCAGGTTTCCGACAAAATTTTGTATGACGCCGGCGTGTTCATAACACCTGGATTCATTTTTGGGGAAAACGGTAAGAATTATATACGTATCTCATTGTGTGCAAAGCCGGAAGTGCTTGCAGAGTCCGAGAAGAAGATACGTGAAATCATGAAATAAAGTTCAAATATGATAGTTTCGGTAATAGGTTTAGGTCTCATCGGCGGTTCGATGGCTATAGACCTCAAGAGAAGAGGATTCGCCGATACCATCCTCGGTGTCGAGAATGATCCTGTCAATGCTGCCGCTGCGGAGAAGATGGGCTTGGCTGATGAAATAGTTCCTTTCGAGGAAAGCATAAGCAGGGCCGACATCATCGTGATTTCTGTTCCGGTCGGTACGGCAGTCAGAATGTTGCCGCAAATCTTGGATCAGTTCCAGAAAGAAGGAGCGAACAACAAAATCGTGATAGATACATGTTCTACCAAGAGCCAGATAGTGCGCTGTGTCCATTATCACCCATATCGTTCACGTTACGTGTCCACACACCCGATGGCAGGAACAGAGTACTCAGGACCATGGGCAGCCATGCCGAATCTTTTCGACGGCAGGGCATGTATCTTCGCCAACACAGAAGAGTCCGATCCTAAGGCGGTAAAAACTATCGAGGCTCTCTATGATGTGCTGAATATGAGGCCGATATATATGAACGCCGATAACCATGATGTTCACACGGCCTACGTATCACACATCTCGCACGTAACCTCGTTTGCATTGGCATTGACAGTCCTGGACAAGGAAAAAGACGAGAAGCATATCTTCGATCTCGCGTCAGGAGGTTTCTCATCTACGGTCAGACTCGCGAAGAGTAATGCCGACATGTGGGTCCCGATTCTTACACAGAACAGCGACAACATCCTCCAAGTCATTGACACATACATTGACAAAATGAAAGAATTCCGCGATGCGATAGCAGACTTGGATGGCGACAAGATACGGGCCCTTATCGAAGAGGCGAACAAGATAAAGAGAATATTAAGATAAAAACCAAACATAATTATGGAAACCAGATTAGAATTAGTCCCGGTATCCAAATGGGGAATTTTCCCTGAGGGACAGCGTCCGCTGCTGATTGCAGGTCCTTGCAGCGCCGAGTCAGAAGTGCAGGTCATGCAGACCGCAAGAGGATTGAAAGATTGTGGGGTCAATGTTTTCAGAGCAGGTATCTGGAAACCGCGTACCCATCCAAATAACTTCGAGGGAGTAGGTACACCTGGTCTCAAGTGGCTTCAGCGTGTGAAGAGCGAACTCGGCATGAAGGTGGCTACAGAAGTGGCCAGCGAGAAGCACATTTTCGACTGCCTCAAGTTCGGCGTGGATATGGTATGGATAGGTGCCAGAACTACCGCTAATCCGTTTCTGGTACAGGAAATCGCTGATGCTCTGAAAGATACGGATATCCCTGTGCTTGTAAAGAATCCGGTAAACCCTGATCTGGACTTGTGGCTCGGAGCTCTTGAGAGACTTAATCAGGCAGGCATCAAGAAACTCGGTGTCATCCATCGCGGATTCTCCACATCTGAGAAAATGGCGTACAGGAACGCACCGGGCTGGCAGATTGCCATCGAACTCAAGACTCGTTACCCTGAGCTTCCTTTCTTTGCGGATCCGAGCCACATGGGCGGTTCACGTGAATTCCTTCATGAGATTGCGCAGCGTGCGCTTGACCTCGGACTTGAGGGGCTCATGATCGAGTCACATTGCGACCCTTCTTGTGCATTGAGCGATGCCAAACAGCAGGTCACTCCTGCAGATTTCGCGAAACTCATCGATTCTCTCAAGGTGAGGGACTTGGATACTGACAGTCCTGAATATAAGGAGAATATCGACCAGTTGAGGGCTCAGATCGATATCATCGACGAGAATATCCTTTATATTCTCAACACTCGTATGAATGTCAGCCGCAGTATCGGTAACTACAAGAAGGAGCACAATATCGCTATTCTCCAGACCTCGAGATGGGATGCTGTCCTTTCTCAGATGGTGGAGAGAGCCAAGGCTTATGGACTTTCAGAGAAGTTTGTGGAGACTGTGTTCAATGCTATCCACGAAGAGTCTGTCCGTGAACAGAACGAGATTCTCTCTAAGTAGTAGGTTTTCTGCTTACGACTTTAATCGAAACTTCGTAGAGAAGATATAACGGGAGGAATACTACCATCAAGGTGAACGGGTCTCCCGAAGGTGTGATAAGGGCTGCTGTGATAAGCAGGATGACTACAGCATATCGTCGTCCGCTTTCCAGCAGTTCTTTGTGTATAATGCCGAATTTGGACAGGAGCCAGGCTACCATAGGAAGTTCGAAAACTATTCCCATGACGAATATCATCATCAGGAACATGTCGATGTATGAGCCTAAGTTGATTTCATTTACGATTCTCTCTCCCAGTGTATATTGGACGAGGAACCTGAATGTGAGGGGAAATACGATGCTATATCCGACTGCGCAGCCGAGGTAGAACATGAAAGTCCCTCCGAAAAACGCAGTTCTCACGTTGCGTATCTCGTTGCTGACCAGAGCCGGCTTTATGAATAGCCATATTTCGTATATCATGTAAGGGAATGTCAGCACTGCAGCAAGCCAGAAGGCCGTACTCATGTGGGTCATGAACTGCGATGCGACATTTATGTTTATGATATTCACATGGAACTGCTCATCCGAAAAGTCCGGAGTGAACGGCAGGTGTCCAAGTGAGGCGAAGAACTTGTACAGAAAGAAGTCTGAGGTGGTCGGCCCGAGGATGACCTGGTCGAAGATGTATGGCATGGCTATGAAGCATCCTACACATGCCACTGCCAAGACACAGACTATATGGAAGAGTGAGCCTCTGAGGACATCGAGATGATCCCAGAAGGTCATCTCTTCATCAGTTCTTGTCTTCTGTGTTGTTATTGACATCTTTGATGTCTTTCTCGATTTCGTTCATTCCGTCCTTAAAACTCTTTACGCCTTTTCCGAGGCCTTTCATGAGTTCAGGGATTTTTTTTCCTCCGAAGAGAAGGAGAATGACCAAGGCGATAAGTATTAGTTCACCTCCTCCGAGGCTTCCCAAAAACAGTAATTCTTTCATTGTCTATTTTATTTAATACAAAGATAATAAAAAAAGAGGACAACTCTTTCGAGTCGTCCTCTTTTATAATGATATAGAGCAATTAGTCTGTGAGTGAGAATCTTCTGAAGGCAAGAACCTTAGCGTCCTTGTCAGCAGTGTGGATGTACTCGAGAACTGACATCTTGTTGTCCCAGATAAACTCCTGATCCTCGAGGGTCTGCTCCTTGAAGAACTTCTTGAGTTTACCCTTAGCGATATTCTCAAGCATAGCCTCTGGTTTGCCGGCCATCTTCGGATCCTCTGCAATCTGCTGCTTGTACATTGCAAGCTCCTTCTCAACAGTCTCCTTAGGGCAGTCAGCCTCAGAAACTGATACAGGATGCATAGAGGTTACCTGCATAGCTACGTTCTTGCCGATCTCTGCAGGAACTTCCTTGTTGAACGCAACGATAGAAGCTACCTTAGAGTTGTTGTGTACGTACTGTGCGATGAATGGAGCCTCGAGAGTCTCATAGTAAGCGAGAAGATGCTTCTCACCGGTCTTGCCGGTCTGAGCAGAAATTTCCTCTTCTACTGTGTGACCGTCGCTCAACTTAACTGATTTGAGAGCCTCCATGTCAGCAGGGAATGCCTCGATGGCTGCATCAGCGATAGATGCTGCAAGGTTCTTGAAATCAGGAGTAGCTGATACGAAGTCTGTCTCGCAACCAAGGCAAACGATAATAGCCTTACCGTCCTTGATACGTACGAGAACAGCGCCCTCGGTAGTCTCACGGTCAGCTCTCTTGGCTGCCACGAGCTTACCTTTTTCACGGATGATCTCTACTGCCTTCTCGAAATCGCCTTCAGCCTCTGCAAGAGCCTTTTTGCAATCCATCATACCGGCACTGGTCATCTTACGTAATTTCATTACGTCAGCTGCTGTAATCTGCATAGTAAAATAGGTTTTTTAAATTATTCTGCTTTAACTTCTTCAGCCTGAGCTACTTCAGCCTTTGGAGCCTCTACAGCCTCCTCAGCCTCGCCTTCAGCTTTAGCGCCTTTGCGCGGACGGAGCTTCTTTGTTGCTGGCTTCTCCGCTACTTCATTGGCAGCCTCTTTCTCCTTTTCGAGCTTTCTTTCGTCCAATCCCTCCTGGATGGCAACGCAAAGTGCATTGGTGATGTACTCAATAGACTTTGTGGCATCATCATTAGCCGGAATCACATAATCAATAGGGGTAGGATCGCAACATGTATCAACCATAGCGATTACCGGAATGTTAAGACGGTTAGCCTCCTTAACGGCGTTAGCCTCCTTCTGTATGTCCACTACGAAAAGTGCTGATGGGAGACGGCTCATATCCTTGATAGAACCGAGGTTCTTCTCAAGTTTAGCCCTCTGGCGGTCGATCTGAAGACGCTCACGCTTAGCGAGCTTATCATAAGTACCATCTTCTTTCATCTTGTCGATGGTATTCATCTTTTTGATTGCCTTACGGATGGTAGGGAAGTTTGTGAGCATTCCACCTGGCCATCTTTCGGTAACATAAGGCATGTTAACAGAAGCAGCTTTCTCTGCGATAATGTCTTTAGCCTGTTTCTTTGTAGCAACGAAGAGAATCTTGCGGCCTGAGCGTGCAAGCTCTTTCATTACTTCTGCTGCCTCGTCTATCTTGACGATACTCTTGTGCAGGTCGATGATGTGAATCCCGTTCCTTTCGATGAAGATATAAGGAGCCATTTTAGGATTCCATTTCCTCGCGAGATGTCCGAAGTGTGCACCTGCTTCGAGTAATTCTTGGAAATTTGTTCTTGGCATTTCTTTAAGTGATGTTTCTTTGTTACACTTTCCCTTCAAGCTGTAGCCATAGCCTGTCGGGCTCTTTTCATCAATCCTGAAGCAGCGGCCACCCATGACCGGTCTTCTGGATTTTCCGCAGTCTCGGCAATCTTCAAGCAGCTTGTGCGGAATTCGCATCCCACCCCAGATCCGAAGATTTCTTTACCGGACTGTGCATGTAAATCAATTCGTCTGTAAGATTAACGCTTACTGAACTGGAAGCGGCGACGTGCACCAGGCTGACCAGGTTTCTTCCTCTCGACTTCTCTTGCGTCGCGGGTGAGGAATCCTTCGGCCTTGAGTGCTGAGCGGTAAGCCTCTGTGTCCACTTCGCAAAGTGCACGAGAGATACCAAGTCTCAGAGCTTCTGCCTGACCTTTGATTCCGCCACCTGTAAGGTTAGCCTTTACGTCAAACTGGCCTGCCGTACCGGTAACCTCGAAAGGCTGATTCACAATGTACTGGAGAGACTCGTCAGGGAAGTACTCCTTGAGCTCTCTACCGTTGATGGTAACATTGCCTGAACCGGCAGCGACATAAACACGAGCCACAGCTGATTTACGTCTTCCAAGGGCGTTTACTGTTTTTTCCATTTGCTCTGTTTAAATTTCGTTCAACTTAATTTCCTTTGGTTGCTGTGCCTGATGAGGATGCTCAGGACCTGCATAGATAAACAGGTTGTTGATGAGCTTGTCACCAAGACGTGTCTTAGGAAGCATGCCTTTAACAGCTTTCCTAATCAGCTCAGTAGGTCTGTTCTGAAGGATGTCCTTTGGCGTGGTAAAACGCTGTCCACCAGGGAATCCGGTGTAACGGGTGTAAACCTTGTCAGTCATCTTGTTGCCTTTGAGGGCCACCTTCTCGCAGTTGATTACGATAACATTGTCACCGCAGTCAACGTTAGGTGTGAAGCCTGGTTTGTTCTTGCCTCTGAGGACGAGAGCAACGCGGGCAGCAAGACGGCCAAGTGCCAGATCGGTAGCATCAATGACGACCCACTCTTTCTTTACAGTTGCCTTGTTAAGGTAAACTGATTTGTAACTTTGTGTCTCCACTGTCTTGATCTTTAATTGGTTAATAATAAAAATTGCGATCCCTACACATTATAGGGGTCGCAAAGGTAGTAATATTTTTTCAAATAGCAAAATCTTTATATCGACAACATCGCGAGCACGTTAATGAGCTCTTTGTCGATAGGCTTGTCTTTCTTTATGGCCCTGTCTATAGGAACATATACTATCTGGTCATTGCTTATGCCGACCATGACATTTCGCTGTCCCTCTTTCAATGCTTCGATACTTGCGCACCCCAGTCGGCTTGCCAGTATTCTGTCGAATGCGCTAGGTGTTCCGCCCCTCTGGAGATGTCCGAGAATAGTCACACGTACATCATATTCAGGGTATTCCTTACGCACACGGTCTGCATAGTACATCGCTCCTCCGTCTTTCTTGCTCTCAGAAACGATGACGATACTGCTGTTCTTGCTCTTTCTGAATCCTCTGCTGATGAACTGTCCGAGCTGGTCCACATCTGTCTGGTCTTCAGGGATGATGGCTGCTTCCGCTCCTGATGCGATGGCGCTGTTCTGTGCGAGGAATCCCGCATCGCGACCCATTACCTCCACGAAGAAGATTCGGTCGTGGGAAGTCGCCGTGTCTCTGATTTTGTCCACGCATTCCACGATTGTGTTCAATGCCGTGTCGTATCCTATGGTGGAATCAGTGCCATAAAGGTCATTGTCGATGGTGCCCGGCAGACCGATTACAGGGAAATCGAATTCTCTGGCGAGATCCTGTGCTCCTGCCAATGACCCGTTACCGCCGATGACGATGAGTGCGTCGATGTTGAACTTCATCAGATTGTCATATGCTTTCTTTCTTCCTTCAGGAGTCATGAATTCCTGGCTTCTGGCTGTTTTCAGGATGGTACCGCCTCTCTGGATAGTGTTGCTGACGCTTTCTGTAGTGAACTCTTTGAGTTCTCCATGGATAAGTCCCTCATATCCTCTGTACACACCATAAACTTTAAGTCCGTTGAAGATGGCGCTTCTGGTCACTGCCCTGATACAGGCATTCATTCCCGGCGCATCACCTCCTGAAGTCAGGACTGCTATAGTTTTCAAATCTTTTCCCATAACAATAATCGGTTTTCAGATAATATACAAATAAGAATCTGCCGCAAAATTCAAGCCGTTTTTGTAATTTTGCGAGTATTTAAACAAAAATTTATTCAATGAGGATAGGAAATGTAGATCTTGGTGACAAACCGGTGCTTTTGGCTCCTATGGAAGATGTTACCGACGCGTCCTTCAGAGTCGTGTGTAAAAAGTTCGGCGCGGATATGGTATATACTGAATTCATACCGTCTGACGGCCTGATCCGTGATGCTGCCAAGGCTATCGCCAAAATGAAAACATCCGACGAGGAGGCTCCGATTGCTATCCAGATTTATGGCAATGATCCTGTGGCCATGGTGGAGGCTGCCAAGATGGCGGACCATGCGGAGGAAATTGCCGGGGGACACGGTTGTGATATCATTGACATAAACTTCGGGTGTCCGGTGAATAAAATCGCCGGCAGGGGTGCGGGCTCCGGCATGATGCGCGAACCCGACAAAATGGTGATGATCACTGAGCAGATAGTGAAGGCGGTGCGCAAGCCGGTGACGGTGAAGACCAGGCTCGGCTGGGACGAAAACTCGAAAATCATCGTCGGACTGGCCGAACGGTTGCAAGATACCGGTATACAGGCATTGACCATACACGGCAGAACCCGTTGCCAGATGTATAAGGGCGAGGCGGACTGGACTCTTATCGGCGAAGTGAAGAATAATCCGAGAATGCATATACCTATTATAGGTAACGGCGATATAAATTCTGCGCGCAAGGCGAAGGAGGCTTTCGACCGTTTCGGCGTGGACGGAATCATGGTCGGAAGGGCGTCTTTCGGTCATCCTTGGATTTTCCGTGAAATCAAGTATTATCTGGAAACTGGAGAAGAATTGCCTCCGATGAGTGTGCGTGACAGGGTAGCGCTCGCCAAATGGCATCTGTCGCTCTCGGTCGGGCTGAAGGGTCCTGTGACGGGCGTCCTGGAAATGAGACGTCATCTGTCATGCTATTTCAAAGGTCTGCCTGATTTCAAGGAAACCCGTGTGCGCCTGGTTACGGAGCCTTCTGCGGTGGAATTGGATAAGTTGCTGGACTTCGTCGGGGAGAAGTGGGGTGACTGTGAGTTGGCAGGCAGTGCAAGTGTCTATGGTCTATAACTCAAGTTTCGCAAGTTGTCAAACTTGCTGAGCGCAAGCGCTTATTTGAGGGTTATCGCTCGTTCTGAGGCTATAAGCCCCACGCACTTTTTGCTCGCACGTTACCCTCACCCTAAATCCCTCCCCTCGGGGAAGGGACTTACTTTCGCTCTTTCGGGCTTTAAAAGCGGTGTTTCGCGCGTGCGAAACTTGAGTCTATAATAACAATATGTAAAATAAATTTTCATGTTCTGGTGACTTTAGTTATCTTTGTACGCTATGCTTGAGAGAATAATATTGTCTCCATACTATCTTACGTTGAAGATTCGTCACGCTTTGTATGATAAAGGCGTGTTCAAGGTGCATACTTGTGATGTGCCGACGATTTGCGTAGGTAATATCGCGGCAGGCGGCACGGGCAAGACCCCGCACACAGAAATGATTCTGCGCGAGTTGCTTGCCAGCGAAGAATGGCACGACAAGAATATCGCTGTACTCTCCCGTGGCCACAAGCGCCGCAGCAGCGGTTTCCAGCAGGTTCTTGTCAATGATTCTGCGTCGTTTGCTGGAGACGAGCCTCTTCAGATCAAGCGTAAGTTTCCTCAAGTTACCGTGGCTGTGGACAGAACGAGGGTGGAGGGATGTGATTTTCTTTTGCATCCTGAAAAGTTGCAGACATCGTCCAATGCGCGTAAATGCGAGAATAAAGATATTCAGAAACAGGATCTTATCGTCTTGGATGATGCTTTCCAGTATCGTTCTCTGGAGGCTTTGTTCAATATTGTTCTCGTGGATTACAACAGGCCGCCTGCGAAGGATAATCTTCTTCCGTTCGGCAGGTTGCGTGATCTTCCTGAGAGACTGTATCATGCCAATGTCATTATAGTGACGAAGTGTCCTTCTTATCTTGAGAATTGGGATAAGATAGAGATGGCCAAGATGCTGGGAATCAGTAATTATGATGTGAATACTTGCAAGGGTATCGCTGCGGGTGGCAAGAGCATGACGGTTCTTTTCACGGCGATCAAGTATTGTCCTCTTGAGCCGGTTTTCGAGGATGATGACAAGCGTTATGTTTATTCTCATAATCTGATTCTTGTTTCCGGTATCGCTTCTGATTTGGCGTTGAAGAGATATCTTAGTGATTCTTACAGCATAGTCAAGCGCTTCAAGTTCAACGATCACCATAAGTATAGACGTATGGATATCAGGCGTATAGTGAAGGCGACCCGCAAGTGGCCGACTGCTCTTATCGCTACTACTGAGAAGGATAGCCAACGTCTTAGGGATTATCGCAAGATGCCTGAAACTCTCAGGCACAGAATGTTCCAGGCTCCTATCGAGGTGGAATTCCTTTCCGAAAAAGAAAAAGAGGTCTTTAGAACCGAGCTTCTCGGTGCGTTGCGGAGTTTTCATCCTGCGCATTAGTTTCTGGCGTGGTTGCCGGCGTCGGTCGGCGCCCGTTCGCTCAGGTGCTGCGCAATTCGCTCTCTGGGCATCCGCCGCCGACCGGCTGAGTCACGACGATTGTTACGGAGTCTTACTTCTGGTCATACACGGTTGTTTTGGATCTTCTCGTCGTCTGCGAAGTTGCCGGCGTCGGTCGGAGGCGGGACTCAGGCGCGAATTGCGCAGCACCTGAGCGCAGGAGTTCCGACCTCCGGCCGTCCATGTTACATCTTAGCGTTCTTCATAAAAGAAGAACGTTCCGCGATTCACATCGCAGAACGTCCACAATTCTAACCTAAAACTTAACCTATGAAAAAACTATTCGCTCGAAATAGTTGCAATTCCTGTGCCAAGCAGACACTGAATTGTAATTATTTTGTCAAATTTCGCGCTTTATTATTCCTATTTCACTTCTGTGCTATCCGCAGCAGCGGCAGGAGCCGGCTTCGAAGCTTCATCCAAAGTGATGGACAGAATCTTCACATCGGACACCGGTCTATCCCTTCTGTCGGTATCCACTTTCGCGATAGCATCGATAACATCGAAACCCTCTACCGTCTGCCCGAATACTGTATATTCTCCATCGAGCTGAGCGCAAGTGTTCTCATCCTGAACGATATAGAACTGAGAACCAGATGATTCCTTGGCCGGGTTCGCAGCATCACCACGTCTTGCAGCAGCGAGGGCACCCTTTGCATGCTTGTATTCAGGAACGAACTCAGCAGGAATCGTATATCCGGGACCGCCCTGTCCATATTTCTCCACGAGAGTGCTGTCCTTGGTATTAGGGTCTCCGCCCTGAATCATGAATCCGTCGATTACGCGGTGGAAAAGCAAGCCGTCGTAGAAACCTGACAATGCCAGTTTCTCGAAATTGGCACGATGCTTAGGAGTCTTGCTGTAGAGTTTAACTTTGATGGTACCGAAATTTGTGACGATATCGAAAATCGGTTCGTCCGGGAGCTGGCTGATAAGTGTCTCAGCTTCTTTCTGTTTCTGAATCATTTCTACCTGTTTTAAAGAATCTTGTTTAGCTTTTTCAGCAGCCTCAGCCGCCTCTTTTTTCTTCTGGTTGCCGCAACCTGCCACTATTCCCAAGATAGCAGCGCAGCAGATGGATCTGAATAAAATACTTTTCATGATATGTTTGTTTGTCCAAAATTAACTAATTTTGCTCATATTATGGCAAATCCTTTGAAACAACTTGCTGGTGAAACCGCGGTATACGGCCTCAGCACTATCCTGGCGAGGATAATTAACTTCCTTTTTGTCCCGTTCTACACGAGAATGCTCACAACATCCAGTTACGGCGTAGTAACTGAATTCATGGCATATATCGCTGTTTTTCAGGTTGTTCTCGTACTCGGTCTGGAAACCGGATGCTTCCGCTTCGCGAACAAAGAAGGAGTAAACCCACGCGCTGTCTATTCCAATGCCCTTGCGACAGTCTTCGGCACCTGTTTCACATTTCTGGCCTTCATGATTCTCTTCTCCGACCAGATCGCCTCAGCATTGGGCTACCAAGGATTCGGGAACTGCATCATATATATAGGTGGAATTCTCGCATTGGACAGCACCACCGCCATCCTCTTCGCAAAACTCAGACAAGAGCACAAAGCTTTCAAATTCGCCATAATCAAGACAGTGAAAATCCTTACGGAGACCGCCGCCAACATGGTGCTCTTCTTCTGGTATCCTGCTCATGTTGACAGCTTTATGAGCCGCTTCGTCTCCCCGACACCGGATTTTACCTACGTTATTTTCGCTATACTCGTCAGCAGCGTCGTCTGCGCCCTGATGTTCCTGCCGGACCTCCTCCGCTTCTCCTTCGAGTTCGACCGCCGGCTCCTCAAACAGATGCTCGCCTATTCCATCCCGCTGATGGTCGCGGCTCTGCCGGGTATTGTCAATGACTTTTTGGACAGGATTCTGTTCCGTTATTTCGATACGAATGCCGAGGTATGGCGCTCAAGCTTAGGAATCTTTCAGGCAGCTGTAAAACTTTCCGTAATCATGAACCTCTTCATCCAGATGTTCAGATTCGCCGCCGAACCATTCTTCTTCCAGAGGGCGCAGAACAAGGGTTCCAAACAGCTCTATGCCATCGTAATGGAGTATTTTACAGCATTTTGCGGTCTCATCCTTCTAGGTGTATTCTTGTATTTGGATATTTTCGCATTGGTCATCGGAAAAGATTTCCGCGCGGGAATGGGCGTGGTCCCGATCATGCTGCTCTCGTATATGCTCCTCGGCATGCTGTTCAATGTCTCCATGTGGTATAAACTTTCCGGAAAGACCAATATGGCCATCTGGATAACCCTTGCAGGACTGGCAGTTACAGTCGTGGTGAACGTCGTCTTCATGCCACGGTTCTCGTTCTGGGCTGCGGCCTTCGGCCATCTTGCCAGTTACCTCGTCATGTTCGTCATAAGCGCTGTACTCGGCAACAAATACTATCCCATCCCATACAGCTGGAAGCGCATTTTCTCCCTGTTCGGAGCCATACTTATAATATGTTTAGTGTCAATGTCTATAGACGCTTTCCTCTTCCCGGGAGTAGGCATCGGCACCTCTTCATCTAGTAAAGAAATTTATAAACTGCTGATTCACACCGTGCTTATAGTATTCTATATGGGTTCATGCCTGCTTATCCTCAAAGGAAGATACCGTCAGGCATTGGCCGCAGGAGAATAATCAGTACAACAGTAATCCTAAGACGCCTCCGGCCAAAATAATCTTAATCGGTCCCACCTTGAACACTAAGGAGGCCAGTAAGGCGGCTATAAATAAGAGCCAACTCTTGATGTCAGGGAAATTCTCTGACACCACTTCGACATTGACCTTAGAAAAAATAGGGAGCCCCTCCCAGCTGGTGCTGAACATCATGATGACGGCGGCAGCACCGATCAGGCCGACGACCGACGGGCGGAGCCAGCTCATCATGCTCTCGAACATCCGGTTTCCGCTGAATTTCATGTAGAACTTCACGAGTGTGAGGACGATGATAAATGACGGGAGGACGACGGCTAAAGTCGCTGTAAATGAGCCTAATACGCCGAGCAAATGACTTCCTGTGGCATTGGCCAGAACTTCATATCCGACATAGGTGGCGCAGTTTATTCCGATAGGGCCGGGCGTCATCTGAGAAATCGCCACGATGTCCGTGAAACTGCTCAGCGGAATCCATGAATGAGCCGTAACTACTTGTCCCTGAATGAGTGACAACATGGCATAACCACCTCCGAACGTAAACATTCCGATTACGAAGAATGTGCAGAAAAGTTGTATTAAAACTATGATGGTCATGGCTTATCGGGTTTGTTTTTCTTTGATTTTGGCGATGGAATACGCTATCACGAGAACGGTAATGATTATATATATAGGAGAGATGTCCAGGAAAGCGACTAACACTAGACTGATGACGGATATCAGCCAGGCCGACAAAGACTTGTTCGACTTTCTCGCCATGGAAATCATAGGAGAGGCTATCAATGCCACCACTACAGGGCGGATGCCGCTGAAAATGCGGATCACGATGGGGTTGTCCTGAAAATTCGTGAAAGCCATCGCTATCGCCAGGATGATGAAGAAAGAGGGGAGCACGGAACCGACGGTCGCCGCGATGCTGCCTTTCAGCCCGCGAATCTTGTACCCCGCGAAAATCGAGACGTTGACCGCGAGAAGTCCTGGAGCGGATTGGGCCAATGCGATTATGTCAGGGAGTTCCTCGCCATCTATCCACTTTCTCTTCTCCATCTCATCCTTTATAAGAGGTATCATGGCATAGCCGCCTCCGATGGTGAATGCTCCGATTTTCATGAAAACTGAGAACAAGTCCAGGAGGGAGGTGTTGATATTTTCTGTTTTTTTCATTCTGAAAAGTCTTTGGGGACATTATTTTTTGCGACTGCAAAAATAAGAATTCTTTGGCGAGGTGAGCTGATTTTAGCCTATTAAATCGTTATTTGTCGAAAATTTTAAGAAAAATCGAAAAAAAAGTTCGAAAAAATTTGGAGGTAAAGAAAAAGTGCGTATCTTTGCAGTCCGTTTGAGAAACGACGGAAGTTCATTGATAATATTGAAAGACAAAGTACAAGTAGCAAGTACCGAAACGAAAATAATCGAGAGCGTTGATTTCTTTTAGGAATTGAGAATGTCGGGTTCAAGCTAAGAGATATAGAGATATACAAAGAAGAGTTTGATCCTGGCTCAGGATGAACGCTAGCGGCAGGCTTAACACATGCAAGTCGAGGGGCAGCGCGGGGCGGCAACGTCCTGGCGGCGACCGGCGGAAGGGTGCGTAACGCGTGAGCGACATGCCCGTTGCCCGGGGACAACCGGTGGAAACGCCGACTAATCCCCGATGGGACGGAGGCCCTCATGGGTCTCTGTTGAAAGTTACGGCGGCGACGGATTGGCTCGCGTCCGATTAGCTAGTTGGCGGGGTAACGGCCCACCAAGGCTACGATCGGTAGGGGTTCTGAGAGGAAGGTCCCCCACAATGGAACTGAGACACGGTCCATACTCCTACGGGAGGCAGCAGTGAGGAATATTGGTCAATGGGCGGAAGCCTGAACCAGCCATGCCGCGTGAAGGACTAAGGCCCTATGGGTCGTAAACTTCTTTAGACGCAGAGCAATAAGGGTCTCGTGAGATCCGATGAGAGTATGCGTAGAATAAGCATCGGCTAACTCCGTGCCAGCAGCCGCGGTAATACGGGGGATGCGAGCGTTATCCGGATTTATTGGGTTTAAAGGGTGCGTAGGCGGAAGTGCAAGTCAGCGGTGAAATCCCCGCGCTCAACGCGGGAGTTGCCGTTGATACTGTACATCTGGAATGCTCTTGCCGTGGGAGGAATGAGTAGTGTAGCGGTGAAATGCATAGATATTACTCAGAACACCGATTGCGAAGGCATCTCACGAAGGGGCGATTGACGCTGAGGCACGAAAGCGTGGGTATCGAACAGGATTAGATACCCTGGTAGTCCACGCAGTAAACGATGATGGCTAACTGTCGGGTTTTAGGATTCGGCGGCCAAGCGAAAGCGATAAGCCATCCACCTGGGGAGTACGACCGCAAGGTTGAAACTCAAAGGAATTGACGGGGGCCCGCACAAGC
>OIXA01000432.1_pt1 | contig 60684 bp, 46 predicted proteins | sample 1587721 | NCBI WGS metagenome assembly OIXA01 (sample SAMEA3888900, study PRJEB22519) | human gut metagenome | biome: human gut; feature: human-associated habitat; material: faeces | place: Denmark | collected 2013
GGTGCCGGCGACAGCCGGAGGGATGAGCGACAGCGAAGGTCTCCGCCGGGACCTCTGCCCGACTGCGTTAAAGGAAATGTCTACTCGTGAGTGGCGAAACGCTGCTCAGCGAGTTTTTCGAACTTCGTGCCCGGACGGCCATAATTCGCATAGGGGAAAATCGAAATTCCTCCGCGCGGAGTGAAAAGGCCAGTCACCTCTATATACTTCGGATCCATCAACTTGATTAGATCCTTCATAATTTTGTTTACGCAATCCTCGTGAAAATCACCATGATTACGGAAACTGAACAGATAGAGTTTCAAACTCTTGCTTTCAACCATCTTGACATCAGGAATATAGCTTATGCGGATTTCCGCAAAGTCCGGCTGTCCTGTGATAGGACAAAGACTGGTAAACTCCGGGCAATTGAATCTTACCCAATAGTCGTTTTCCTGATGTTTGTTTATGAAAGTCTCCAGGACTTCCGGGGCATAATCCATCTTATAGTCTGTCTTATGGCCGAGCGACTGGAGACCTTCCTGCTCTCTTTCTTTATTCATTGTCATTAATTTTTATAAGGCAGCATTGACCCTAACCATCCTCTTCCGGATCGGCGGCGGGAAATTCTAGATATCGGCTACCTTGAATGGGTTGTATGAGATATTCTCATCGAAGGTATCGATGCCTTCATGGCGCTTGATGGCTTTCACGACTTGGATGGTCACAGGGAGAATTACGATTTCGTAGCAGACCTTGAATGAGACCTGTGCGAGCAACATGGCAGCGAGCGACTTGATGTCAGCGCCCCAGAACACAATCGGCATAAAGATCAATGAATCAAGGAGTTCTCCTGCAACGGACGATACGATGGCACGGCCTGAAAAGCCTTTGCCTTTGGTAGCGATTTTCATCCGGCTCATCACAAATGCATTCATCGTGGAGCCCGCCAGGAAGGCAAGCAGTGATGCAAAAGCTACGCGCGGAGCCATGCTGAAAACATAGTTGAAATGTTCTCCCCCATCCCAGAATGATGCTGCAGGGAGCCAAGAGACGATTTGTCCCATGATGGCCACGAAGAAGTTCATCGCAAAGGCTGTCCAGATTACAAGTCTGGCTTTGCGATATCCCCAAACTTCTGCAAAGCAGTCATTAAGAATATACGAAATAGGGAAAATGACAACTGCGCCCGGGAGTGTGACACTGCCCAGTGCGAAAACCTTTGTTGCAAAAAGGTTGGATGCTATAAGGCAGACGATAAACAGTACTGCCATCAGCATGAAAACAACTGATACTTTTTTATTCATGTTCTTGTTTTTTAAGTGGTTTCCTAGAATACACTCGGCGCAGCCGACCTTTAAGAGAAGGCCGCGCCTAATATGTAAAAGATTATTCTTCTTCGCCGGCGGCCTTGAGACGCTCTGCGTTCTCGGCTATCTGGAGCTGGTCTATACACTCCTGGATATCGCCATCCATGAATGCAGGAAGATTATACATCGACCAGTTGATACGATGATCGGTCACACGGGACTGCGGATAGTTATATGTACGAATCTTCGCTGAACGGTCACCGGTAGATACCATGGTCTTGCGCTTAGCTGCAATACCGTCGAGATACTTCTGATGCTCCATATTGTAAAGACGTGTACGAAGCTCCTCCAACGCCCTGTCGAAGTTCTTGAGCTGTGAACGCTCCTCCTGGCACTGAACTACGATACCTGACGGAATATGGGTAAGACGAACGGCTGAATAAGTCGTGTTCACACCCTGTCCACCAGGACCTGAAGAGCAGAAAGTATCCTTACGGATATCGTTCATATCCAAGTCGATATCGAACTCGTCAGCCTCAGGGAACACTGCTACTGAAGCCGCAGAGGTCTGGATACGTCCCTGAGTCTCAGTCTGAGGCACACGCTGAACACGATGCACTCCTGACTCATACTTCATAGTTCCGTAAACACCATCTGCACAAGACAATTTGAAAACAATCTGCTTGAAACCGCCTGATGTACCAGGTGCCTGGTCAGTAATCTCCAGTTTCCAGCCCTTGCGCTCAGCAAACTTGGAATACATTCTGAAAAGGTCTCCCGCGAAAATGGCAGCCTCATCACCACCGGTACCGCCACGGATCTCGACCATGGCATTCTTGCTGTCGTCAGGGTCTGACGGAATAAGCAGAAGTTTTATATTCTGCTCCATATCAGGGAGTTTCGGTTCGATCTCAGCAATCTCCTCACGAGCCATCTCCTTAAGATCCTCATCTTTTTCATTGGCCATAATATCCTTGGCGGAAGCGAGCTCCTCCACCATTTTCTTATATTCGAGACCGGCCTTGATGATAGGCTCCAACTCCTTGTAGTCCTTGTTCAGCTGCACATACTTCTTCATGTCCGACATCACAGCCGGATCAGAAAGCTGGTTCTGCAGCGATGCGAATTTATCCTGAAGACTCAGGACCTTTTCGAGCAATGAATTCTTTTCTGCCATATTTAATTTTATCTTTTTCTATATCGACTTCACATAACAACGGCGGCGCATGTACAACTCGTGTTCATACTTGCCCCAGACATTTACAGCACTGTTGGTCTCGATCTGAGGATTCGAAATCGCATACTTCGTCTTGGATTTCTTATACTTGTCCGCCATGGAGCAATGATAAATCGCACTCACGCCCTTGTTCTGCCACTGAGGGACCGCGCCGTTGAGCATCAGGTCCACATTCTCGTAATTATGCATTGCCCTCAACAAATGGTACCACCCGAAAGGGAACAAGTGGCCTTTGGCCTTCTGGAGCGCGGGAGAGATGGTCGGGAATGCAATTCCGAACGCCACCAGCTCATTATTTTCGTCCAGGACAATGCTGCTGACCTTATCCGATATGAATGGCATCGAGACTTTCGCCTCATGCATAATTTCCTTTTCAGTAAAAGGTATGAAGTTATACACTGAAGCTGCAAAACTTTCGTTGTAAACCTTGAAGAAATACTTGACCATTTCCTTGTTTTTCTTCAACTTGTTAATGCAACCGTCATGCAGGTTATAACGCTCTTTAAGCATTCCGGCGATGCGTGATACCTTTTCCTGCACCCCCTGTGAAGCATCCATCTTGTACTGCAGCCAGTCACATTCCTTCTCATATCCGAGTGCCGTAACCAAGTCATTATAATACGGGAAGTTATAAAGACAGTTGAACGGCGGAATGTTTTCAAATCCTTCGACAAGCATACCCTGCTTACCTAACGTATTGTAATACAGCGGTCCATGAACCTCTGTCATTCCATTTTCTTTCGCCCAGGCCTCTGCCTTGCCTATAAGAAGTTTGGCTACGTCAATGTCGTTGATCGTGTCGAACCATCCGAAACGAGCACGTTTCTTGCCATATAGTTCGTTATACCGAGGGTTAATCATGGCGCATATACGTCCCACCACTTTATTCCCGTCGAGCACCATCCACAGTTTATGTTTACAATAGTCCAAAGCCGGATCTTTCGTCAGACTGAACATTTGGTCAGAATGAAGTGCCGGCACGTATTGCTTGCAATCCTTGTATAACTCGTCAGGGAATTTAATGAATCTCTTCAGGTCTTTCTTTCCCTCGACTTCAATTATATTATAATTCGACATACATCAGGTTTTAGTACAATGCACATCATCACAAATTAATGTGCAGCCTGCAAAGTTAGCAATTATTTTTAAAATATTTGCAGTATCTTAGCGTCTGATAAAACATTATTCAGATGAAAGCATTGACAAAAATACTCGCAATAGCGGGTGCAACACTTCTTACTATGGTATCTTGTAACAATATTTCAGAGTCTCAGAAGGCTGATATAGTCTTGGAGAACATTTTTGCTCGCAAGTCTGTGCGCAAATTCACTTCGGAACCTGTCTCCGACAAACAAGTAGAGACATTGCTGAGAGCAGCTATGGCGGCACCAAGTGCCAAGAATGGACAGCCATGGAGATTCGTAGTGGTAAACGACAAGGATAAATTAGCTTCGATGGATAAACAGCTTCCTTATGCAAGGTTGGACACTGCTCCTATGGCGATTGTGGTCTGCGGCGATCTTTCCGGCTACAAAAAATTCTGGACAGATGACTGTTCCGCAGCGACGGAGAATTTGCTTTTGGCCGCAGAAGCCATGGGGCTCGGTGCTGTCTGGACAGCCGCCTCTGACGAGGAGCGTTCCGGAATAGTAAGAGAAGCCTTGGGACTTCCTGAGAACATTCATCCTCTCTGCGTAGTTCCTGTAGGTCATCCTGACGGCGATTTCCAGCCAAAAGACAAATGGGATCCTTCGAAGATTCACTATAATCAGTGGTAGGTCCTGGAGCTGTAAGCGGCTCCGCGGTTAGGTATTGATGCGCTTTCTGCGGCTCTGGGGTCGTAAGCGTCTACGGGGTCGTATGGACGCGCCCGGGAGGTCGGACTCGTCCGCTCAGGTGCTGCGCAATTCGCGGCCTGAGTTCCGCCTCCCAGGCGCTTGCGTAACAGGGATTAAACCATTTACTAGCCTAAGATATCCGTGGAGCAAAGAGCCCGTGGAACGGGTGCCGATCGAAAGGTATGGCCGTCCGCGGCCTTGTGAGAAGGGGCCCAGCTCTGCTGGGAAGGATGAGCGACAGCGAAACTTTCGACGGCACCCGTTCCACGGGCGGCGCTACTGGTGAAAACACCTGAGCGAACGGGCACTGACCGCCACCGGCTTCCATGACAATTTATCGCCGAATCAGAAAAACGTCCGGGGAAAACCGGCCTATCGCCGGACAAATTACTCAAAATGATTATTTGGTACCACATAAAACGTTTTTGCGGTACCAAATGCGTATTAAAACCTGTTTTGTGTATAAGGAAACGTTTTATGTGGTACATAATTGAAAATCGGATATCAGCTAATTGAAGTGAGGCACCGATTGCAACTGAATACGCGAGATCAGGTGGCAACAACATGCCAGCATGTAAATACGAATACGCTTTCCGTATACTTCATAAGAAACAGAAAAAAACAGACACCCTTTTAGGGAAAGGATGCCTGCTCTTATTTGTCATACACTACCTAAATAATGCACTACAAAGATACAACTCTTTTCATGAATTACAAACTAATTCACAATTTCCGGTAGTTTTGTAGCGACAATAAGAAGAAAAAACGGACACCGATTTCTCAGTATCCGTTTTCTGTTCTTGGTAGCGGGGGAAGGACTCGAACCTCCGGCCTCCGGGTTATGAGCCCGACGAGCTACCAACTGCTCTACCCCGCGATTTGATTGGACTACAAAGTTAGGCATTATTTTCTAATCTGCAAACTTTTTTCGACTTTTTATCTTTTTTTTTACTAAAATTTCGTCTAATAACGATTTAATCAAGCTACTTCTTACCGGTCATCACCATAAATGTAACAGCGACCAGCGTTATAATTACACCTATGATAATATTCAGTGTCAACGACTCGCCGAAGAAAATAGTCCCCACGGCTATTGCGGTCACAGGCTCGAATACTCCGAGCACTGAAGTTCTGGTCGGACCGATGATTCTCGTAGCCATCGCAAGCGTCAGCAACGATACCAATGTCGGGAATACCGCAAGACAGATAAGATTCATCCAGCAGTACCAGCCATCCAGACCTGCCATGAACTCACCACCCGAGATGGCAGAATGAATCAGGAACACGACAGAACCTATCAAAAGCGCATAAAAGGTAAGAACCAGACTCGTCACAGTCCTCAACCTGCGGCTTCGGTTCACCACTATAAGATACAAAGCATAAGCTATGGCAGAACCTGCAGCAAGAGACAAACCGGTGATATTCAACGTCATATTACCGGACGGACGACTCAGAATCACCACACCCACGAACGTCATCAGAATCGAAAGCCATACCTGCCACGTCGGATAAACCTTCAGCAAGACCATTATCAATGCCACAATGACAGGATATAAGAACACAATCGTCGTGGCCAGTCCGGCAGGAATATAATTATACGACAAGAACAGCAACATACTGCTCATTGCGAAAAGGAATCCCAGGATGCACAATCTCCACATCTGAGCTTTGTTCACTTTAAGAGACTCCTTTCTAAAAACAAGCCACACACCCAAAATAAACACAGCTATGAGATATCTGCATGCCAGCATAGTGTCCACTGACACCCCCATAGAAAGCAACGGCTTAGCAAACAATGGATTAAGGCCATACGTAACACCCGTAACAATTCCGGCCACGTACCCCCAAACAACATTTTTCGTATCCACAATTACCCCCTAAAAAAGCAATAACTATTTTTGTAGAAATGAAATTAAACCTTCAATATCATCCTTTGAGAAAGACTTCTGCTCGCCAGTCGAAAGATTCTTCACATTGACCTGACCCGCAGCAGCCTCGTCTCCTCCATTGATCGAAACGAACGGAATCCCCTTCTTGTCAGCATAATCGAACTGCTTCTTCAGCTTGCTCTGGTCCGGATAAATCTCGCAGGCGACACCCGCCTCGCGCAGAGTCTTGACCACAGGAACCAGATACGGAATCACAGCCGCATCCATATTGGCGAACAACAACGAAGCCGATCCGGCCAATCCCTTAGGGAATTTGTCCAGCCCCTTAAGCACGTCATAAATACGGTCTGCGCCGAAAGATATGCCGACACCGGACATTCCAGGAAGACCGAAAATGCCTGTAAGATTATCATAACGTCCACCGCCACAAATACTTCCGATGGCGAAATCCAGTGCTTTTACCTCGAAAATGGCACCGGTATAGTAATTCAGTCCACGAGCAAGCGAAAGATCCATCTCCACCTCCTGAGAAACACCGGCATTGGCGATAAACCCGAAAAGTTCGGTCAGTTCATCCAAACCTTTCAAGCCTTCCTCGGATACAATTCCCGAAGCAGACTTGCCCTCCATAAGACCGCGCATCACCGCAATCTTCTCTTCTGTAGTGCCTTGCAACTCGAGCACCGGCTCGATAACAGCCACAGCCTTCTCGTCCAGACCCTTCTCCCTCATCTCCGTTTCCACAGCCTCGAGACCGATTTTCTCCAACTTGTCGATAGCCACGGTAATATCCGTAACCTTGTCCGGATAACCGCAAATCTCAGCCAATCCGGTCAACACCTTACGGTTATTTATCCTGATGGACACACGGATGCCGAACTTCGTGAAAACAGTATCGATAATCTGCACAAGCTCCAGCTCATTGATCTGAGACTTACTTCCGATAACATCAGCATCGCACTGGTAGAACTCGCGGTAGCGACCCTTCTGAGGACGATCCGCACGCCAGACCGGCTGAATCTGGAAACGCCTGAACGGGAATGCGATTTCATTCTGATGCTGAACCACATAGCGCGCAAAAGGGACCGTCAGATCGTACCTGAGGCCCTTCTCACACACCGCAGACGCGACCTTTCCGCTGTCCAGACCACCGTCTTCGCCGGAATAATTTTTCGGGTCAATGTCTTTGAAGGCTTCTCCGCTGTTCAGAATTCTGAACAGGAGTTTGTCACCCTCGTCACCATATTTTCCGAGAAGTGTGGAAAGATTCTCCATCGCAGGAGTCTCGATCTGGACATATCCGTAAGTCCTGTAGACAGAACGGATTGTGTCGAATATGTAGTTTCTGGCGGCCATTTCCTCCTGGCCGAAGTCCCTTGTCCCCTTAGGTATAGACGGTTTCTGTGCCATAGTTAATACTGTTTAAATTCGGATATTTTGCAAAATTAATAATAAATAGATGATTATCACATAATATTTTTATCTTTGCAAGGACAGCGAACAAATTAAAATAGAATATGAAAGATTTTGTAAAGATGACTCTGGCTGTAGTTTGCGGCCTCTTCATCATGGGAATCATCGGATTCTTCTTGTTTTTCAGCATGATAGGCGCAGTTGCATCCCTCGGAAGCAGCGCACCGGTAATGCCACGTGACGGCGTCCTGCTCATGGACATGTCGAAAGTTGCATTGGCAGAACAGACTACCGAGGCAGACCCTATGCAGGTAATACAGGGCAACGCCACCCAGACCATCGGTCTTTGGGACGCCGTAAAAGCCATCAAATCAGCCGAATCCGACCCTGCGATAAAATATATTTTCCTGAAATCTGACGGACTCATGGCTGGACTCGCACAGACAGAAGAACTCCGTCAGGCATTGGCAGAATTCAGAAAAAGCGGAAAAGCCGTAATCTCATACATAGAAAACCCTACAACCGGCAGCTACTATTTGGCTTCCGTAGCCGACAAAGTCTATATGGGCAACTATAAAGGAGGCAACAACATGATGACAGGTGTCGGCACTCAGCTCATCTTCCTGAAAGACCTTCTCGACAAACTCGGAGTAAACGTCCAGCTCATCCGCCACGGAAAATACAAGTCAGCCGGTGAAATGTTCGTCAAGAACAAAGCCAGCGACGAGAACTTGGAGCAGAACACCGAAATGGTGCAATCCATCTGGAAAAACCTCGCTGAAAAAATTTGCGAGAGCAGGGAAATCACCATGGAACAGCTCGACAAAACCATTGACAATCTGGAGCTTAACACCCCGGAAGATTTCCTCAGCCACTCCCTCGTAGACGAACTTCTCACAAAAGAAGAGCTTAAGAGCCAGCTGACAAATCTTGCCGTACAGGAAAGTTTCGGCAACGTAAACTTCATCAGCCTGCCTGATTATATCACCGTATTGTCTACAGTAAAACCTTCATCCAAGGACAAAATCGCCATCATCTTCGCAGAAGGCGAAATCGTAGACGGATATGAAAAGCAACAAGTTGCAGGTGACCGCTTCGCATCGATCATCGCAAACGTACGCGCCGACTCCACAGTGAAAGCAGTCGTACTACGCGTCGCATCCCCTGGCGGAAGCGTCCTTGCATCTGAAAAAATAAAGACAGAAATCGACCTTCTCAGAAAAGACAAACCAGTCATCGCATCATACGGAGACTATGCAGCCTCCGGCGGATACTGGATATCAAATAGTTGCGACAAGATTTTCTCCGATCCGTCCACACTTACAGGCTCCATCGGAGTTTTCAGCATGATTCCTGAATTCGGAACCACCACTAAAAAACTTTTCCACGTGAATGTAACCACCGTAGGCTCACACAAGCACAGCGATATGTACTCCCTCATGAGACCATTCGACGCACGCGAAAACGCCTACATGCAGGAATCCGTGGACAACATCTACGAGGCCTTCATCCAGAACGTGTCAGAAGGACGCGACATGCCTGCCGAGAAAGTAGATGAAATAGCACAAGGCCGCGTATGGACAGGTTCCGACGCCATCAAGATCGGACTCGTAGACGAAATAGGAACTCTCTATGATGCAGTAAGATACGCAGCCGCGAGCGCAGGAAACCCTGAAACTGAATCATGGAATATCGACACCTATCCAAGCCCACAGACCACATTGGAAATGGTCATGGAAATGTTCTCGACCACCACTGAAGACGTAGTCCTCGCAGGCACACCATTCGAAAGCATCGGAAAAGTCTACAAAGACTGGAGCCGCCACGCGAACGCCGAGATATTCGCCCGAATGCCATACGTGATGACTATCCGTTAAGAAGCGATATCTTTATCATAGAACAAGACTTGGACGAGAGCGCAACAGCCTCATCCACACGACAATAGAACCTGCCGGAAGCATAGCCGCAAACTGCCGCGACATGACTTCCGGCAGTTTTTTCGTCCTCCTCACGGACTATGACCAAGGCCCTACGTTTCTCATCGATGCCGACCTTCAGATCGCCGAACATATCGCTGAGTTTCTTCCGCCCATGCACGCCTATCGGGCGCATCCAATCGCCTTCACACCAACGTCTTACGTTAAAGGGGAAGGTCAATGCCAATGAGTCGGTGACCAATACGCCTTCTGAAGCGAGCCTGATGGCCTCCTTCACAGCATTGCCAATTACAGGGCAGCAGGAAACAGTTATCTCGTCAATACCTATCTTATATGTGGACTCCCCCGTCACTTGAACCGACTCATCATACGGAACATCGACATTGACAGGGACCACAGACAGCCTTCCTGGGGCGGTAATCACGCGATAGCCTGGAGCCTCGAACACTCTGCCTGGAACTACTTCATCATCAGAGACATAGCGCACTACAGGATCAAGTAGACGACCCTTGAAACCATATGGTTCCAGAAGACGGAACAATATATATTCACAATGTTTTTCTTCGTGCAGAGCATCCAGGTTTATACGCAGACACTCACCCGGATGAACAACGGCATTGACTCGAACCCTGGCGGCAGCGAAGAACTCGTCCGCGACAGCATTCTCCTGGGCGAAGATCCGCATTTCTCGCGCGAAGGTGGAGAGGAACGACGGATTCATACTCTCAAACACAGGCAATACCTTGTGTCTGATACAGTTACGCTTATACAGCGTCTCAGCATTCGTACGGTCATCGTGGTAACGGATGCCGCTTTTCTGCACGAAATTATCGATATCGGTTCTGGAGAATTGCAGCAACGGACGGATAAGCCGCACTCCCTCAAGCTCTTGCCTGGACACCGGGACTTCGGAAATTTCTTTCATTCCGGAAATGCCTTTGAGCCCAGTCCCGCGAAGAAGATTCAGGATCAATGTCTCTGCATTGTCATTCGAATTGTGGGCCACCGACACGGCATAATACCCATGCCTGCGGCAGAGTTCGGCGAACCAGTCATAGCGTAACTCCCTGGCTGCCATTTCGATACTGACGGAATGCTCCGACGCGTACTGCTCGGTATCGAACTGCGCGACATGGAGAGTCACGTGGTTTTGCTCAGCCCATTCCCGGACAAGAGCCTCATCGGAATCACTCTCTTCCCCGCGCAGATGAAAGTTACAATGCGCTATAGCGAAATCACGCCCGGATTCCATGAACAGCTGAGCCATACACATGGAATCCCTGCCGCCGCTGACAGCAAGAAGGGCTGTCTCCTTTTCCGGAAGCAGCCCCACCAATATCTTATCGAATTTCTTCAACATACGTTAACGTTTCCTGGATGCAATCGTATAAGAGAAGCCGAATGCAAGAGACTCCTTGAACTGGACCATACGTTTTCCGTCCGGATGATTCTTCATGATTTTCTCTGTCTTGACCATGACCTTGTCATCATAGATGAGGTTGGTAGTTACTGTCAATGAGAAATATTTCGCGATTTTCCAGTCGAATCTGTTATCCCAGTTAACACGAAGATTCTGAGGTTTGTCCAGATAGTCGGAGAACAATACCAACTGTGAGGTATATTTGAAGTTGTCGTTTATCTGGAGCTTTCCATCTATCTTGAGCTGGGCACCGAACTCAAAACGGGCAGGTCTGAAATAATAGCCTTCCGCATCAGGATATTTATCTTCATCCTTATAATCGGATTTTCTGTTCATTCCGTAAGACTTTCTGAGGGACTCATCGGAAACGACTACGAAACCGCCGGTAAGAGGCGCAAGGTTCACGGTCAACCATTTGGTAGGGACCCAGTCGATACCGAGCGCGACGTTAGTGTACGCCGGAGACATGAATCCTGACTTATGCTGCCTTTTGGCCATCCAGTCACTCTTGCCAGGTTCCCAAGTATCGTCCGCACCGTCAGGTCTGGACGGAACAGGATAATTATAACTATTGGTAAACTGGGACTTGAAACTGAATTGCGCAGAATAGTTCAGCGTATTCGTGGCCTTGTAACCGAATTTGCCTTCATAATATATACGGTCATCACTCTTCTGGATAAATGGTTTATCCTCCGAATAAAGGAATCCGTAATCGAGCTGGAGACGGTTATTGAAGAACAGTTCATCCTTCTTATAATTTGCGTTTGCGTCAATGAAGGACTTCAGTGTCACGCTGTTATAACCTCCTGCAGCCCAATTGGACAGATTCGTCTGTCCGAAATCGATCTTGGTCAGAAGCGAATTGGTCCAATATCTCGGCTTTTTCACTTTTACCTCAGCCTGAGGGGCTCCAGTTATAGCCATGGCAGCTTCCTCCGCAGCTTTCTGCGCATCAGTTATATCCTGAGCGAAAGAAGCAGCTGCAGAAAGCAGGAATGCTGTCGAAATAATCAGAACACGTTTCATGACTTCACGAGATTAGTATGCAATAGCGAAAACTACTCTCTCATGAGATGGCTTGCCGGAGTAGATATCTACGCCCTCTTCCTTGCAAACAACACTATCCACAGGGATGCATCGTATGGTAGCCTTAGTCTCATCCTTGATTTTCTGCTCGGTCTCAGCTGTTCCGTCCCAGTGACAGAGAAGGAACTTGCCCTGAGTAATCTTCTCCTTGAACTCTTCCCAAGAGTCGCACTTTTCGATACGGGACTCTCTGAAATCCAATGCTTTCTGATAGATATTCTTCTGAATATCCACAAGAAGGTCCTCGATATATTTGTCCACGCCCTCAAGTGAAACGGTCTTCTTCTCGAGGGTATCACGGCGATGGACCTCAACTGTATCATTCTGGAGGTCACGTGCACCGATGGCCAGACGTACAGGAACACCCTTGAGCTCCCACTCGGCGAACTTGAATCCAGGTCTGAGAGTGTCACGGTCATCGATCTTCACAGTATGACCTGCAGCCTCAAGTGCTGACTTGATCTGACCCATCTTCTCGAGAATGGCGTTGTGCTCCGCTTCTGTCTTGTAGATAGGAACCATAACCACTTCGATAGGAGCAAGAGCAGGAGGAAGTACGAGACCATTGTCATCACCATGAGCCATGATCAATGCACCCATAAGTCTGGTAGACACACCCCATGAGGTAGCCCATACATACTGCTGTTGACCTTCATTGTCAGTATATTTAACGTCGAATGACTTCGCGAAATTCTGTCCAAGGAAGTGTGAAGTACCTGACTGAAGGGCTTTTCCGTCCTGCATCATAGCCTCGATGGTAAGTGTATCGAGAGCACCTGCAAATCTCTCGTTAGGGCTCTTATGTCCTACGATAACAGGCAATGCCATATAATTCCTTGCAAAATCAGCATAAACATGAACCATCTTTACAGCCTCTTCCTGAGCCTCCTGTGATGTGGCATGAGCGGTATGCCCCTCCTGCCAGAGGAACTCTGCAGTTCTGAGGAACAGACGGGTACGCATCTCCCATCTTACGACATTGGCCCACTGGTTACACATGATAGGGAGATCACGCCAAGACTTGATCCAGTTCTTGTATGTACTCCAGATGATGGTCTCGGAGGTAGGTCTTACGATAAGTTCCTCCTCGAGTTTGGATGAAGGGTCCACGACTACGCCGTTGCCGTCAGGATCATTCATAAGACGATGGTGCGTAACTACTGCACACTCCTTCGCGAAGCCTGCCACGTGCTCAGCTTCACGGCTGAAGAATGATTTAGGGATAAAGAGAGGGAAATATGCGTTCACCGCACCTGTTTCCTTGAATTTCGCATCGAGAATATGCTGCATTTTTTCCCAAATCGCATATCCGTAAGGTTTTATGACCATACATCCCCTGACTGGAGACTGCTCTGCAAGGTCTGCCTTGACAACAAGGTCATTATACCACTGTGAGTAATTAACGGACCTTTTCGTAATCTGATCTGCCATCGTAACTTAATGATTAACTATTGTTTTTTTTCATAATTATTCCTAACCTTGCAATGATAATGTATTCACTGCATTTAAGTATTTGGAAACGGGTACGGAAATTGCAATTCCATTATCGGTTTCCAAGGAAACACAAAGATACAAACTTTTTCAATAATAGGAGGTCCGATTATGAAAACGAACATATTGACACTCATCTGTACCGTGCTGGCGCTGTCAGCATGTGGAACAGCATCGCAGTACGCATCGTCGCAAAAATATCAGGACGGTTTTTACAGCAGCCATTCCAAGGCGGAAGTCCAGAAGGAAATAGCTGCCACCAAAGCAGATATAGACAAGCTTGTAAGCCAGACGGAAAGTTCCAGGATTTTCCTGAAATCCGGACAGGCTGACACATTGTTCATTCCTGAAAATATGTCAGCTACTCTGAATTTCAACAAACAGAACGACGGAACATCCATAACTGTCACCAATGCTCCGGTATATTCACTTTATCCGGACAGTTTCGCGGCAGGATTCGCAGCAGGAGTAAATTCATCATGGCCTTACTGGGGTTCATCCTGGTACTGGGGCTCAAGATATTACTGGGACGCATGGTATTGCAACCCATGGTACAGTTCATGGTACAGCCCGTGGTACAGTTCATGGTATTGGGACGACCCTTGGTATTGGGGACGCCCTTATTACGGCTGGGCCTGGTATCACGACCCATGGTATCACAATCCTTGGTACCATAATTCATGGTACTACTGCTGCGGCGGATGGATAGACCCTGGATTCGGCCCGTCATATTATGGTTCCAGATACACATACTGGGGAGCACGTTCTTACACTGAGCCTCGCACAAGACATTCAGACGGAATGGGCGTAACCAGCAGCAGCGTAAGGAGAAACACAGGTTCATCAAGCTCCAGAATGACAGCTTCGAACAGCAGTTCGTCTTCTCGCCCTGTAACATCATCACTCTCATCAGCAAGGAGAGTTACAGCAGGCACGGCTAACCGCACAAGTTCAGGCTCCGGACGCGTCACCGCAGGCACTTCGGGCAACACTTACAGACCGAACTCTGCTTCAGGCTCTACAGTAAGACGTTCTGCCTCCACATCTTACTCAAGACCTGTCAGATCATCAGGCAGCAGCTCGTCCGTATCTTACGGAAACAACTACTCTGTCGGAAGCTCTAATAGTTCATCCTCAAGTGTACGCAGATCCACGACTTCTTCATCATACAGAAGCGCAGCGTCCACTTCTTCAGGCAGCGACTACAGGAGCTCATCTTCAAGCAGCGCTTACAGAAGTTCTGCTTCAAGCGGTGCATATAGAAGCTCATCATCAAGCAGTTACTCTTCAGGTGCATCCAGAAGCACCAGTAGTTACTCAGGTGGAAGTTACTCCGGCGGAGCCAGCAGATCCACATCATCAGGAAGCTCAGGCGGCGGTTCAGTACGCAGACGCTAAACAGCATCCCGGGAATCCGGAAACATTAAAAACATTTCGACATGAAAAAATTAGCAACCACAATATTGTTGTCGGCAGCAGCTGCCGTGGCAGCAAACGCTCAGACTTCAGCTGACGCGCTGAGATACAGCGTAAACGACTATTACGGCACAGCCAGAACCATGGCCATGGGCAATGCGTTCACAGCACTCGGAGGAGATCTCGGTTCCCTGGGAATCAACCCTGCCGGTTCAGCAGTGAACAGCTTTTCACAGGTAACCATCAGTCCAAGCGTCAGTATCGTCTCTACAAGAGCAAGTTACCTGGGAGAGCCGTCTCTTTCCAACGCTTATGGAGCAGCAGAGCATAACAGCAAGACAAGATTTACTGTTCCGAATTTCGGTTTCGTACTCACTCATGACACAGGCCGCAGAACAGGATTGAAATCCTTTTCATGGGGTCTTGTAGCGAATACGACTTCCTACTTCCTGGACAACATGGCCACCGGCGGAATCAACGGAGAGACATCATTTGCGGGATCATTGGCAGCCAACGTCGGAAATTATGCATCTTCCGCACTCCAGGGGGACAACGCCTACTGGAACACAGACGCATCATGGCTCAGCATTGTCGGCTGGCAATCAGGCATGATTTCCAACTATGGCACCTCCGACAAAGATTATATCGGCGCCACAGAGAAACTCTATGCCGACAACACCATACAGGTTCCTGACAAACTCAGCCAGAAGTATGGACGTCAGGCTCATGGCAGAAAATACGATATAGTACTGAACTACGCATTAAACTTCTCAGACAAATTGTTCATCGGAGCAAATGTGGGCTTTCAGGCCATCGACTACAGCATGAACACCTACTTCAAGGAAGCTGCCATGAACCCTTCAAGCTTCGAAGTCGAGTTCGACAACGGACACGGCGGCACAGCGAAGACCAACTTCGATAACCTCAGATACAGATACCATTACGGCGCCAGCGGCACTGGAATCTATGGCAAGTTCGGAGCGATTTTCGTTCCGTCACAGTGGGTTCGAATCGGTGCAGCCATCCAGACCCCGACCGCAGTCATGCTGAAAGAGAACTGGCAGCACGCAGGTGACACCTATTATTCTGACTACAATTATAACGCGCACGCCACTTCGCCTCGCGGCGAGTACGAGTGCAAGTTGGTTTCGCCGTTCAGGTTCAACGCCGGTGTGGCATTCACTTTCGGCCCTTATGCCGTACTCAGTGCTGATTATGAGTTCTGCAACTACAGCCAGATGAAATTTATGGAGAAAGATACCAATGACCAGACTGCGTTCGAAGGGGTAAACAATGACATAAAGGATTTCACAGGCTCAGCCCATTCATTCAGAATAGGTGCCGAAGTAAAGCCTACACCAAAGATTGCAGTCAGAGCAGGTTACGGTATAACCTCTTCTCCTGAAAGATATTACAAGAACAATGTAAAGAAAACGCCGTCCGCATTCAAACGCTCATTTGCAGCAGGTTTGGGATATAGTTCCGACGGCTCATTCTTCTTCGACCTCGCTGTAAGAGGAACCAGAAATCCTGTCGAGTATATCTATCCATATTCAGACTATATCTTCGACAATAATAACAACGTGATCAGTCTTACTCCTGAAATCCGCAACAAGCAGATGATGTGGGACGTAGTCGCCACTCTCGGTTTCAGATTCTAAGCCAAGAACATCACAAAACTCATAGCGAAAAAAGACTGGCCAATAACATCAGATTGGCCAGCTTTTTTTATTATTTGCAAGTCACCCTAGTTCTTCCTGACATATCGCCGGACAGCAGTCGCGAGCAAAAGCAGCAGTGAGAAGAACACACACATACGACCGATGACATCGCCGTTCTTTACGAAATACGTCATCTTCTTATTAAGATTCGCATGAGTCCTGATAACCTCAGGCTGCCACCAGTCACTCTCCTCCAAAACATCTCCACGCTGGTTTATCACTCCGGAAATACCGGTATTTGCACTTCTTACAATATCCCTGCGCGTCTCTATGGCCCTAAGACTGGAATAACTCAAATGCTGATGATATCCAGGGGTATCTCCCCACCAGGCATCATTTGTTATAACCGTCAGCAGCTCAGCACCTTTCCTGACATATTCAGCGCAATGCTCAGGATAAACCGACTCATAACAAACCGCGCAACCTACAGGGACAGAACGCACCACATTTCCGACAGAATCACGCTGCACACAATCAAGCAACGACACCTCATCCTGTCCGATACAACGCCCCATGACTCCGCCAAGCAAATCATCTATTTTGCAGAAAAACTTCGGATAAGGCGTCATTTCCACAGCCACGACCAGCTTAGACTTCTGATAAATCTGCGTCTCCCCTGTTCCGTCCATTATCAATGCCGAGTTATGCGATTCTCTCCACCGCCCATCACCCAAATTTCTTGCAGTAGCAGACGGCGCTGACTCAGAATATATATAACTGCGCGACGAAGCACCGAACAAAAGATTCAGTCCGTCATAACCTGACAGGAACTGCCTGAACCTGCGCCAAGTGCGGCTGGACTCGTAATCGCCCACGACGATATCATTCGTAAATGTCTCAGGAGCAACGGCTAAAAGCATCTGCGAAGAGTCTCCCCTATCCTCTGCCGCCGACCCCAGCTGATCCAAAAGAATCACATTCTGCTGGTCCTGCGAGAGCGCCTGAAATTTATTGTACGGGTCAATGTTGGGTTGCAGTATCACCACATCCAACGGGTCGGACATCTCCGTGTATGAATTGTACATTCGCATTGACAAAAACATTGGCACAAACAGGATTGCGAGATATCCTCCGGCGGCAGCCAACTTCGCCTTGGCATTGAACCGGAACCAACTTCCGTCCGACAGGGCGACCATCAGGCCGAACAGGCCGAGGTTGCAGGCCCAGATCCAGAGGGAGCCGCCGAGCGCGCCGGTAAACTCGTACCACTGTGCCAGTGAGACAGTTGTAGCGAACGAATTGCCGAGCACAAGCCATGGCCATGAGATTTGGGCGGCTGTCAGATAGTACTTTTCCCACGCTATCCAGAGCATGGCCAGCAGAATATACGGCAGCGAGCCTTTAAGCAGTTTTTTGCTCCAGCGGAAGAGGCCGAAGACTATCGACATCTGGAAGGCATTGGCCAAAACAGCAAAAATCCCGCCTCCTACTGTGGCGTTGCAGACCCAGAAAGTGGTAACTGCATTCCATAGTACAAATGCGGAATAATGCCAAATCCAGACGCGTTTCATCCCTTCCATCGAGGCAACTCTTTCCATGCATAAGAGCGGAACGAATCCGAACAACGCCAGTACACCAAGATGAGGTACCAGGAAAGGAAGGGACATCAGCAGCACGAAAAGGAATACCAATGCTGCCAAAAACATGTTTCGTCTGTTCATCCCAATATTACAGGGTTCTCTTTATCTCAACTATCTGGAATGCCTCGATGACATCGCCAGGTTTAACGTCATTGTATTTGTCAATGCCGATACCGCATTCCATTCCTGCGAGGACTTCCTTAGCGTCGTCTTTGCCGCGCTTGAGTGATGAAAGTTCTCCGGTATAGACTACGATGCCGTCACGGATGAGTCGTACCTTGCTCTTGGCCACCATCTTGCCGTCCTTGACAAGACATCCTGCGATAGTTCCGACTTTGGAGATGTGGAAGGTCTGCTTAACTTCTGCAGTAGCAGTAACTTCTTCTTTCTTCTCCGGTTCAAGCATACCTTCGATACCGTCAGTGACTTCATTGATGGCATCGTAGATGATAGAGTAGAGACGGATTTCGATACCCTCTTTCTCTGCAAGGTTTCTGGCATCAGATGAAGGACGTACCTGGAAACCGATGATAATCGCATCGGAAGCGGTAGCCAACATGACATCGGACTCGGAGATGGCACCCACTGATTTGTGGATAACGTTTACTCTTACTTCCTCGGTAGAGAGCTTGATCAATGAGTCTGAGAGTGCCTCTACGGAACCGTCCACGTCACCTTTCACGATGATATTCAGCTCTTTGAAGTTTCCGATAGCGATACGGCGACCGATTTCCTCGAGGGTCATATGCTTCTGTGTCTTGATGCCCTGGATACGGATGAGCTGCTCACGCTTGTTGGCGATGGCCTTGGCCTCTTTCTCGTCGTTCATGATGTTGAACTTGTCACCTGCACTTGGAGCTCCGTTAAGACCAAGGATAGAAACAGGGGTAGAAGGACCGGCTGATTCCACTTTCTGGCCACGCTCGTTGAACATAGCTTTCACACGTCCATAGTAGCATCCGCTGAGTACCATGTCTCCGGTATGGACTGTTCCGTCCTGAACGAGGATAGTCGCAAGGTATCCGCGGCCCTTGTCGAGTGCAGACTCGATAACTGTTCCGACACCAAGTTTCTTAGGGTTGGCCTTGAGGTCCATGAGGTCAGTTTCGAGAAGGACTTTCTCGAGAAGCTTATCGACATTGAGACCCTTTTTGGCTGAAATCTCCTGGCATTGATATTTGCCGCCCCAGTCCTCGACGAGGATGTTCATCTGTGCTAGCTGCTGGCGAATCTTCTCAGGCTGTGCACCAGGTTTATCTATTTTGTTGATGGCGAATACCATAGGAACGCCTGCGGCCTGTGCATGGTTAATAGCCTCGACTGTCTGCGGCATGACGGCGTCATCGGCTGCGATGATGATAATCGCAAGGTCGGTGAGCTGTGCACCACGTGCACGCATCGCTGTAAAGGCTTCATGACCAGGAGTATCGAGGAATGTGATACGACGCCCGTTAGAAAGCACCACGTTGTATGCACCGATATGCTGGGTAATACCTCCGGCCTCACCGGCGATGACATTCGCATTTCTGATGTAGTCGAGGAGGGATGTCTTACCATGGTCGACGTGTCCCATCACTGTGATGATAGGAGGTCTTGTCACGAGATCTGCCTCGTTCTCAGGCTCCTCAGTGTCCTGGTTTATCTCATTCTGGATATCCGCGGTCACGAACTCTACTTTGTATCCGAACTCCTCTGCAACAAGCACAAGTGCCTCTGCGTCAAGTCTCTGGTTGATTGACACCATGAGACCGAGACTGAAACATGCCTCGATGACTTTGTTTACAGGAGTGTTGTTCATCAATGTTGCAAGGTCATTGACAGTAACGAACTCGGTGACTTTGAGAATCTTCTTCTCTGCTGCCTCCTGAGCCATCTCCTCCTGGAGTTTCTGGGATGCGAGCTCCCTCTTCTCCTTTCTGTGTTTTGCGCCGAAGTTATTCTTGGACTTGCTGTCGTTCATCCTTGCGTAGGTTTCCTTAACCTGCTTCTGGATTTCCTTCTGCATTTCCTCCTGCTCGGCCTCAGTCATGGCAGGTTTAAACTTGTCGTTGTTGCCACGGTCCTTACGGCGATTCTTACCGGAACCCTGCTGTGCACCGTTCTGACGGAAGTCTTTCTTTCCGTTCTGATTATTGCCGCCGTTGTTGTTTCCGTTATTGGCGTTGCCTCCGTTCTGACGGTTCTTCTTGTTGTGATCTTTACGATCGACCTTCTCGTCGCCGTCTATCTTGTTGACATCCACTTTCTGGCTGCCACCCTTGTTTATTCTTTCGCGTTTCTTGTTTTTCTTGCCGGTCTCGAACTGTGACAAGTCTACCTTGCCAACAATCTTAAGTCCTGCAGGCTGTGTCGTCTCGTCATCATCCCTGCTGGATGCCTCTCTCTGGAGTTTGTGCTCAGCCTTGAGTTTAGCCTTGTCTTGTTTAGGTGTGAATTCCTTTACGTTCCTGTCGCTTTTCTTCATGTCGGATTTTTTTATGGAGACCGGGTGTTCCTGACGAACAGGCTCCGCAGGGGTTTGAACGGAAACCTCAACAGGTTTTTCGATCTCTTTAACTTCAGTCTTTTCAGGTTCAGGAACGCTTGTAACCGTCGGGATGACAGGCTTTGTTTCTGACACCTTCGGTGCCTCCTCCTCTTTTTTCTCAAAAACAGGTGATTCTTTCACCGGTTCAGGTTCTACGGGTTTCGGTTCAGGCGCGATTACCTCAGGGACAACCGGTGTCTCTTTCACTTCCTCGACGACCTCTTCCTTCTTAACCTCCTCTTTCTTAACAGGTTCTTTAACTTCTTCCGGTTCATGAGCAGACACATTTTCCGCTTCTTTTCCAGAAAGAGCTGTCCTGATGATGACAGTACCGGAAGCCGGCTCTTCTTCATCATCTTCCTTCTTCTTGGAACCTTTCTCTATTATTTCCTTTATCTTGATCTGCACACGCTCAGAGTCTTCCTTAGCTTTAAGGTCTTTACCGAACGCCTTCTCCAGCTCAGGCACAAATTCATCTGATACCTTCGCATTTGGATCAAGCTCGATTCCAGCTCCCTTTTCGTTAAGAAAGTCTACCAATGTCTGCAGTCCGATATTGAATTGCTTTGTCAGTTTGTTTAGTCTGATTTCTCCCATATAAACCCCTTTAAATAATAACTGTTCTTCTTCAACTGAGCCCCTCCATTCTCGAGAGGGACTCACAACTGCCCATACAGGCTCAAAATGTCGTTCCGCACTGCGAAACTTACTTCGCAAGTTGTCAAACTTGCTGAACACAAGCGCTTATTTGAGGGTTATTACTCATTCGAAGGCTGTCTTTTTGTGTGCACGTTACCCTCTCCCTAAATCCCTCCCCTCGGGGAAGGGACTTGCTTTCGCCCTTTCGGGCTCCATAAGCGGTGTTCCGCACTGCGAAACTTAAGTAAAACTACTCCTCTTCGAATTCAGCCCTGAGGATATTGAATACATCCTCTACAGTCTCATCTTCGAGATCCGCTCTCTTGGCGATGTCAGCAGGATCCAAAGCGAGGACGCTCTTTGCAGTGTCACAGCCGATAGACTGCAGACGCTCGATAACCCAAGGATCGATTTCGTTGCTGAACTCGCTGAGCAATACATCCTCATCAATATCCTCGTCACCATCTTCACTCTTAGGTACTTCTCTCCAGACTTCGATCTCGCGACCTACGAGCATGCTTGCAAGCTTAATGTTGCAACCGCCTTTACCGATACCTTTCTTAACCTCATCAGGGTACATGAATACCTTGATCTTGTCGGTTTCCTCCACGCCCATGTCGATAGAAGAAATCTTGGCAGGGTTAAGCGCTCTCTGAATGAGGAGCTGAGTATTGTTTGTCCACTGGAGTACGTCAATGTTCTCGTTTCTCAACTCGCGCACGATTCCGATGATTCTCGATCCCTTCACACCGATGCAGGCTCCGATAGGGTCAATGCGCTCGTCATAAGACTCTACAGCGACCTTCGCCCTTTCTCCAGGTATACGTACGACCTTCTTTATGGTGATGAGGCCGTCGAAAATCTCAGGAACTTCCTGCTCGAAGAGTTTCTGGAGGAACTCATTTGAAGTTCTGGAAAGGACAATGTAAGGAGTCGTGTTGTTCTTCATCTCCACGCTCTTGATAATCGCACGGACAGTGTCATTCTTCTTGAAATGCTCTCCCGGAATCTGCTCCGACTTAGGAAGTCTGAGTTCATTTCCATCCTCATCGAGAATAAGGACCTCTTTAGACCATGTCTGATAAACCTCACCTGTAAAGATCTCACCGATCTTGTCAGTGTATTTGTTGTACAGGTTAGCTTTCTCGATATCCATGATTCTTCCCTGAAGATTCTGACGGATATTCAGAATTCCTCTTCTGCCAAAATCCTTCAGCTCCACCTTTCTGGTGAATGTCTCACCCAACTCATAGTCATCGCCGTTTTTGTTCACGTCAGCGAGAGCAATCTGAGTATTGGGGTTCTCTACAGTCTCGACAACCTCAAGGTTCTGGTAAATCTCACAGTCTCCCTTGTCCACATTAATGATCACGTCGAAGTTGTCAGCAGATCCGAATGTCTTGGCGAGCTGTGTCATGAACACATCCTTGAGCACACCCATCATGATAGGACGGTCGATGTGCTTTTCATCCTTGAAAAGCGCGAAAGCCGTCTTGAGGTCGATTTTCTCTTCTTCCATAATTTTATATCGTTTTCTTTTTACTTCGTTTTGTCAATTACGCATTCATATCCAAGTATGGCATAACAGAGTTCACACTGCCATATTCGAAGGATTCCTCATGCCTTACCATTTCTTTCTTTTTCTTTCCGGGCACAAGTTCCTTAACCTCGTACGAGAATGTAAACCCGTTATCATCAGCCGATTCCAAGACACCGACCAACTTTCTTCCGTCACGTGTCTTCACTTCAACTTTGGAGCCCACAGCCTTAATGAACTGCTTCACTATCTTGAAAGGCTGATCCAGTCCTGCCGAAGTGACAGTCAGGGAATAATCTTCCGCATCCTGGTCGAAGACCGCGAGAAAAGCATCGTTTATGGCTACACAGTCATCCATGTCCACAACACCATTTTCCGACTCGATAGCGATGGTAACATCGTTATCAGAGCTGACAGTTACATCTGTAATAAAACAGCCGCGGGCAGCTACAGGAGCCTCCATTTCCTTGAATATCGATTCTTTGTTCATTTTTCCGGTTTAGAATCTGCGGCCATAAACATAACCGCGTAACTTATTAAAAAAGATAGGAGACACTCACGTCCCCTATCTCTACTCACTTTGCAAAGATAAGCATTATTCTTCACAAATAAAATTTTCAGCAGCAGTTTTGTTCCAAATGTCCTAAAAATCCACTAATTAGGATTTAAAGCGACGCTTTTTTTGCGAAATTTGTACAAATGTATTTACTTTGCAAAAATAGGATTATTAGAATTTAAAGAAATATGGAATTTACAGCCAAACAGTTGGCTAAAGTTCTGAGGGGAACAGTAGATGGCGACCCTGAGGCAAAAGTCACATCATTTGCGAAGATAGAACATGGCAAACCAGGCCAGTTGTGTTTCTTCGCTAATCCGAAATATGAACACTACGTGTATGAGTGCAAGGCTACTATATTGTTGGTAAACAAGACTTTCGAGCCTAAGGAAAACGTTTCCTGCACCATGATTCGTGTGGAGGACGCCTATACAGCCGTAGCCGAACTGCTCAAATATGTATCAGCTCAGAAACGTACAGACCGCAGACACAGAGGATTCCGTTCATCTTGGTTCCTCACCACCAAATTCGGAAAGAAAGTTTATTTGGGAAGTCACTCTTATGTCGGACACCATGCAGTCGTAGGTGATTATACGAAGATTTACGAGAATGTCTACATCGGAGATGACACCGTCATAGGTTCACATTGTATCATTTATCCTGGAGTTTGCATTTATCCGGGAATGAAAATCGGAAACAATGTGATTATCCACGCAAATGCAGTTATCGGTTCCGACGGATTCGGCAATGCTCCGCAGCCTGACGGAACATGGGAGAAAATCGAGCACCTCGGAAACGTCATCATCGGTGACAACGTGGAAATCGGTGCAGGTACCACCATCGACAAGTCCGAAATGGAATCTACCATTATCGGCAATGGTGTAAAAATCGACAATCTCTGCCAGATTGCACACAATGTCATTATCGGAGAGAATACCGTGATGGCAGCCCAGTGCGGTATCGCAGGTTCTGCAAAAATCGGAAAGAATTGTATACTTGCAGGTCAGGTAGGTATCGCAGGTCATATAGAAATAGCTGACAACACCACTATCGCGGCTCAGGCCGGTGTCATCGGAAACATCAAGAAACCTGGACAGGTTCTCCTTGGCTCCCCTGCTATTCCTATCAAGAATTACATGCGCAGTTATGCCATCTTCAGACAGCAAGGTAAAGAATAGAAACCAGTAAAATAGAATGAAACAGCACACAATAAAAAAAGCCTGCGAGTTCCACGGCAAAGGTCTCCATACCGGAAAAATCGCCGATATGACCATTAAGCCGGCACCGGTAAACACAGGAATAGTTTTCGTCAGAAAAGATATAGGAACAGAGGCTTTTGTACCCGCTCTTGCTGAAAATGTCTCAAGCACAGCCAGAAGCACGACTATATCTTGCGGTGAGATTTCAGTGTCCACCATCGAACATGTCATGTCGGCATTGACAGGAATGGGCATCGACAACGCTATCATCGAGTTGAACAATGTGGAAGTGCCGATTCTGGACGGAAGCGCGCTCCAGTACGTGAAGGCGTTTGCAGGAAACATCGAAGAGCAGGACGCTGACCGGGTATTTATCACGATTCCAGACGAAATCGAGCTTAAAGATGAGAAGTCCGGTTCATGGGTAAAAATCACTCCTGCGGACAAGCCGTCTTTCGACATCACAGCAGATTTTAATTCACATGTACTCGGAGTTCAGGAAGCGTCATGGGATCTTTCGAAGAATTATGCTGAAGAAATCGGTCCTTGCCGCACCTTCGTGTTTTTCCATGAGGTAGAGTTCCTCCTCGCCAATAATCTCGTAAAGGGTGGTGATGTGGACAATGCCATCGTAATCGTGGAGCACCCTGTTACTGATGAGCAGATAAGCAGAATGGCGGAGTTGTTCAACCAGCCTAAGCTCGGAGTAAGCGAAAGCGGTTACCTCAGTAACTTGACTTTACACTTCCCTAACGAGTGCGGACGTCACAAATTGCTGGATATGATAGGAGATATGAGATTGGCCGGCGGCTATCTGAACGCCAAAGTTACAGCATTCAAGCCGGGCCATACCATCAATACAAACACAGCCAAGGCAGTGAGAGCACTCCTTGCAAAAGCCAAATAATTAACTATGAACAAAATACATCCATTAGCTTCAGTAAGTCCCAAGGCTATTCTTGGAGACAACATAGAGATAGGACCTTACGCATTCATCGATGACAATGTAGAGATCGGAGACGGATGCAAGATTTATCCACACGCAGTCATTTTCCCTTATGTGAAAATGGGCAAGAATTGCGAGGTATATCCTAGCGCGGTAGTAGGTGCTGTTCCTCAGGACCTCAAGTTCGAAGGAGAGGTTACTTACGTGGAGATCGGTGACAATGTTACCATCCGCGAATGTGTCACCATCAACCGTGGCACAAAGGCCAGCGGAAAGGGCGTGACAAAAGTCGGCAGCAACACCCTCCTCATGTCTTATGTACACGTGGCTCACGATTGCGAAATCGGAAATCACTGTATTTTGGTAAGTTACGTAGGAGTAGCCGGTGAAACTCAGGTAGATGACTGGGCAATCGTCGGTGGCGGTTCGAAGGCTCACCAGTTCTCAAGAATAGGATGCCATGCCATGGTAGGCGGTATGTCCAAGATCAACAAGGATATTCCTCCTTATGTTCTCTGCGGACGTGATCCTATCTGCTATGCAGGCGTGAACATCGTAGGTCTCCGCAGACGCGGATTTTCTGCTGACGTAGTAAGAAATATCAAGGATATCTACGACACTATTTATTTCCAGGGATATAATATCACAGACGGTTGTGCAAAGGTAGAACAGGGATTCCCTGATTCTGAGGAGAAAAGCACTATCCTGAACTTCATCAGAGCTTCCAAGAGAGGCATCATCAGAGCCAACACATCCAGTGAAAAAGGAGATATAGACTAGTATCGTGATACTACTGGAAACAGCATTTTTTCCGCCGATATCATATTTCGCGGCTATAGCTGAAGAGTTTACCCTGTCACCCGGCAGGGTAAACTCGTTTATTCCTGCCAAAGTATGTATCGAGGCCTGTGAGAATTATCAGAAGCAGTCTTACAGGAACAGGTGTAAGATATATTCAGCAAACGGGACAGAGGCATTGACAGTACCCATAGTGCACGAAGGCGGGACATACTCGCTTCCGATAGCGGCGATTAAGGTGGATTATTCGACTCCATGGCTGCTCAGGTTCGAGCGGGCGGTCATTTCGGCGTACGAATCCTCTGCGTGGTTCGATTACTATAAGGACGAGCTTTTCGGGATTCTGGAGCGCAGGCCAGAAACTTTGTTCGAGCTAAATACTGAGCTGCTGAGTTTTTTCCTGAAGAAAACGGGAATCGCAGCTGAGATCAGTTTCACGACGGACTTCACGGCAAGGGACAGCGGAGAGTACGGCAAGGATCTGAGAGGCATGATTCACCCCAAAAGAAGCAATTCCATCCTGAAGGATCTGGAACTGGAAAAGCCTTATTATCAAGTGTTTTCAGCCAAGCACGGCTTCATCCCCGACCTCTCCATTATGGACCTGCTTTTCAACGAAGGCCCGGAGGCTATTGTGTATCTGAAGAAGATTATGAAATGAAAAAAGGGAGAGCCGAAAATGGTTCTCCCTTTTCTAAATTACAGACAGCGGCGAATTAACATTCAAGGCGTTTGCCGTTTTCGTCATAAAATTCATATTGAAGGACGTTGAAGTCCATGACTTCTTCATGCTTGATCTTGCACTTGTACCTTCTCTTCCATTTTCTCAGGAAAGAGTTGAATCCCCTCGATATGTAGGCGCCTAGAATAGGGCCAGTTTTCAAGACAAAAGACGTTACTTTCAAATCGTTGACAATGTATGCGATGTGTCTCTCCACCTGTTCGTCAGCAAGCAAACTCGGTGCGATTTTTCCTGTGCCGTGACATAGAGGACATACCTCGGTGGTATTTATGACAGTGGCCGGGCGGATTCTCTGTCGAGTAATCTGCATAAGGCCGAACTTCGTGAGCGGCAATACATTATGCTTGGCTCTGTCATCCTGCATCAGTTCTGACATGTATTTGAAGAGGCCGTTCTTGTGCTCTTGCTTGTCCATATCGATGAAGTCCACAATCACAATTCCGCCCATGTCCCTGAGCCTCAATTGTCTGGCAATTTCTTCAGCAGCATACTTGTTCACCTCGTAAGTGTTTTCTTCCTGGTCAGTGGTCTTCGCACGTATACCGCTGTTAACATCTACAACATTAAGTGCTTCTGTCGATTCTATTACCAAGTATGCTCCTTGCTTAATCGGAACCACCTTTCCGAAAGAACTCTTGATTTGGCGAGTTATATCGAAATGATCGAAAATAGGCTCTTTGTCATCATAGAGTTTCACGATCTTCTCCTGTTCCGGAGAAATCTGGGAGACGTATTTGAGAATCTCTTCATATTCTTTCTTGTCATTTACATAAATGCTTGAGAAAGAATCATTCAGAAGGTCTCTCAGGATGGTAGTGGTCTTGCTGTACTCAGTGAAGAGCAGCTGGACATTCTTGGATTTCGACAGTTTGGTCCAAGAGCCTTCCCATTTGCTGATCAGCGATTTAAGTTCGGAAACGAGGATAGCTGCATTTTTTCCTTCTGCAGCAGTCCTGATGATCGCTCCGTAATTTGCCGGAAGTATGCTCCTGACTAATGTCTCAAGTCTCTTTTTTTCCTCCTTGGAGGAAATTTTCTGGGATATGCTCACCTTCTTCGCAAAGGGGAGCAGTACAATATTACGTCCTGCCAATGAAATCTCAGCTGTCAATCGTGATCCTTTCGTGGATATCGGCTCTTTCACGATCTGGACTACAACCATCTGACCAGGTTTGAGTACCTTGTCGATCTGTCCTTCCTTCTCGAGAATTGGTCCCAACTGAATCTCTGAGAATATGTCATTTGCGTTTGTGTTGGTGTTAGTCCTGCGGACAAACTCGTCAAATGCATTGAAATACAGTCCAAGATCCAGATAATGGATAAAAGCCTCCTTTTCGTCTCCGATGTCCACAAAAGCCGCATTTAGCGCAGGCATAATTTTCTTCACTTTTCCGAGGAATACATCCCCTACCGTGAACTGGTGCCCGACGCTGGACTCTTTGTTCAGTTCGATGAGGCGGTGGTTGTCCATCAGGGCAAGCTGCACCTCTGTCTCACCAACATCTACAATCAGTTCTTTTACCGATTCTTTCTCTGATTCCATCAGTATTAGTAAATTTAAAAATAAAAGAGGCCGTCCGGACTACCGGTCAGCCTCTCTCTTAGCAGACTGCTAAAATGGCAGACACTGAAAAATTACTTCTTCTTATGTCTGTTCTTGCGCAAACGCTTTTTACGTTTGTGCGTTGCCATCTTATGTCTCTTTCTCTTTTTTCCGCTAGGCATAGTGATTGGATTTTGTTAAATTATTTCTTTATAGTACCGATGAACACTTTAGCCGGTTTGAAAGCCGGAATGTCGTGTGCCGGAATAGTCATAGTTGTATTCTTGGTGATATTTCTCGCAGCTTTCTCAGCTCTGTGCTTGATGATGAAGCTGCCGAAACCACGGAGGTATACTGGCTCGTTCTTGGAGAGAGAAGCTTTAACGCTATCCATGAAAGCCTCAACTACAGTAGATACTGTGGTCTTCTCGAGTCCGGTTGACTTCGCAACCTCGTTTACGATTTCTGCTTTGGTCATAATAACTTATATTTTAATTATATATTATATATTTTTCAATACCGAAATGCAAAATTAACGTTATTTTTCTTATAATCAAATTTATATGTTCATTTTTCGAACAATAAAACGATAAAAACCACTTGTGCTGACAACCGACAACAATGGCACAAAGATTGACTAACAGTGTAACGCATTTATTTTCGGCACACGAATGACAAAATGGCAGAGTGTGCCTTTATACCAAGATTACTATAATATATTATATGAAAGATTTAAATCCGGAAATGTTCTCACAAGAAGGTGCAGAAGTAAGCATTATTCCTGTCATGACAGGTGAAGTTCCCATAAAGGTGGACGACACCAGCCTGCCTGACACACTGCCTCTTCTTACGCTGAGAAATGCTGTTATTTTCCCCGGGGCGATATTCCCTGTGACGATAGGTAGGGAAAAATCCATGAAACTTATCCAAGATGCCCACAAGCATAACTCATACATAGGTACAGTTCCTCAGAACGATGTCAGCGTGGAAGATCCGAAGTTGGAGGACCTTTTCCCGTTCGGCACCGTAGCGAGAATTATCAAGACTTTCGAGATGCCTGACGGAACCATATCCGCTGTACTTCAAGGACTTAAAAGATTCGAAATCGAGAATATCGTTTCCGAAGAGCCTTATTTGAGGGCCACGGTGCATTATCTGGAAGACCTCGAGGCAGACCCGAACCAGAAAGATGTAAAACTCATCGCCGACGCGCTGAAAGAGAAAGCTATTACGATAGTGAAATCTTCTTCTTACGCGCCGAAGGAGGCCGCTACTGCCCTGAAAGCCATAGACGACTTCTCATTCCTCGTGAACTTCATCGCCACCACCATCGATGTGGATAATTTCAATGACAAAGTGGCATTGCTCAAGTTCGAGGATATGAAAACTCGTGCAATGCAGTTGCTGAATGTTCTCGACACCCAAGTGGAACTTCTGAAAATCAAGCAGGAGATAAACGCCAAGGTAAAGACGGAAATCGACCAGCAGCAGAGGGAATATTACCTTAATAACCAGCTCCGTACCATTCAGGAAGAGTTGGGTATGGATGAGGATGAAGACCTGGAGAAACTCCGTGCCGAAGCCGCCAAGAAGGACTGGCCTAAGTATGCCATGGATGCCTTCCAGAAGGAGATGGCCAAGTTGGAGAAATATAATCCTACCACACCTGATTACAGTATACAGTACAACTATGTGAAATTCATGCTGGAACTGCCTTGGAACGATATGTCCAAGGATAATCTGGACCTGAAACACGCACAGAAAGTGCTGGACTCCGACCATTTCGGACTGGAGAAAGTAAAGGAAAGAATCGTAGAGTATCTCGCAGTACTGAAACTGAGGGGAGATATGAAATCACCTATCCTCTGTCTCTACGGTCCTCCGGGAGTGGGCAAGACCAGTCTCGGAAAGTCCATCGCCAAGGCAGTGGGCAGAAAATATGTCAGAATCGCTCTCGGCGGTATGCATGACGAGGCTGAAATCCGCGGACATAGAAAGACTTACGTCGGTGCCCTCCCTGGCCGTATCTTGAACGGCATCAACAAGGCCGGAACATCCAATCCCGTAATGGTTCTGGATGAAATCGACAAGCTGAGCAGTGACTTCAAGGGCGATCCTTCATCAGCTTTGCTTGAGGTTTTGGACCCTGAGCAGAACGGCACGTTCCATGACAACTATCTGGATCTCGACTATGACCTGTCCCATGTTCTGTTCATAACTACTGCCAATGATATTTCGACCATCCAGCCTGCTCTGCTGGACAGAATGGAGCTTATCAATGTCACTGGCTACCTGGCTGAGGAGAAGATGGAAATCGCCAAGAAGTTCCTCGTTCCCAAGGAGTTGAAGGAGCATGGCATAGACAAGAAAGAGCTCAAGATAGACAAGGCAGCATTGACCGAAATCATTGACAAATACACTCATGAATCCGGCGTGCGCGGACTCGAGAAACAGATTGCGAAGGTGGCGCGCGTGACAGCGAAGAAGATCGCGATGGGCGATGCTTTCCCGCCGGTCATCAAGAAGGAACATCTGAAAGAGTACTTGGGTCTTCCGAGCGCATTCCACGACAAACAGGATGGTAATGAGGGAGTTGGCGTCGTGACCGGACTGGCTTGGACTCAGATGGGCGGCGAAATTCTGTTCGTGGAGAGCTCTGTCAGCGAGGGCAAGGGTCAGCTTACGATGACCGGTAACCTCGGCAACGTGATGAAGGAGTCTGCTACGATTGCATACCAATATATCAAGGCGCATCCGCAGATGGCGGGAATCACTTCGAAGGAGTTCGACGCGAAAGACATTCACGTACATGTCCCTGAGGGAGCGACACCGAAAGATGGGCCATCAGCAGGTATCACGCTTGTAAGTTCCATGGTATCAGCACTTCGCGGACAGGCGATAAAGAAAGGTATCGCCATGACAGGTGAGATGACATTGAGGGGACGCGTGCTTCCGGTAGGCGGAATCAAGGAGAAAATCCTCGCCGCAAAACGTGCCGGCGTCACCACCATCGTCATCTCCGAGGACAACAGGAAAGACATCGAGGACATCAATGAAGTGTATGTCCAGGGCCTGACCTTCCATTACGTGAAGAATATCGAAGATGTCATCAAATTCATTTTCAAGTAATGGATGTCAAGATAGAAAACAGTTGGAAAAATGCGCTGCACGGCGAGTTTGAAAAGCCATATTTCATCTCGCTCGTGCAGCGTCTGCATAAAGAAAAGGCTGAAGGAATACAGATTTTCCCTCCGGGCAAGGATATTTTCAAGGCTTTCGAGCTGACTCCGGTGGAGAAGGTGAAGGTCGTCATTCTAGGTCAGGACCCTTATCACGGATATGGCCAGGCGATGGGGCTTTCGTTTTCGGTTCCGTCTGACATTCCGGCGCCACCGTCATTGAAAAATATCTTCAAGGAAATCGAGTCCGAGCTGGGAATCAAGATGAGCGGAAGACCCGATTTGACGAGTTGGGCGAAGCAAGGCGTGCTGCTGCTCAACTCTGTCCTGACAGTCAGGGCAGGTGCCGCAGCCTCGCACAGCTCCATCGGATGGCAGGAGTTTACCGACGCCGTAATCAGCTATATATCTGCTAATTGCAACGGCGTTATTTTCCTGCTTTGGGGCAATTATGCGCGCAGCAAAAAGCCGCTGATAGACACTTCCAGACACTATGTTCTGGAAGCGGCTCATCCGTCACCTCTCGCCCGTGGTGCGTTTTTTGGATGCAACCACTTTTCTCAGACAAATGAAATTCTAAAGTCTGAGGGCAAAACTCCGATTGATTGGCAATTATGAACACAAAAGCATTGTTCCCAGGGTCTTTCGACCCGTTTACGGCAGGCCATCTGAACATTCTCAAAAGAGCATTGACCATGTTCGATGAAGTAATCGTGGCCGTAGGCATAAATCAGGACAAGCGCGGATTCTTCGACATGGATCAGCGCATAGACATTATACGTCAGGCAGTTAAGGGTTTGAACGGCGTCAGCATCATAAAGTATGACAATTTGACCATCGACACCTGCCACGAGTACGGCATCCACCACATGGTCAGAGGCGTGCGAAACATGATCGATTTCGAAACGGAGCGCTCCATCGCGGACGCAAACCGCAAGCTCGCACCAGACGTCGAGACCATCATAATCCCTACTGCTCAGGAGTTTGCGCACATTTCTTCGTCGGCCGTAAGGGATATTTTGAAGCACCACGGTGACACCTCCTTATTCCTGCCGGAAGGGGTAATCCTGCCGGAAACACGCTAAAATGGGACACGCAAGAAAATTCGCCGCATGTTTTCTGTCAATGATCTTGTGCGCGTCGGTTTTTTGTTTCAGGGCCAATGCTGAAGTGACCCCTCAGCTGGACTCTGCTTCTTACGCAGCTCTGGGACAGAAACTTGACGAGTACCTGAGACGGATAGAACCGCTGGATTTCCACACTCAAGAAGAAGAATGTGATTTTCTGATTTCTTCATGCAAGGATTCTGCGGCACGCCAGTTCACGGCGTTGAAAGTCTACACCCATTATCTTCATTCGAAAGTGATGGGAGCGGAAGCTGTAGCCATTTATCTGACCGACAACTGGTTCGCTCCAGGTAAAGTTCAGATGCACAGCAGCATTGACCTTATGAATGCCAAAATCTTTGCGGATTTCAATAGGCAGTCCCTCATCGGAATGCGGGCGCCGGCACTGGAACTCAAACGAATGGACGGTGGAACAGCTGCTCTGTTCGGGAAGCCGGACGGGCGCAGGCGGATTTTGTATTTTTATGATACGGGATGCGCGAATTGTCTCGCGCAGTCAGTGATGCTGCGTTCTTTGCTGGATAATTCTGATTATGACGTGGAGCTGGATGCGGTCTACACCGGAGCGGATTCGACGGCGTGGAAAAAGTATGTGGAGAGCCATCTTAGTTTTGTCCGTAAAGACGTCAGTGTAAATCATTTATGGGACCCGGAGGTTAATTCTGATTTTCAGCGCAAGTATGGTGTTCTGCAGACACCCCGCATGTTTTTGGTGGACAGGGACGGTATTATTATAGGTCGCGGATTGGACGCACCGGTACTGGCGCAGATGCTGGACAAGGTGGCGGACGAGGATAATTACGAATATGGAAACGAGTCCTCTATCCAATTGTATAACAGGATTTTCGTTTCGCTCGGCGAGAATTATGGCGTGGATGACTTGAGGAGTCTCGTGGACCATATCGCAGAGCGGACTTCCGGAGACAATCAGACGTTCCGCGAGACCATGGGAGACCTGTTCTACTACCTGTCTTATCAGCAGGACGGCCGCTGCAAAGAAGCCGAGAAGTACCTGTGCGACAATTATATACTGTCTCGTCCGGACATCTGGGCCGGTCCTTCGGATTCGCTGAAAGTCGTGGGCTTCGCCAAGACCATGTCCGATTTGTTGTCCAGGTCAATGCCGGGGAGTCATGTTCCAAATGTTTCCGTGCGCGGAGTCTATGGACGGGGCTCGTTCAGCGAGGATTCCAAGTTTTCAGCAAAAAGATACAGACTGGACAAGTTGCGTGGCAGTGATACCTATGTGATGTTTTATTACAGGGGCTGTTCGTTGTGTAAGGAGTATATGGAAGCGGCTGGCGATCTCCTGTCGTCAGGCCGTAAGATATTGTTCGTCAGCGTGTCCACCGACGAGCAGCCGAATCTGGAAGAGTTGCTGGACAAGTTCGATCTCACTTCGCTGCCGTTTGTCTTGAGGATAGGCAGGCATGGTGAGGTTCTGGAAAGATATGTCGATTTTAGGCGTTTGAAGGCAAGCGCAGGGAAATGATATTTGGTTAAACCAGAAAAAAATCCTAACTTTGCCGAGTTACAATTCGATTGAGGTATGGTGTAATGGCAGCACAAGTGATTTTGGTTCACTTAGTCCACGTTCGAGTCGTGGTATCTCAACAAAAGACTACCGGCGGCGGGAGTATCGTCGGTTAAGATGCTTTGCATTTCATCCTCAGGACACTGGCGCCGACCGGCACGTGGTGCAATGACGGGAGTCAAGGACGGAACTGCCAAGATTACCGTATATATAGAAGATGGCGACTTTAGTGCGTCTTGTAAAGTCACGGTTGGCGAGGATATTATGACTATCACCAATCGAGGATTCGTAGCCACAATTAAGATTACTGCCGGGACTGTCAGTACCGATGATAAAGTAAAGATGATACAGCCGTCAGACAGTTACAAGAACTATAACCTCACCATCGGTCAGCTCGAAATGTTCAGAAAAGTAGTAGCATGGGCAGGAAAGAATGATAATGCAGGTATTATGTTTTCAGAATCTCCAAAGCTGAAAAAGAGTGCCATTACAAGAGGTGCGTTAATTATGGGTGGAAAAACAGAGAGAGTTGTCGCAGTCAAGAAAGTTTACGGAACTCTGGCCCTCAATGATTCCAGAAAGACACCTATATTCCCGGGCTATACACCACAGCTGTTTTCCGGTAATATTGATAACTGGGTAACACTTCTGATCTTGCAGGAGAGGACAATTTAATGCCTGAGACGACTTACGACAACATTGGATTCACAGCCAAGGAAGGAAATAAATCTTAGTTAGATACAATTCATATATTTCCAACATCTGGCGGTCGAAGGCAGAGAAACGAATCGCCCCGCTGATGACAGCGGGGCGATTTTTCAAAAGTGCGAGCGAAGGGACTCGAACCCATACGCACTAGGCACCAGATCCTAAGTCTGGCTTGGCTACCAATTACAACACGCTCGCAAAACCTTCCGGAAGACTCATAACATTAAGTCCTTCGCTGAAATTGGCCTGATTGGAAGCTGCCGCATTCTGTGTCCGAAAGGAATGCAAATATAAAACAATTTTTCCGGATAATAAAATTTGATGGGCAGAAGGTGGCCAACTTTGTCGGAAATATGCGATATTTGCTTGGTAAATGGAAAGTTACATGGGCATTGACACAAACAAAAAAGATTGGAAGTACAGGTTGGGCGCGATCCGCGAGTGCAACAATACTGCGGCTTGGGCGATGGCAGAATTCATCGATGAGACGCCTGCGGCGATAACTGGGGCACTCCTGAAAGAGGCGGATCCGGAGGGCGAGCTGCCTGAAGAAGCACTCTATGCGGCATTGATGGCCGGAATTTCGGGAATCGATGGGGACGACAGGGAATTATCTGATTATTTCTCGAGAGCCGTCAAGTGCCTGGACGCAGCAGAATACGCTTCTAACCAATATCTTACGACTATAAATTTCCCAAATGCGACGCTCGGAAACTGGAAGTTCACACATTATCACTATCGCCCCTATGAGGCATTTATACGGGATGACATTCAGGTGGATGAGGACACCAGGGAGATTCCGCAGGTCGGATATTTCAGGGAAAGATTCACTTATCCGGCAGTGGAGCAGAATGGACGAGAATGGATGGCAGTGAAGCCCAGCGAGATAGCTTCGATGCAGCCGGTAATCGATGTCGTTTCGGGAAATGTTCTTACATTCGGTCTCGGACTGGGTTACTTCACGTTTATGGCATCAGAAAAGCAGGATGTCCTGCATGTGGATGTGGTGGAAAGAGACGAGGATGCCATACGGCTTTTTACGGAACATATTCTGCCGCAGTTCCCAAACAAACATAAGGTGCGGGTAATGAAAAGCGACGCTTACGACTTCATGACCAGAATGACAGGAGATTCGCAAGATGCTTATGACTACGCATTTATGGATCTGTGGCATGACACCGCAGACGGACTGGAGTTATATCTGAAAGCTAAAAAATCCGAGGCAAAACTGAAACGACAAGGCATCGGAACCACGTTCCTTTACTGGGTCGAGCGTTCCCTGCTGTCAGCCTGGCGATGGACACGATTTGACGATATCATCGCCACCTCCCAAAACGAAGAAGAAGCATTGACAAAACTGACAGACAGCGCGCTGGCGAAACTGGCGGAGACTTACTCCTCCTCGGCAGGCATATTCCCGGCGTAGCTCCTCCATTTGGAAATCAGAGCCTGCATATCCTCCGGAAGCGCCGAATCGAAGCGGATAAACTCCTTTGTGCGCGGGTGCACGAAACCGAGGGTCTTGGCGTGGAGAGCCTGGCGCGGACACAGGGCGAAACAATTGTTAATGAACTGTTTATACTTCGCGTAGATAGTTCCCTTGCGGATCTCCGCGCCGCCGTATCGGGCATCGTTGAACAGCGGATGGCCGATATAATTCATGTGGACACGGATCTGGTGCGTACGGCCGGTTTCCAGACGGCATTCCACGACCGTGACATAGCCGAAACGCTCGATGACCCTGTAATGAGTGACCGCATGCTTGCCCTTGTCCCCTTCCGGATATACCTTGAAGCGAAGTCTGTCATTAGGATCGCGGCCGATGTTGCCGGTGATGGTCCCCTCGTCTTCTTTAAGATTCCCCCAAACCACGGCCACATACTTCCTCTCTATCGTATGCCGGAAAAACTGCCCCGCCAGATCGAGCTGCGACTCGTCATTCTTCGCTACCACCAAAAGGCCGGAGGTGTCCATGTCAATGCGATGGACCAGTACGCCCATGCGTTCGTCCTTGGCATCCTCCCCCTGCGAAATCCCGAGATGATATGAGAGAGCATTGATAAGAGTCCCCTCGAAATGACCATGACCGGGATGCACGACCATTCCGGCAGGCTTGTTCACCACCAGAAGATCCTCGTCCTCATATACTATATCCAGCGGAATATTCTCAGGCTTAACCTCGAAACCTTTTCTTTCATAAGGCATTACGAAACGGATGACATCGCCCGGACGGATAATCAGATTAGCCTTGGCCACCTTGTCATTCACCCTCACATATCCGTTCTTTATGGCGAGCTGCACCCTATGTCTGGAAGTGTCCATTAGATGGCAAGCCATATATTTATCCACCCTCAACGGAGTCTGCCCGTTATCCACATTCATGCGGAAATGCTCGAACATCCCCTGCTCATCCTCATCGGAGGCACCCTCCTCCATAATCAGATTCTTGTCATCGTATTCTTCGTCCAGAAGAAAATCTTCATTCTGCGCGTTATTCATGTCTTGTATTATCTACCCTGTCCGTCGATTGAAAGATAAAGTGTGATTTCGGAGCCCATAAGCACAGGCATGTCCTCTGTCGGCTCCGGAACTTGCTTATACACAACAGCATTAAGCGAGTCGCTGTAAGTGCGGATATTCTTGTCGAAACGAAGTCTGGAAACATTCAGCGAGTTATCATGAACGGCGTCCACCGCACGCATGAATTTCATTCCGACTACGTCGGGAATGAAGGTCTCGTTATCCTCGCCCAGACCGATGATGAGGTCAATTTCTGAGCCACTGTCAATGTTTCTGCCCGCCTTGATTTCACGTCCTTTGTAAAGCTGTTTCAGGACATTGTTCGTCGCGATATCCTCTGTGTAACGGAGTCTGCCGAGCAACAAACCTTTAGCCTGGAGTTCAGCCTTAGCCTGCCTCATGGAGAAACCTACGAGATCCGGCATCTTGACCTGCTTGGGCTTTATGGAATTTATAGTAAGCTGTATACGTCTACCCTGCTTTACTTTACTGCCCGCAGTCGGAAGCTGAGAAAACACAAGTCCGCGTCCCATTTTCCTGACATATACAGAGTCTGTCACATCTATTCTGATGCCTACAGCAGAAGCCTCTGCCGACGCCTCTGCGACACTCATATTCGTGAAGTCAGGAACTTCTATCTCCTTACCGTGATGTGTTCCAAGGTTAAGCAAAAGACCGCTCACCACCGCTAATCCCAATATGGCCACGGCAGCACCGAGCAGATTCCTTACAATCCAATTCTCAAAAAATCCTTTGATATTCATTCTGTTAGAAATTTATTGTGAGTTAACCCTGGCTGAAAAGAAGTTCCATTACACCTTCTGTCAGAAGAGCTATACCGATAATCGTTACGATAATACCGGTAATTCTGTTTATCCAGAGTATTGTGACAAGTTTAAAATTCTTTCTGAAACGGCTGAAAGTCCACGAGAAAAAGAACCAATACAGAGCCGAGCCCCCACTGACAGCCAACAAGATAGGCGCTACCCTGAAATCATGCGGCTCCAGTTGTATACCGAAAAACGCAAACAACGCGAAAATAACGAAAATCGCCCCCGGATTAGAGATTCCCATAATTACTGCCTGGAAGAAATCCTTTAGGGAGTACGAAGATGTCAGATCCTCCTTCTTCATCTTCCGGAAAGGGTCCTTAAAAGCCATGCTGCACCCCAAAAGAGTCACCACGATACCGCCCACCACCATGATAGTCACATGATTAGTCTCCAAGAATCTTTCGGCTATGGCCAATGCGAATATGGCTATTACCGCAAACAGAGTGTCTACGAGGCATGCTCCAAGTCCTGCAAGAAATCCTGCTTTATGGCCTTCACTCAGAGATTTCTGTATTACAAGTATAGCAATCGGCCCCAGCGGGACAGACGCGCAAATACCGATAAGAAGTCCTTTAATGATATCCAAAAGCATGTTATAATAAAGTTTATAGCTTACAAATATAGCAATTATTCGGCCAAATGAGAAAAAAGTATGACCAGGTACGGGTGCATCTTCGAATAGAACAAAAATAAACATCGGGCGGCAGTAAGACTGTCGCCCGATGCGGTTCTGCAGGATCCGGAAAATCAGATGAAGTACCAGTAATATTTTATATAAAGATCCGAATCTGCAGCAGCGAGTATGTGAAAATTATTTGCTATGCTCAACAGAGAGTACTTTCACAGCACCTTCCTGTCCAATTGTGCAAATATTGCTTATAGCCATCTTAACAGTGTAAGCAGCGTTCTTGTCGTTAACAAGTGTACCACCCATATTGTCCCAAGTTACAACTGAACCTGCGATAGTCAAACGACCACCGAATGATTCCTCTGTATCAAGAGCAGCATGTTTCTGATCTTTGAACTGAAGTGCGTATGTAGGAACGAAGTCAGCATCAACGAAGCTGTAAGTATTAGCACCATACTCAGTAACAGCACCCTCTTTGAATACTACCTTACCGTCGAGATCCTTGATAGCGATAGACTTGGCGAGATCCTTAGTATCAGCTGTTGCAGCGAAAGTCTTCAACTCGATACCGGCAGCCTCTACTACGAATGGACTTACGAAGCGAACTACGTAGTTCTTCTGGCAGTAATGACCGTTAGCGAGGACATTGTACATTGTTACGATGTAATCCTTAGACTGTCCCTCAAGAGCTGTGGTGAGAGCGATTTCCATATCGTTGAAATCAACACCGCTGATAGCAGCACCTTCCTGAGCAGCAAGCTTAGAAGCTGCAATAGGCTTAGCACCGAATGGGTAAACTTCCTTAGTTGCCTTAACGATAGGACGAAGAGCGAACTTCAATGACTCATGGTTCTTAGGATCTTCATAACCTGCGAGGTAATTTACGAAGTGCTCCTTGATACCTGACTTCATAACCCACTTGCCAGCCTCAAGACGACCCTTAACCTGGATTGTATTCTCAGCGATGAGATAATCTGGGTTCAACTCAGGGAAGTGAGCAGCGTGGCTGATAGCGAATTCAAATCTTACTACAACGTTCTTGTCGAGCTTGTTGTTCTTAGCAGGGATAGTAACATTGACAGCACCACTTGTATTCTCATCGATAGAGTTGAGGATGTCTACAGTTACTGAGTTGGTTGCACTTGGTGTATTGATACCATCCGCTTTGCAAACAACACCTGCCATAGGAGCTGTAAGTTCTTTACCATCAGCACCGAAGTACTTAACTGCAGGAGTGCGAACATTATACTTGGCAACGAACTGGTCATAAGAAAGTCCGAGCACGTCGAGAATCTCAGCGTTCACTCTTTCCCATGTGAGTGACATGGTAGGTTTTGCAGGATCTGCAGCAGCAGCGAGGTCAGCATAGTCGAATTTACCCTTAACGAGTACAGGAGTCATATCGCCGAGATCATCAGCAGGAGCACCTGTTACGTCTACGATAAGAACCTTAATATAGCACTTAGCTACCTCTACGTCCTTACCCTTAGCATCCTTCACGAACGCAGATGCCTCAAGAAGAGGTGTACGTCCGATAGCGGCACGACCACCATTAGCAAGCCACTCCTCGTTTACAGAGAGAACGCCATCTTCAACAGTGACAAATTTCTGCTGATCAGTTACATTATCTGCACCAAGGAATTTACCGCTAACGAGGCTAACCTTATAAGAAGGCTCCACGTTGATTTCTTTAAGCGCTTTATTTACCTCAGGTGCAAATGCAACGAGAGAATCGATAACATTGATAGGTTTGTTGTAAACCATCTTAATATCATCTACGGCTGTAATAGCAGGCTTAACTGTAGGATAAGCTTTTACTACTGGAGTAGCCTTTCCATAATAAGCAGCATGGATAAGCTGATAAGCTGTAATCTTAGACTTTTCTACGAATGCGTAGTCAGAAACGATAACCTCATCTTTAAGAGTAGCCTGAAGAGCCACGAGGTTCTGTTTTCCAGCTGCAGAAGCATCAGCAGACAAGATATCCTTATTAGCTCTAAGAACGAATTCCATTCCACCCTTAGCAGCTTTTTCAGCCTTAACGATGCTGAGAAGAGCGTTATTGTCGCCAGCGACCTTAGTCTTAACTTCTCTGTCAATCATAGCCCACTTAACATCCTTAACATTGGCGTTCTCAGGATTGAGTCTGTAGGTAACCTTAGCGTCGTTAGATGTGATGAACTTAGTTCCTTTATAAAGGGTATAGAAATCGATAACTCCGAGGCCCTGTGTCATAGTCTCAGGAACGAATGCGATAGAGCGGAGAAGACCGTTAAGAGCGATAACAACTGGAGCCTCAGAACCATCTACATTAGCAAAAGTAAGAGTTCCCTCTTCTTTATTCCAAACGGCTGTAACACCACCAGAAACGCCAGCAGCTTTCCAACTGTCTGTTGTAGGAGTTACAACTGGCTCTTTACCAGGCTCTACAACTACCTTATCCCACATTCCAGTCTCCATGTTAGGAACGAAATATATCTGAGTTGCGTCCTTACCATCTTTACCGTCAGTTCCGTTGGTACCATTAGTTCCATTGGTACCATTAACACCGTCTTTGCCATCTTTGCCGTCTTTACCGTTAGCACCCTTAGAAGGCTTGCCGGTATCTTTGCCGTCGATAAACCAGTTTCCGTTATCGCCAATTGTAACAACAGAACCGTTTTTACCATCTTTACCATTAGTACCATTGGTACCATTAGCACCGTCTTTTCCGTTGGTAAGAGTAAAAGTCTTTCCGTCACTTAAAGTAACTTTGACTCCATTAGATACAGACTCCACACCTGTAACGACCGCACCGGCTGAAATCTGAGCTTTAAGATCTTTTAATGTGGACTCTAGTTTTTCCACACGAGCATCGAGATCATCGATGTCTCCGTCGTAGTCTTTACAAGACACGGCTGTTCCTGCGAGGGCTGCAAACAAAGCTCCACCCAGAAACAAGTTCGTCAGTTTTTTGTTCATAGCGAATACTGATTTAGTAATAATAAAATATTTATTGCTGTTAATATTACGAACACGAATCATAATATTACTGGCTTCACTGGTACATGGTCCAACATCAGGCAGACGTAGCCTTGCGTAAACTAACCTGCCTTGATTAACACCGACAAATATAGACACTTAAACTGATTTACACAACTTTTTTTGCAAAATTTTTATCGATATACGACAATAATTATACACATGAAAAATTGTAACAGCTTAATTATCAATCACTTCAAACGTTCAAATTAGGGGGGGGGGTAAACGCCGAATATTTTGCATACATTATCGGTTCCCCAGTACTGTCCTGATAGAGGAAACAGCACCCAACCGCAACACGATACAAGCCCAGCCGTCACGCGAACGCCGACCCGTCATTTCCAGTCCGAACTTGCCGGCTTCCGAGAGAATATCCTCCACATCCGAATCATAAAAACCGCTCAAGAAAAGCAAACCTCCGCCACGCAGCGAACCCGCATAAGTCCGGAGATCAGTCAGTATTATATTCCTGTGAATATTGGCCAGCAAGACATCGTAACTTCCGAACTGAAGCAGCGACGCATCTCCGCAATGAATCTCGACCCTCGTACCCACACGATTCAGGCGGGCATTGTCATAAGCCGACTGCGCAGCCACCGCATCGATATCGATTCCATAGACCTTGGCAGCTCCCATTTTGGCCGCGAGAATCCCGAGAACAGCCGTACCGCACCCCATATCCATCACGACAGCATCACGGATGGAAGCCTTATGCTTCAGCATCGACTGCATCATCATATATGTAGTCTCATGATGTCCTGTGCCGAAAGCCATCTCCGGACGCAATACTATATTATATTGTGTCCTAGGCACTGTCTTGTCATCCACCTGCCGGACAGTCACGACCCCGTCCACAACTATTGGCTTGAATGAACTCTCCCACTGGGCATTCCAATTCTGGAACGGCACCTTGGTCGCCTTGAACTCCGCAGCGAACGGCAGGCCGTCCAGCACCACACGCAAAGCCCTGCGGTCAAACAAAGGCTGCTGGATATAACATTTGACGCTACCCTCCCCTATCTCGAACGAATCGTAAGGAAGATCAGAAAGCATCGCCTCCAAAATCTCGGCATTTTCTTCACTGAACGGGTCGATACTGACCTCTACCTCTATATAATCACTGCTGTTCATCATCTTTCAGCAAATCTTCGTTTATAACCTCTTTATTATCACGCTTCGCCTGACGTTTCTGCCGACGGGCTTCTTTACGGTCCACCGCATCAGACTTGCGCGCAGAAGACTTAGCCTCAGCCACTTCAGCGGATGCCGCCTCCGCACCATCCCCAGACACCGCCGGAAGAATCACCAGAGAATCGATCTTCGCATTAAGAGCCGAATCCACCGGAGCGTCGAAGGACGTCTGGAGAGAATCCAACATCTTTATCTGCCCGGCGTCGAGAGAATCCAGCTTCGCGTCAGGATTGAACCCGAGCGCAGCTTTGCTTGAGTCAATGCTGCTCTTCATGGATTCGTTCTGGCGCACAGCCAAGTCTACACCCTTTACAAATATATTATGTATGGACTTGACCAGATTCATCTGCAAAGTATCCACCTGAGCGGTAAACACAGGAACATTCGTACTCTTGTATCTGGCCTTGCCTATCCGATATTTCCAATTATCGAAATTACCATATATATCAATACCGAATCTGAACGGTACAGGCGACTTGAGCACAGATACATGATATTTGAATGTCTGGTCGAAGTTCTGCAGACCGCTCATGGCCAATATATATCTGTCCACATTCAGCACGAACGGGAATATCTCCAGCCGGTTGTCACTGATAAGTCCACTCACGGACATATCACCCACATTACCCTTCTTCTTATTCCTGAACATCAGCAACTTGGCGAGCTTCCTGAACTCAGGGCTGTCTTCCAGCGTCACGTTACGTCCGCCTATCTTCATGATGCCGCTCATGGATTTGGTCACGAAATTCATATTGGTATCCAAATCCGTAGTCGCCGCCATCTCGCAATCCAGCAGACCCTTGAATGAAGTAATCATCGGCATGATGGTATCCACGGCAGGGAAAAGCTGAACCACCTTGTCAGCAGTGATATCAGAAAGGTTAAGGTCGAAACCAGCCTTTATATCTTTCTTGGTACGTGTAGAATAGAAGCCCTCGAAATAGATATCACCCATATTAGATGTAGCGACCGTATTGGTAACCTGTATACATCTCTCTTTCATGGTCATATCCGCAGCAAGCCATGTGATGTTCAAGTCAGAATAATTGATTTCATTCGCCTGTAAAGATATATTGGCATTAAGATTGGCAGGAACCACCACCAGCGCATAGGCACTGTCAGCGGCAGCAGCGTGAGCCTCAGATACAGTCGCGAGATAATCCTCCTCGGACTTGTCCGACGAGTTTTCCATGGCCGCAGCGGAATTCGGAGTAAACCTCGCGCCTGCGCTGTAAGCAGTGAGCAGTTCGTTCGCGTCCATCTTCTGCGACCTTATCTTCAAATCCAGATTAATGACACCACGGCCCAAAAGGGTACGGCGCAGTCCGCTCATGACTCCGGAGGCCGAAATGTCGGAAGCTCCCGGACGGACAGTGAAGTTATCCAACTGTATGGCATCATTCGTAACACTGCCCCGCACATCCTCGATGACATTACGCAAAGGGAAATACGGAGTAATCACGAGTCCTTCCTTTATGTCAATGCCTCCTTTCAGATCCCACTCCTTCAGATATTTCGCAATGGTCTCATTCAGAGGAATCTGTATATCATGTTTCCTGAAATCCGCTTCTGCGATAAAATCAGGCATCTTACGCCCCGCCATCTTGGCCTCGAAAGCTTTTCTGAACAGCGAGTCACGAGGAACTCCCGGATAAATACGTTTCAGCGAATCCAGCAACATTTCTTTTCTCTGGTTATGTTCGAAAGTCGCCAAAAGTGCTGATGCAGAGATTTTTGCATTCCTGAAGCCGAAACGGTTCACACCCTGTTTCGCAAACACGCGGGCGTTGTCGCTCACCAGACTGACCGCAGGAGTATGTACACGGCCATGACATCTCTCCGAATAATGGAATGTGTTTTCCGAACCTGCGACGCCCATGAACATAGAGTCGGCGGCATCCACAAGCAACGTATTGAATGACAATGCTCCCACTATCGGATTGTGTTCATGTCCACCGTCGGCATGTCGTGATTTATAAGCATTCTGCGCCACAAGTCCCACACCGGAACCGCGTACAGCCATATCTTTTCCGTAAGTCGCATATAGAGAATCCACCCTCGCCGTTACGGCCAAAAGCCTCGTCCCACGCGGAATGCCGGTATCCACCCTGTTCGCGACCGTTCCGAGTTTAACCTCCGGATTCCCAATCCACGCATAAAGAGAGTCCTTCTCCGAGGAGAGAATGATATTCCGGCTCCTGATGTATCCTGTCAATGCTGCCCCATAGAAGTTATAGATGTCCATCTGGGACATGCGAATCTTTCCGGACAGGGCAGCATTGACCTCACCCTGAGCGAGATAGCCGAGCGAATCCGGCAGGAATGCCATCATCTGGCCGAGCGAAGCATAAGCCTTGGAGTCGATCCTGACGAGCGGGTCGGAGCCCATCGCGTCGGAGACGCTGCCCTTTCCGTCTATGTCAATGCCGCCGAAGTTCAGACACATGTCGTCGAATGAGATATCCAGTTTTCCGATACTGTCAGTCACGGCATTGATGTCGATTTCCGCATGGCCTTCAGGGACTCCCGGATAACGGATGTATGATTTAGGCAGGACAAATTCCGCCACGAGTTCCGGCAGTGTTCCGCGTTTGGAGTTATAATAGCCGTCGCAAAGGGCTGTAAACGAAATCTTTGCATCGGTAGTCAAGTCGAGGGCTGCAGGGAAGAAGTTTTTACCGCAGAACCGTATCAGCTCGTTTACACTGCAGTCGTTTACAGCAGCCTCTGCACGGATATAAGTACTGTCGCCAAGAGCACGGATATCGGCATTGCCGGTCATCTCCACGCAAGCCGCCTTCATATTCATATTATTCAGAAGGAAATGATCCAATCCTGATTCAGGAAAACTTACGCTTCCGCTCATGGACATCGGCACGATAAGTCTTCCATATTCGTTCATTCCGAGAAACGCTTTGGCTGAGGCCGTGAAATCCATAGACTCTTCCTTTTCTTGCATATCGAAACGGTCGACAGCTACGGCAACTGTATCCGCAGGAAGCCTTCCTGAGACGAAAAGACTGTCGATATTCAGTCCGAGATGATTCTTTTTGTCTTTCACAGTAGTCAGACGACCGTGGAAAAGCATCTGCCTCAACATAACTGCGGCATATATGGTATCTTGGACATCTGTATACACTATATGAGGACGTCCGGTAAGAGCGACCTTGTCCACAGTAATGGGAGGAAGGAATGTAACTGTCGTATCATCCTCAGTTTCAGACTCATCCATCGCGATATTCTTCAGGACATCCCAGTTATATTTATCTTCACTGAACTGATGGGCGAAAATGCGCGGCCTGTCCAGACTGGCTTCACGGACATGAATCCGCCCGAAAAGCGCAGAAATATAGTTTACGGACAATGACATTTTGCGGAATGAAGCCAACGTATCCGCGTCATCTCCCCTTCCCGCATGACGGAGAATACCGTCCACGCCGGTAGAATCATACGACGCGAACCTGTCGTGGGGATAGGTCACCCTCACATCCGACACTTCCACATTAAGATTCGGGAAACTCTTGAACACAGAGGCGCTTATCCGACCGAAACTGACATCCGCATCCACATATTCGGAAACGTATTTTTCAGCCGTCTTGGTCAGAAACGAAGAACTCAACAGGACCTGAATTGCAATGAGAGCCACGCCCCATAAAAGTGCAAATGTAGAAATTGCAACTATAATTACTTTCTTCCTCTTCATTCTACAAATATAATGCGATTTCGCGAAAATACGAAAAAGCTGACCGGATACGTATTCCGGTCAGCTATGTATTTAGTCAGATATCTATCTGTTGTACAGGCTTACTGCTCGTCCTCGAGCTGCATGTGCTGTACGTAAATGGCCTTCTGAATCTGCTCTCTCTTCTTTACAGATGGTTTCACAAAATTCTTTCTGGCACGGAGCTCACGGATAGCACCTGTTTTCTCAAATTTTCTCTTGAATCTTTTGAGCGCTCTCTCGATGTTCTCACCCTCTTTAAGCGGTACAATAATCATATCTGAATCACCTCCTTTTATTAAAAATCTACTGAATCACAGGAATTTACAAATATCTTCCGAATTCAGCGGTTGCAAAGGTACGATAATTTTCCGGAATACAAAGGGAAATGAGCATTTTTTTACTATTTTTGTAAGATAAACATGCTAACGCGATGGACAACCCGTTTCAGTACGATAAATACGTGACTGGCAAATACTTCATCGGAAGGAGAAAAGACTGCGACGCTATCACAGCGGTCATATCTTCCGGTGAAAATGCCTACATCTGCGCCCCACGAGGGTGCGGCAAGATGTCCGCCGTACAACAGACTTTGCTCCAAATGAAGAATAGAGGCGCGCAGTTCCGGGTTTTCAGCCTGATGCTCACCAACATACGGGACACCGCCACCTTCGTCCGCCGCTACCGCAAGCTCCTCACAGGCGAAGATTTGCCTGCCGGCACGCCGATTTCCCAGGATGAGGTCAATGCTGCCGCTGAGTTGCCTTATCGCATGGCTGCAGAATCAGGAAAGCAAGTCATCGTCATACTCAACGAGTTCCACAATCTCGGGACGGAAGATGGACAGACCATGATAAAAGCCATGGAAAAAGCCGCGTCCGACAACAAAGACCAAGAGGCGAAAGTTTCCCTCATATTCATGGGCTCCAGTTACAACGCGATGGAAGAGATTTTCCGCAGACGGAAATTCTTCTACAGACTGGTTTCCACGATAGAACTCACGGAATTCTCAGAGACCGAAATAGCGGACCATATAATAAAAGGATTCACAGCCGGAGGTAAAGTCATTGACAGAGACCTGCTTATCGGCGCATGCCGGATTTTCGGGAACAACATCTGGTACGTGAATAACTTTTTCTTCATCTGCGATTCGCTGTCGAAGGGATACATCAGCGAGCTCACATTCTCAGACGCATTATCATGTATGCTCTCGGTCCACATCCCGCGGTTCACGAGGATTATGGACAATCTGACAGATTATCAGGAGCGTATGCTGAAAGCCGTCCTCGACGGTGTCATAAAGTTCAGCACCACAGAGGTTCTGGACAGTTACAGACTAAACTCGTCGGCCAACGTGAAGCGACTGAAAGATGCACTGATGAAGAAGGAAGTCATAGCTTTCAACGACAAGGACGAGCCATTCCTGCCGGACACATTGTTCGAGTACTGGCTCAGAAAATATTATTTCGGGGAAACACCCGCCAATACATTGAAATGGTAAAAGAATGAAAAAGAATCTTGTAATACTTACCGGCGCCGGTGTGAGCGCAGAGAGCGGAATAAGCACATTCCGTGACAACGGCGGACTTTGGGATAAGTTTGACCCTCAGGAAGTTGCCTCGATCGAAGGATGGCACAAAAATCCGGGACTGATGCTCGATTTCTACAATATCCGCAGAAAAGAACTCGAGACCGTACGCCCGAATGCCGCCCACCTCGAAATCGCTGCCCTTCAGGATAAGTTCAATGTCCATGTGATAACGCAGAACGTGGATAACTTACATGAACGCGCAGGCAGTTCCAATGTACTTCATCTGCATGGGGAACTGACGAAAGTACGGCCTGAAAACTGCTGTAACGAAGAGGATGGTTTCTCCGAAAAGAGCGTTTTCGATATAGGTTACGGAGAGATTCATCTGGGAGACAAAGCCCCTAACGGACATCAGTTACGTCCGCATATCGTATGGTTCGGAGAGCCTGTCCCGAAGATAGAACGCGCCATCGACATCGTTTCCGAGGCTGATATCCTGCTGATTGTCGGGACATCGCTGAGTGTCTACCCTGCAGCGGGTTTGTACAGATATGCGCCTCTGGACATTCCGATCTTCATCATTGACCCGGAAGATCTTAAGGTCAGGGACAAGCGGCTCAGGCATATCAGGGAAAAGGCGACTGCCGGCATGGAGGTTTTCGAAAAAGAGATAAGAAATATTAACGACAGCCAATAATAATTTTTATGAGGTTATACATTGAACCGGACCGCAAGACTTGGGCCGGATTGTGTGTACGACCTGACACGGGAGCGAAAGAAATCGACACCAAAGTCAGGCAGATTGTCCGCAAGGTAAAGACAGGCGGAGACAAAGCGCTCAAGTCCATATCGGAAGAGATCGACGGATATCCTCTTGGCGAGATGAAGGTCTCCCAGGAAGAAATCAGCGCGGCAGCAAGTCAGGTACCACGCGAATTGAGAAACGCGATAATAACAGCCAGATCCAATATCGAGATTTTCACGAATGCGCAGATGACGGGACGAATCGAAGTGCAGACCATGCCCGGCGTCCGTTGCTGGCAGCGTTCCGTGCCTATCGCCAAAGTCGGATTATATATTCCCGGAGGAACTGCACCACTTTTCTCATCTGTACTTATGCTTGCCATTCCGGCCAAAATCGCAGGATGCGGCCGAGTTACGATATGCACTCCACGCGGAAAAGACGGTAGTATCTCTCCTGCAATCCTCTATGCTGCTTCACTTTGCGGGGTGACGGACATTTATGGTATCGGCGGAGCGCAGGCTATCGCAGCCATGGCTTACGGTACGAAAACCATCCCTAAAGTGGATAAGATTTTCGGTCCCGGAAACCGATATGTTTCCAAGGCGAAGAGGGTCATTTCTGAGGATGGCGTGGCGGTGGACATGTTTGCCGGACCTACCGAGTTGCTTATCATAGCGGACGACAGCGCAAGGGCAGATTTCCTGGCTGCAGATCTGCTTTCTCAGGCTGAGCACGGCAAGGATTCTCAGGTCTGTCTGGTCTGCGACAGTCAGAAACTGCTCGAAGAGGTAAACAAAGAACTGAAGATACAGATAGAACGTATTCCACGTAAAGAAATCGCGGAAGCCGCTTTGGCTGAGAGTCTTGCGATAATCATCAAGGATAAGGATACCATGCTGGATTTCGCCAATACTTATGCTCCGGAGCACTTGATCATCAACACAAACGACGCATGGGCATTGGCAGGAGCCATAACAGCGGCAGGTAACGTCTTCATCGGACCTTACTCGCCTGAAAGTGCCGGAGACTATGCCTCCGGAACGAACCACACGCTTCCTACAGCGGGAACGGCGACTACGGTCAGCGGTGTGGGACTGGAGAGTTTCATGCACAAGATCACTTATCAGGAACTGACGAAAGACGGACTGGACAGTCTGGCGCCTACGATTATGGATATGGCTAAGGCTGAGGGGCTTATAGCTCATGCCAATTCCGTGGCCATCAGGGTTAAAGAGTAATCCTCTACGTCATACGATTAAAAAAGCATCCGCCTCTTTTCAGGGACGGATGCTTTTATTCTACATCATCGGTGGTGGACCCGGATGTCCTCCGGGACCGCCCGGACCACCTGGGCCTCTTCTGCCTTTCATGGCGTTGTTCATAGTACCGAAACGCCATGTAAGCGAGAGGATGACATAACGGCCGAGAGTATTGTTCCAAGTTTCAGTATGGTAGTTGGAAGAGTCGCTGACTGAGAGGTTCTTGGACTGGTTCAAGATGTCATAAGCCTTGAGTGACAGCGTAAACTGCTTCTTAAACAACAGTTTGGAAATCTCCGCGTTCAAGATATACTCATCTTCCTGCGGAGTGGTATATCCACGATACCAGTTGTAGTTAAAATCTGAAACGAGGTTAATACCTCCAGGAATAGTCCAGTTCATCGAAGCGCTTGCCTGGTTATTCCATGTCGTATTAGTCTTTATAGAATTAATCGTGTACCATGACTTGGCGATTCTTGTACGTCCGCCGGCTGTAAGTTCCACGAAATTATTTCTGAATGTAAGTTTCAGTCGTTCTGTAAAGTTCGCAGTCTGGGTCTTGTTTTCTATGAAGAGGTCACTCTTGCCGAGATCTGGGATATCAGCATTGAACTTCTCATAGTCGAACTCATCACCATCATAATACTTGCTTGTATCGAACGAACTCTTTCCGACGTAAGATGATGACTGTGACCAACTTCCGGAAGTCATCGACATAATCGAGAAATTAGACTTGGCGATAGGGGCATTCAAGAAGAAACGGGCATTGACATTACCCGAAGTCGGGCCGTTCACAGGCAGCGAGAATGAGGTACCGTTCGTGTTGTACCAGCTGGCGTAGACGATTGGGGTCTGGACGAATCCGCCGCTGAAATTACCGTTGAACGAGAAGAATTTCTTCTTGTTGGAGTAACCGAAGCGCATACGCATGTCATGGCTGAAATATGGTTTCAGGTAAGGATTACCGAGTGAAACGCTGAGCGGGTTCGTGTTGTCCGGCACAGGCATGAGCTGCGAAGTGGTAGGCTGTGACGAGTTACCGAAATAGAATCCGCGGATATTCATATTGTCGTTAATGTCATACCACAACATGGCTGTAGGTGACCAGTTGACCACCTTGCTGTCATAGTTTTCGCCATTTGTCTCATTATGTGTTATGGTAGGCACGATAGAAGCACCGACCTGAGCCCTGAATTTGCTTTTCTGGTACATGAAGTTCACACCTGCACGATGGGTCTGGTACCTGTTCAAGATGTTGCTTGAATAGGTATCGTTGCGGGTCATGCCGTCCTTGTTGAAAACCTTGTTGTCCTCGCTGAAATCAGTCACGCTGCCGGAATCATAAGTATCCTTGGTAGATTTATTCTGGCTCCAACGGTACTGATAGTTCGCTTCCATGTAGAATCCTGCCCCGAGAGGCTCGGTATAGACGAGCCGTCCACTGATGGAAGAAGACTTGGAATTCTGGTCGAAAATCTGATTCACGATTTCATCGGATGTCGTATTATCCGCATTATAAGTTTTTGTCAATGACTGATTTACTCCATCCAAATCATTGTTGCTGAACTTATAGTCGACATTTAACGAAAGTGTTCTTCCGGGTATGCCCAATCTCTGACGGAAGAGGAAGAATCCGTTGGCCGTCCAGTTGTCGTTATTTCCCGCATTATTGTTGAAACCTTCGTTTTTCTTAGTCAAATCAGTCGCACCTGCAGCCTGTCCTTCAGTGGTAAACTTGGAGAACTCAGAGTAATCGCCTTTACCGAAGTTGAACTGCGGCTGGAAAAGGATGGATGTGTTTTCTGAGAACTTATGCTCCAGACGCGCACCGAATCTATGTCCACTGGAATTCGTATTGCTATATCCGTTATTATTATATATAAGGCTGGAGCCATCATCCAAGAATGTAGTCTTCTTGCTGATTTCTTTAACAGAGTTTTCGTTATCGTTATAGAGGTAATTGGCTCCGAGATCCATTTTATCGTCGAAGAGACTCCATGAACCATTCACACCACCCATCCAAGAGGTGCTGATACCGTTGCTCCGTCCCCAACCTCCTTGTCCACGGCCCATTCCACCGCCGCCTCCACGCATTCCACGCATCATGGAACCCGCAAGGTCGTTAAAACCACGGTTATTCGTATTATTACCGTTCAGGATAAGGCTTAACTGGCTCTTGTCGGTAAATCTCCCGGCAAATGCCGCTCCCTGGTATCTCCAGTCGCCATCACCATAAGAAGTGTTCTGAGGCCAGTCATGGCCCGCGCCAGCCATCACATTTCCGAAGACGCCGTTCATCATACCTTTCTGGATGGAAAGGTCTATCACGGTCTCCTCCTGTCCGTCGTCAATGCCGGTGAACTGCGCCTGGTCAGATTTTTTCTGAACGACTTTCACCTTGTCGACAATCTTGGCAGGAATGTTCTTGGAAGCGAGCTGCGGATCATCCAGGAAGAATGTCTTTCCGTCGATAGTAATCTTGGATATAGTCTGTCCGTTAGCTGTAACAGAGCCATCTTCAGACACTTCCACGCCAGGAAGTTTCTTAAGAAGATCTTCGAGAACATCATTGTCAGTGGTCTTGAAGGAAGAAGCATTGTACTCCACCGTATCTTTCTTTATCACGATAGGATTACCCGTAGCGGAGACACTTGCGGCGTTCAGAACCTGCTTGTCCGGATCCACTTTTATAGTGCCTAAATTCAAATTATCTTTAACAGTGATTTCTTTCGTAAACGTCTTATATCCAAGTAATTCAGCTTTAAATACATACGTTCCTGCCGCCACTTTTTCCAGGACAGCCTTACCCTGATCACTAGTAAGAGCGTACTTAAAAGCACTCGATGCCCCAGCCTTGGTAAGAGACACCGTCGCATAACCCAACGGCTCTCCTGAAGAAGAGTCCTGCAACAGCACCGTCACAGAACGGGACTGTGCCGAAAGGGCAAAAGAAAGAGCGAGTGATAAAATCAACCCGCATAACATAGCAATGATCTTTTTCATTGTTCTCGTCTACTATTAATTTTTACACAACGACTATTTAGACAACATATCCCGCCGCGGGTTTAATCACGTCGGGATATTTTTTTCATTTGGACGAAGATTTCACACGCCCCGGGTTATCGGCAATGAATTTTTCCCAGGACGAGCCGGATTTGAGCCCCGCAAGAGGGTTCAGCAGCTGATAATGATGGCACAAGGCTATCGCCAGCGCATCTGTCGCATCCAGAAATTTTTCTTCTATGTCAATGCCGAGGATACGCTGTAAAATGACATTGACCTGAACCTTGGAGGCAGCGCCATTGCCGGTAACGGCCTCTTTGGCCTTTCGGGGCGCGTACTCGGTGATCGGAATTCCGCGGGTGGAGGCGGCGAGCATGGCGGCTCCCTGGGCTCTTCCGAGTTTCAGGATGACTTGGGCATTTTTCCCGTAAAATGGTGACTCCAAGGCCATTTCGTCAGGTGAATATTTGTCGCAGATCTCTCCGATTTCGTTGAATATTCTGGTCAGTTTGGCATAGGGGTCCGATTCTTTACGCATATCGATGACGCCCATTTCCACGTAAAAGGCTTTGCTGCCTTCTGTACGGATAACCCCGAAACCAAGGATGTTGGTTCCGGGGTCTATTCCTAAAATCGTCTTCATCCGGAAGCTTAGTCGATGTAGTCAAAGCCTGTGTAAGGGCGGAGAACCTCAGGAATGACGATTCTGTCTTCCTGCTGGTTATCCTCTAGCATGGCTGCTACGACGCGTGGAAGAGCAAGTGAGCTTCCGTTCAATGTATGGCAGAGCTGCATCTTGCCGTTCTCGTCTTTATATCTGAGGTGCAGACGGTTAGCCTGATATGTCTCGAAGTTGGATACAGAAGAGATCTCAAGCCATCTGCCCTGTGCTGCTGACCACAATTCGAAGTCGTAAGTGATTGCAGATGTGAAACTCAAGTCACCGCCGCAGAGACGGAGGATTCTGTATTTAAGTCCAAGTTTGTTTACGAGGCTTTCCACGTGTGCAATCATCTCGTCGAGAGCCGCATAAGAGTTCTCAGGTTTTTCGATGCGGACGATTTCGACTTTGTCGAACTGGTGAAGTCTGTTGAGACCTCTCACGTCTTTACCATAAGAACCTGCCTCTCTTCTGAAGCATGGGGTATATGCTGTAAGTTTCTGAGGGAACTGGTCGTTGTTCAGGATGACATCCCTATATATATTGGTAACAGGGACTTCTGCTGTAGGCACAAGATAGAAATCATCCAAGCCTACATAGTACATCTGGGCTTCCTTGTCAGGGAGCTGGCCTGTACCGAAACCAGAGGCAGCATTGACCATAATAGGAGGCTCGATTTCTTTATATCCGGCAGCAGTGTTGTTGTCCAGGAAGAAGCTGATGAGGGCTCTCTGGAGTTTGGCGCCTTTGCCTTTGTATACAGGGAAGCCTGCGCCGGTGAGTTTCACACCGAGGTCGAAATCTATGATATCGAATTTCTTGGCGAGTTCCCAGTGCGGAAGAGCGTTCTCCGGGAGTTTGATTTCCGGACCACCCATTTTCACTACCTGGTTATCTTCTGCGCCTTTGCCTGGAACGACCAGGTCACATGGTATATTTGGAAGAAGAACTAACTGAGACTCAAGTTCTTTCTCTGTGGCATCAGCTTTTGCAAGAAGATCAGAAGATTTGGCTTTCAGTTCTGCAACCTCTTTCTTGGCTTCCTCAGCTTCTGCTTTCTTTCCTTCTTTCATGAGGCCGCCGATGAGTCCGGCTTTCTGTTTCTGCTGTGAGAGAAGGGAGTCGCTTTCTGTCTGAAGTGATCTTCTCTGTGCGTCAAGTTCGAGTACTTTGTCAACTATTGCCTTTGCGTCAAAATTCTTGACAGCGAGCTTCTTGACCACGTATTCCGGGGCGTCACGAAGCATTTTGAGTGTCAACATATCTTTAATTATTAATGAAATTCTACTTGCGGCCAGTCCTGGAGTAAACCTTTACCAGAGGGTGGTCATAAGTAATCCTTAAAAAATAACAAAAATGAGGACTGCACGTCTCTACTCGAAGTGCAATCCTCATTGTCTATCCAAAACCTTCGAGTTTAGTTCTCAAAAGGGACAACCGACACGTATGACTTGTTTTCTCTCTTTCGTGTGAAAACAACTGTTCCGTCTACGAGCGCGTAAAGAGTGTGATCTTTACCCATGCCGACGTTCTTGTCTGCGTTGTGAACTGTACCTCTCTGGCGTACGATGATGTTACCAGCTTTTACAACCTCACCACCGAATTTCTTGAGTCCGAGACGTTTGCTCTGTGACTCACGACCGTTCTTAGAACTACTTTGACCTTTTTTATGTGCCATAAATCTTTCCTCCTGTTAAAATTAAGCGATAGAGTCGATACGAATCTTGGTGAGCTTCTGGCGATGGCCATTCAGCTTCTGATAACCTTTACGACGGATTTTCTTGAAAACAAGAACCTTCTTAGCCTTTGTGTCATCCTCGAGTACAGTAGCTTTAACTACAGCACCTTCTACGTAAGGAGCACCGACCTTAACTGTTCCCTCGTTATCGATGAGAAGAACCTTGTTGAACTCTACCGACTCGTCTTTCTTCGAAGCAAGGCGGTTAACAAAAATCTCTGAACCAGCTTCAACTTTAAACTGCTGGCCTGCAATGTCTACAATTGCGTACATTTGATAAAAACTTATTAAGTTTCCGGCAGCAAGCGCCCGTAAAATGGAACGGGACTTAAACATAGCTTGGCAGCCATAAAATTCAGTTTGCAAATTTAAGTCTTTTGTTCTTCTCTACCAAATATTTTTGCAGATATATAAAGAAGACTTCGAATCCTGTTTTCTCCACCGAACAATATTTGCAGTTCTGTCGGCAATTCGTTATCTTTCGAAATGTAATAACATAGTATAGTAACATTATTTCATCGATAACCTTTCTATTTATGAAGAAATTTTTTGCCTTCATCGTGCTGCTTGCGGTCAGTATACTGAATTTGGAAGCCCAAACCACATTGGTCAGTTCCATAACTCCGGCCAGTTCCACCAAATATCACGCTTACAAATCGTCCAGCGAAATCATCAAACTCGGCGGATATGAAGTGCGCTACGGCTTCACTTTGGGTTCACCTGAAGGAGGTCTGATCGCAGACAAGATTCCAAGCAAGGCTGTCTTCAACCTGAAGGGCGCCTATAGCAAAATCACGCTCATCGCAGGCCCCAATACCGCTGGCACACTGTCGAATAAGAGCAACTCGATAGTAACCATAACTGCCGATGGCAGAAGGATTTTCGATGAGGTCATCTTCGGCCATGACGCCCCACGTTTCTACACCTTCGATGTGACTGGGGTCAATGAAATTGTTTTCTCCGTTCCGCGCGGGGATGTGGACGCTGCGTTCGGCAACGTGAAGTTGTGGAAAGCCGGGGTATCTGTTTCTAATCCTAATACCCTGCTTTCCCGTGTTCCAAGCGGAACTATAGATCTTATGAAGGTGAATCCACCTTACTACATGAAAAACGGAGGTTATGTCAAACCGGTTATCGGAGACAGGTTCAAGAGCAGTTTGAATGAAGAAAAGGCCATAAGCATAAACCGTAAAGAATACAATTCCGGCCTTCAATTCTCTGTATCACAAGCTCTTGCAGGTACAGAACAGGGATATGCGAATTTCTGGCTTAACAAACGTTATGACAAGGTTTCTTTCATCGTCGGGCCGAGGGACAACCAGAGCAGCAATTCGAGTGCATGGTTAGTCGTAAAGGCGGACAAGAAAACTGTTTACGAAGGGATGATAACCCAGAAGGATCTCGCAAGGCAGGTGGTGGTCGATGTCAATGGCGCCGAGCAGATTTCTTTCCTCTGTGAATATCGCAACAGTGATTTCCTGGGAGGTATTACATATGGAGTTGTGGATATAAAAGCATATCCGCAGGGAGCCAGTTCTATACCGACAGACGGTATCATAAATCCTAACAAGGACCGCATAGCGAAGCTTCCTGACGTATGTCCGCTGATGTCCACTATCAAGCCTTATTCTGTGCGTGGTGTGAGTGCAGCAGACAAGACATTGTTCGAGGGTGAATCGCGCCACTATACTTTCTCCATGGGCGGGCAGAAATATTGGGAAGGATTGCTTCTCACTACCGGAAACACTATGTTGGGCGATATGGTGGATTCATATGCAGAGTTCGATCTAGCCGGAGAATTCGACTGGATAAGTTTCGACGCAGCATGTCTGAGCAAGAATCACGTCATGGATGATGACAATCTCCGTATTTATGCTGACGGAGAACTTGTTTTCGACCAGACAATATATTGTACATGGCCTAACCAGCATTATGAAGTTCCTGTCAACAAGTGCCGCGTATTAAGGTTCGAGAAGAAGGGTAACGGAAAGAACAAGCAGACTATTATCGGCGTAGGTGACATTATTCTATATAGGGGTAAGCCTGTGCCTAACACGGTATTCGAGCACGATGTTCCTGATTGTCCGTTCGAGACTGATTTGATAGATCTCTGCGGCAAGCCGTATTTCCACTTCGTAGGTAGGTATGTCAGCGACCTGACTAATTTCAATATGGATGACTGTTTTCACGACGGAAGTACGATTACAAAGTATTTCCAGATGAAGGACGGAAGTCAGATAAACAAGGGTTTCATGCTGGAGACTAATATCCCTCTCGGACTGGAGAATGTAACGCTCATGGACGTGGTATTCATGGCATTGACAGGAGTCGGAGCTAGTGTAAGCAGTTCGAATGTATCGGCATACACTGGCGTAAGTGCTGGTGTATCAGGTACACCTACGGCAAGTATTTTCCTTTTGCTGGAGGACAAGAACAGCAAGCAAGCTTCAGCGGCGGCTTTCAATCCTTATGGTGAATATGAGAGTTGTACTTTCACTGTGGCCAACAAGGCGGAGTATGTGGACGCGTTCGACGACGTATTCAACAACCAGAGCACAGAAGCATTGACCAATCCGGTAAAACTCAATGTCTTTGCGGATAGGGTACTTGTGGGAGAGTACTGGCTGGACAACAAGATGGAGCCGCTCACGGTGACTGTGCCGATTTTCAAGTGCCGTCAGCTGATGTTCTGGATGGAGTGCGGCGACAGGAGGTCCGGGCAGTATGTGTTCTATGATTTGAAGCTGAGCAAGGAGCCGTGCAATATAGCGATTCCTACGAAGTACACGCCGACAAAGAGTAGTAGTGAGGTAAAAGCTGCTGAGGATGCAAAGAGTTCACAAACATCACAGGATGCAAAGAAAGAATCCGGCAAGAAGAAGTCGAAAAATCGGGCTGGATTTTCGTCGATAATTGGGACGCTGCTGAGTATGTGATGGTTTTAACGCCTGGATGCACTCGTCTGCTCAGGTGCTTCGCAATTCGCGGCCTGAGTTCCGACTCACGGGCGCTACGCGACGTGGAAGTTATCAGATCGAGTATTTCCTCTCTGATGTCGATGGCTTTGTTGGCATGGGTGCATGATTTCCGTCTCTTGGGCTTGCATAACATATATTGTCGTATGGCTGGAGTATTGGCAGAGTCGAGAATTTGGTGTAAAAAAGTGCCATTTTTTACACCAACTGAATAAAATGAAATAAACGGTGTAAAAAAGCGCATTTATTTACACCATTTATTTGCATCAGATATCAGTGGAGCAAAGAGCCAGTGGCACGTGTGCCGATCGAAAGGCATGGCCGTCCGCGGCCCTGTGAGCGGTATTCTAAGGGGCCCGGCTCTGCTGGGGAGGATGAGCGACAGCGAACCTTTCGACGGCACACGTGCCACAGGCGCCGCTACTGATGAGAATACCAATGAACGGGCACCGAACCAGAAAACGTCCGGCAGAAACGGCCTTTGCCCGGAGGGAACCACCAAAATCAGCATTTTGTCCGGCAGAAATCGTTTTATCCCGGATGAAATACTGATTGAGGGCAAGAAAATAAAGACCACCGGAGCGCTGCTGACTGGTGGCCGGTCGGCGGCGGTCCCGGAGAGCGAATTGCGCAGCACCAGAGCGAGCGGGCACCGACCGCCGACGGCATCTACGACACTTTATCGCTGAACCAGAAAAACGTCCGGCAGAACCGGCCTTTGACCGGAGGAAACCACCAAAATCAGCATTTTGTCCGGCAGGAATCGTTTTATCCAGGATGAAATCCTGATTGAGGGCAAGAAAATAAAGACCACCGGAGCGCTGCTGACTGGTGGCCGATCGGAGGCGATGCCCGGAGAGCGAATTGCGCAGCACCTGAGCGAGCGGGCACTGACCGCCGAAGACAACTACGACACTTTATCGCTGAACCAGAAAACGTCCGGCAGAACCGGACTGTCGCCGGTCAAACGGACCGGCATATACGCAAAAGAGTCCGGCCAGTTTTCACTGGTCGGACTCTTCGAAGAACGGCGGCTACCTACTCTCCCACCTGGTCGGGCAGTACCATCGGCGATGACGGGCTTAGCTTCTCTGTTCGGAATGGGAAGAGGCGGTTCCCCGTCGCTATAGCCACCGCAGTATATAACTTGAGAGAAAACCAGAGGAAGAAGTCCTCACGGCTTATCTTTCCTGAAAGAAAGATTTCGGGCTATTAGTACAGGTCGACTCAGGCCCTCGCAGACCTTGCATCTCCTGCCTATCAACGTGGTAGTCTCCCACGACCCTGTTTGGAAGTCTCATCTCGGAGACGGCTTCGCGCTTAGATGCTTTCAGCGCTTATCCTGACCCAGCGTAGTTACCCGGCGATGCAGCTGGCGCCACAACCGGTACACCAGAGGCTGGTCCGTCCCGGTCCTCTCGTACTAAGGACAGGCCTCCTCAAACTTCCCGCGCCCACAACAGATAGAGACCGAACTGTCTCACGACGTTCTGAACCCAGCTCGCG
>OIXA01000435.1_pt1 | contig 60565 bp, 46 predicted proteins | sample 1587721 | NCBI WGS metagenome assembly OIXA01 (sample SAMEA3888900, study PRJEB22519) | human gut metagenome | biome: human gut; feature: human-associated habitat; material: faeces | place: Denmark | collected 2013
AAAACATTAAGATTATGAGAAAGTTTATGTTCGCAGCCGTTTCGGCAATGGTTATGGTTTGTGTTAGCAACGTATTCGCTAATCAGTCAGCAATGCAGTTCGAGTCAAACGATGTCATTCAGTCTGATTCTGTAGTAACAGACTCTGCAAAGCAGGGAGAAGTAGAAGTTGCAGCTCCTGTAGACACTACAGCTGCTTCAGAGAACGCAGCAATTGAGAACGCTTCTTCAGAGAATGCAGCAACAGAAAATGCTGCAACTGAGGTTCCTGCTAAATCAGAAAGTAATGCAACTGCAGAGAACGCAGAGGCTACTGCAGATAGCGCTGTTGCACAGTAATTGTAATAGGTTAGATTTGGGATAACAAAGGGGCTCTTTCGGTCGCAATATAAACGACTGACGGAGCCTTTTTTCATTTGTTTTAAAAACGACAATACTGACAATTATAGACAAATATAATGTTATGATTTACTATAATGCTTTCCGAAAAAATGTCACTTGTGACATCTTTTCGGAGTAAAGACATTCCCATTATAATACTCTTTCTTACCTTTTATAACATGCTTTTTTGCCGATACCGGCAAGAAAGTGGGTGTTTTATGTGTGATATTTATGGTTTATGCCGCAAAACGGTATGAGGAATGTTTATTATTTATTGTTTTCTACTTGTATACCAGATTCAACGAATACAGCTTATATAATAAGAACAACTAAAGATATACGTTGATGATATTTAATGGCTTTTGCGTTCAACAACTGTTGAACGGTCGGAGAAGTTAATATACTTTGCGATTTATATTAATATACTTTACCGTTCAACAGCTGTTGAACGAAGAAGAATATTCTATTGGAGGCTTTTGGCGAGTATTTATGTCGTTCTAACAAGCCATTTAGGCAGTTTTTTCAAGCGGTTTAACTCGCTATCGCAAGCCATTTTAGTCGTTTACGATATTAGCCTCGGTTGCATTATGATTGCTATCAAATGTTCGTTTGCTTACTATCAAATCTATTTTTGCTTACTGTCAAATACTGCTTTGCTTGCTATCAAATATATTTTTATAATAAAAAAACAGGTAAAACACATAATAAAGTGTGGCAGAACGATATATTTTACATAATGGTATAATACGTAACTTTGCACCACCTAATGGCAACATTTTACACAAAACAAATTGGGGGTTAAGGATAAAAGCATTATATTTGCATGTGGTTATTATGAACCCACGATAAATAAAAGATTAATCAAGGATTATCCCACAATTAACCCCTATCGTAAGTGAATCTACCATCTTTATACAATAGAGCTATGGATATAGAGCAAGTTAGAGAATTCACGTTGTCGCTATACGGCGTGACAGAAGATCAGCCCTTTGGCGACGACAACATAACCTTCAGAGTTGAGGGCAAAATATTCCTATGCCTTTGGTTGGGCAACGAGGAGCATAGCGCTATAGACGGTATGCATAAGTTTGCCTGCAAGCTGAGTCCTGATAGGAATGAGGAGTTGCGAGATAGATATGAAGCTGTGACGCCAGCTTTTCATTGGAACAAGAAACATTGGAGCGACGTGTATTTCGAGCAGATAGAAACCGAGGTGGTAATGACGTGGATAAGGGAATCGTATCAGCTTATCGTAAGCAAGCTACCTAAGGCTGCGAGGGCGAAATATCAAATGTAAATAAAGCACATAACAATAAACAAATGAAAGCATATACATATATAGAAAAAGGTAAGTTTGCCTTGATAGAGAAACCGAAGCCTGAGCTTCAGGAAAGTACCGACGCTATAGTCCGCGTTACGTTGGGTAGCATCTGCACCAGCGACTTGCATATCAAGCATGGTAGTGTGCCAAGGGCTGTGCCTGGCATTACCGTTGGTCACGAGATGGTGGGAGTAGTAGAAGAAATAGGTGCCGACGTTAAAGGCGTGAAACCAGGCGATAGAGTAACGGTAAATGTGGAGACATTCTGTGGTGAATGCTTCTATTGCAAGCATGGATATGTGAACAATTGCACATCGCCACATGGTGGATGGGCATTAGGTTGCCGTATTGATGGCGGACAGACGGAGTATGTGCGTGTGCCGTTGGCTTCGCAGGGACTGAATCGCATACCAGATAATGTGACTGACGAGCAGGCGTTGTTTGTTGGCGATGTACTTGCTACAGGCTTTTGGGCTGCACGCATTAGCGAGATATCGGCAGAAGATACCGTCTTGATAATTGGTGCTGGTCCTACAGGTATTTGCACCTTGCTTTGCGCTATGTTGAAAGAGCCCAAGCGCATTATCGTTTGCGAGCGTTCGGAAGAGCGTCGTAGGTTTGTCGAGGAGCATTATCCAAATGTGCTGCTTACTACTCCAGACGAATGCGAAGAGTTTGTGAAGAACAATAGCGACCATGGAGGTGCTGATAGAGTGCTGGAAGTGGCAGGAGGCAAAGATACCTTCCGTTTGGCATGGCTTTGTGCCCGACCTAATGCCATCGTCACTATCGTAGCCCTCTACGACGAGCCGCAGGTGTTGCCGCTACCTGATATGTATGGCAAAAACCTTACCTTCAAGACTGGCGGCGTAGATGGTTGCGACTGCGAGGAAGTGCTACAGCTTATAGCACAAGGCAAGATAGATACCACTCCGCTCATTACCCATCGTTTCCCTCTCAGCCAAATTGAAGAGGCGTACAGAATATTCGAGAACAAGGAAGATGGCGTGATAAAAATAGCTATCGAGGAAGGGTGAAAATAATAAAAGACCAAGTCGTACGGAAACAAACGACTTGGTCTTTTAATATATAAATAGTTAGAATATTACTTCTTCACTTTTCTGCTTGCCACTCTGCCATCAGCATACAGCATTTTAGCGATGTTGATGCCTGGTTGTGGAGCGTTGAGCTTTGTGCCATCTATATTATAATAGGTGATGTCTATGGGAAGCTCCGAATTGGTAGCCGAAATGTTGTCAATACCATTTGCGGTAGATGTTATGTCGAGAGTAGCTCCAGCACCATTCTCCTCGTTGGTCACAACCTCCTCTACCAGCTTGCTGTCGTAAGCTTTCAAAGTGTAGTGGTCGGAAGGAATGAAATAGTCTGCGCTACCCGAACGACTTTGGAAATCTTTAGCGTTGAGGTTGCCAACAGTTGTGATGTTGTAGTCTTTCTTTCCGCTACTTGTGGCATAGTTTTTCCAAGGAGTCTTCTTTGTTGCGTTGCTTGTGAAAGCGTTGTTTTCAACATAAATGTTCGACTTGTAGCCATAGCCTATGCAATAATGGGCATTGGAACTTGAATATAGACAGTTTTGTATGTGCACCTGTCCAAATCTCACGCGAGGCATACGCTCCGAGCATCCCTCATCCCACCAACAGTTGGCAAAAGTAGTGCGCAGATGTCCTTCGTCTCCCGAACGCTTATCGCTATTTCCCCATAGGTCGCAGTTGCGATGGTCGTTAGAGCCACCAGATCCTCCTGCCCATGGAGCTATCAGATAGCGGAATCTACACCATGTTACGCAGATATTGTCCGAACCATTCACGCAGTCGAAGTTGCCGTCTACGCCATCCTGAAAGTCGCAATGGTCTACCCATATATATGTAGAACCAATAATCGTAAGATTGTCGTTGCCATCTATATCGTAGGCTCCTGCGCTCTTGAAGATGATGTTTCTCAGAATAATGTTCTTGCATGAAGATAGCTGCATGATGCCAGTTTCGCTCACGCTTGCTGAATGTTTAGAGTTTACGAACGCAGCCCCTTTCATACCGATAATGGTTTTGTTCTGCACACTCTTCACGTTGGTAAGTCCCGAGAACTCTATTTCGCCATCCACATAGATTATCTTCTTGTCTGTACCTTTTAGGGCGTTCATCAGTTCAGTCTTGTTAGTAACAGTAACCTTTGTGCCACCTTCGCCACCTGTAACATTTCCATCTACAGTAGCCCATCCTAATGGTGTATTAAGGTCGTATGGCGACAGGTTGTCTGTCCATCCGGCATTAGCCGCAAGGTTTCCCGTTGTCATCATCAAAGCGATGGCAAGGAAGCGTGAAATAATAGTTTGTTTCATTGTTTGTATTGATTTGTTTTGTTGTTTCGATTATTTTTTTATTCTTCAGGCTTCTTTATTTCGCCACCCATATTGATAGCTTCAAGGAGCTTCACAGCATCCACATATTGAGCCATACCTTCAGCCACCTGCTTTGCATCACGCATAGCCAGCACTACGGTTGATGGACGATTCACCACGTCGCCTCCTGCAAATACTCCTTTACGAGTAGTCATGCCGTATGGCTTTTCGCGAGTCAATACGTAGCCACGATCATCAACGTCGATACCTGTTGTGGTAGATACTATTCGGCTTGCTGGTGCAGAACCAACAGCCATGATAACGAAGTCGGCTTTCTCTACTCGGCGCTCGCCATTTGATTCGATGACAACCTCGTTGAGTGTGCCATTCTCGTCATGAATCTCCACGATGCTCGACTCCCAACTAAACTTCACGCCTTCTTCTACAGCCTCGTCGTATTCCGAGCGCAAAGCACTCATATCGTTTATTGTGCGATGGTAAACCACTTCTACGTGGCTTGCTCCTAAGCGTACGGCTGTTCGAGCAGCATCCATAGCTGTATTTCCACATCCTATCACGAATACACGGTTGCCCTCGTGAACCACAATCTCGTCGCGACTAAGGTTGCCTTCGTTGTAGAGGCTCACACGGCGCAAGAACCATATAGCCTGGCGCACGCCCTTGAGGTTGCTTCCTGGTATATTGAGCTTTTTAGGCTTGCCAGTTCCGGTTCCCATAAAGATAGCGTCGTAGCCAAGATCAAAGAGCTTGTCGATAGTCAGGTTGTCCTTACCCACGGTAGTATTGCAATGGAACACTACGCCCAGCTCTTCAATCTTCTTAATTTCTCGGCGCACTATTTCCTTAGGCAATCGATATTCAGGAATACCAAACATCAATACTCCTCCTGGTTCTGGTTCCATCTCGAATATCTCTACGTTGAAGCCCTGGCGTGCCAAGTCGCCAGCAATAGTTAGTCCGGCAGGTCCTGAACCAATAACCGCAATCTTACCTCTTGTCTTAGGCAACAAGTTTTCGCGGATAAGACCCATGTTGCCATCAAAGTCGGCAATAAATCTTTCCAACTTGCCCACATGTATGCCTTGTCCCTTTTTGTTGAGCACACAATGACCTTCGCATTGTTTCTCGTGAGGACACACTCGTCCGCAAACAGCAGGCAGATTACTCTTGTTGTTTATTATATCCATAGCGTTGCCGAGGTTACCCATCGACAACTCATGAATCCAATCTGGAATATCATGACTTATAGGACATCCTTTCTTGCATTGAGGTACTTTGCAATGCAGGCAACGTTTTGCCTCGTTGATAGCCTCAAGCATGGTGTATCCTTCGTTAACTTCTTGAAATAACTTGTTTCCCGTTTCCATATTTTGATATATTCAGCTTTTATGGTAAATATATTTTTTGCAAAGATACTGCTTTTAGTTCAAGTTTGTTACAATAATCAAGCTATATCTCAACTTTTTTACCTTCATAACAATATTTTTTTGTAAAACCATCATAGTTTTCAATTAAAACTACTATCTTTACAGAGGAATTGTTATTATGTATTAATTATGGCATATACTATTAGCGACAAATTAGATTGGATTATGATTTTCATCTATGAGTTCGGACGAAAACATGGACTTACGATGAAGCAGGCATTCAACTACCTCTATCGTTACCAAGGAATGGCTTTCTTGGATAAGCATTATGATTATGTTCATACTCAATCATTTAAGTCGATGGTTGAAGATATAACGGAATATTGCCATAGAAAAGGAGGAGGACTACTATGAAACTATATCATGGAACGAATATTGATTTGCTAAAAAAATAAAGGGAAAAGCATACTATGATTTTATGCTTTTCCCTAATAAAGATATTTTCTATAAACTCAAACTTACCATTCAACCTTTTCGCTAAGTATTTCGCCATCGGTAGCATCGTCGGCTGTAAATGTGTTGCCACGATATTGTACGCAAAGCATTAAGAGTGGTTCTGAACCATTATTGCGAACCGAACGCTTACCTGCAGGTGCTACTCTTACCACGCTTCCTTCCTGAATAGCGAATACCTCGCCATCAACTTGGAACTCGCCCTTGCCACTAAGGAAGAAATACAATTCCTCATGATTCTTGTGGGTATGAAGGAATCCTGTTTCTGTGCCAGGAGCAAAGCTTTGGAATGAGAATTCGCCACCTGTAGCATTCACGTCCTGTCCGCCAAACACCTTTCCTGGAATCTTTATTTCCGGACCTAACTGCAAGGTGTAGTCCTTAATCTCATTCAATTTACCAAAATCTACGGCTGTGAAGTTTGCAGCCTTTGCGATAGTCTTTGTTTCTTTCATAATGTGCTATTGTCTTTAGTTGATTATAATTCTTTCTTTCCCTTAATCTAATTACAGATAGAGGATTATTTCGCTTGCAAAGATATACTGAAAAAATAATCCTCACAAGAAGGCACAAAAGGGTTAGATAGTTACTTCGAAGTAACTATTGTGGAGGAATGGGAGAAAGAAAAAATCATCATTAACTAAGATTAACTACAAGCATATATGGTGGTTTATGGATATTAGTTACTTTTGTAGCCTATTGTGATGTATAAAGCTATTGCTACAATATATTGAGAATATAAAAGCATAGCGAGATTACAGAAAAAAGATATATAGCTTATGGCAAGAATGATGAAGGAAATGGTATTTCAAGACTGTCCGATACGTAATGTGTTATCACGCATCTGCGACAAATGGTCGTTGTTAGTTATCTATACGTTGAACGCTCATAATGCGGAGCCTATTCGCTTTAACGCACTTCGCAAACTAATCCCCGATATCTCGCAAAAGATGCTTACCAGCACGTTAAAGTCGTTGGAGGCTGATGGCTACGTGAACCGCAAAGTGTATGCCGAAGTGCCTCCAAGAGTGGAGTATTCTCTCACACCCCGTGCTGAAACCCTTATTCCTATTATGGATCATCTGATAGAATGGGCGCTGGATAACATGGCTGTGATTTTGAAAGATAGACAGCAAAAAGCTGTTTAGGGAAAAGATGTTATTATTTCCGACATTAGGGTAATATGGCTTTTAAACAAAAGTAGTAATTTTGCACCATCTAACAATACAACAACATTAATACATATATAAATTAAGGTAAAAGGTATGTATATAGAGAAAATTCAGTCGCCTGCCGATTTGAAAGGCATGGACATTAAAACTTTGAATATCGTTGCCGATGAAATTCGCCAGGCTGTATTAAATCGTGTGAGCAAACATGGAGGTCATGTAGGTCCTAACCTCGGATTTGTTGAGGCTACCGTGGCTTTGCATTATGTTTTTAATGCACCAAAGGATAAGTTTGTTTTCGATGTTAGCCACCAATGCTATCCTCACAAGGTGCTTACCGGACGTGCTTCGGGATTCCTTGGCGATGTAGACGATATGAATGTCATTTCTGGCTATTCTTCTCCTGCCGAATGCCCAGAATACGATAACTTCGAGGTTGGTCATACTTCTACTTCTATCAGCCTTGCTACAGGTTTGCAGAAAGCACGCGATATCAAGGGAAACAACGAGAATATCATAGCCATTATTGGTGATGGTTCACTTTCTGGTGGCGAAGCTTTCGAAGGTTTGGATGAGGCTTCAGAACTCGGTACTGGTATCATCATCGTGGTAAACGACAACGAAATGTCGATAGCCGAAAACCATGGTGGCATATATAAGAACCTTCGTGCCCTTCGCGAGAGCAATGGCTCATGCGAGCACAACTGGTTTAAGGCATGGGGCTTTGAGTATAAGTATTTGGAAGAAGGAAACAATATCGAAAAACTTATCGAAGTGTTCGAGAGCGTGAAGGATACCGATAAGCCAACCGTGGTTCACATCCATACCGAAAAGGGTCACGGCTTTGCGCCAGCCGTAGCCAACAAAGAAGTTTGGCATTGGGGCATGCCTTTCAATCTTGAAGACGGTTCTCGCCCAAGAAAGAATGCTGATGGAACCACTCCTGTTGTGGCTCCAAGCGAGGATTATGCCACTTTGTTCTCAGACTGGATGCTCTGCGAGATGAAGCATGATAAAACCCTTATTGCCGTAACAGCAGGTACTCCTGCCGCAGGCGGATTTACTGCCGATAAGCGTGAGCAGGCTGGCAAGCAACATATAGATATGGGTATTGCCGAAGAACAAGCTGTGGCTATGATCTCGGGAATGGCAAAGGGCGGATTGCATCCAGTATGGACCGTATATAGCACATTCATCCAGCGCACCTATGACCAGATAGCGCAAGACCTCTGCATCAACTCTAATCCTGCCGTGATAAATGTTGTCGGAGGTGGAGTTAATTCAATGAACGACATCACCCATATCTGTCTCTTCGATATTCCTATGCTTTGCAGCATTCCGGGTCTTATCTATCTTGCTCCTACCACCTGCGAGGAGTATTTCGCCATGCTTCGTTGGAGCATTATGCAAGATAAGAAACCTATCGCCATCCGTGTGCCAAGTAATGGTGTGGTGCATACCTCTGAAGTCGTGGAAGCAGAATACAGCTTTGCGTCGAAATATAAGGTTATGCACAAGGGAACAAAGGTGGCAATCATAGCAGCCGGCTCGTTCTATCAGAAGGGCGAGAATGTGGTTCGTCTGTTGGCTGATAAGGGTATAGATGCTACGCTCGTCAATCCTCGCTATCTTAATGAGGTGGATGCCGAGACGCTGGATAGCTTGAAGGCTGACCATCAGCTTGTCGTTACCCTTGAGGACGGATCAAAGGATGGCGGCTTTGGCGAGCGCATAGCTTCTTACTATGGGCCATCGGATATGAGGGTTATGGTGTGCGGCATCAAGAAGGGACTCTACGACCGCTTCGATGTGCATGAACTGCTTTCAGACAATCGTTTGCTTGACGATCAGATTGTGGAAGACGTCTTGAAGAATATCTAATGATGATAGTATAGGGAAGCATCAACTTCCTTTGAGTTTCAGAGTGTAAAACTCATACAAATAGAAAATCCAAGCTTGAACTATTGTTCTTGCTTGGATTTCTTCTGTTTTATAAACTAATGTTTGTCTTTATCTTGCTCCGCGCATGACGTCTTTTCTCATTTCGTGTCTCATGCGGATAGCCTCAGGCGAGTTGTTGCCAAACTCTCTTTTGGCTTTCTTGTACTTCTTGTAATGTTTCTTGTAGTGTTTGTCGTGTTTGTGTGGCTTGCATGGTCGTCCAATGTCGCCTTTGTGGTGATGCTTGTCTGATTTCCAGTTGTGCTTTGGATACTTAGCATATATATTATGTATGTAAGCGTTGTCGCGCCAACTGATAGGACGATAGAAGTAGTACGACTTCTTGTATTTCTTCCATTGCTTATCCGAGAGAATGTGCTTTAGTTGCTTATTGCGATATTTCCAACCATGAGAGTCGATATCGCGATAGCTTCTGATGCCATCAAGGTAAGTGAGGTTGATGTTTAATATGTTGTTGCGTTGAACATTACTCAAACCCAGTTCCATCACCATTTTATCTGTGATAAAACGAGCTTCTGTCTGAATATCTACCAGTCTCTGAGCATTTACAGATGCTATCATCATGAATGCTGCTACGATTGCTAATAATGTACGTTTCATAATTCCAATTGTTTTTAGAGTTATTACTTATTTCTTTTTTTCTGATGCAAAGAAAGTGCAAACGAGCACAATAAAAGCTTGCTTTCAAATTGTCGAGTGCGGCCTTTCTTCTAACGTAGTGCAAAGATAGCCCTTTCCTTTTATTATTCCAAGGGGGAAATCTATATAGCGTAGTATGGTTTTCCCTATTCTGAGGAGGAAAAAATGTATAGGTTAAAGCCAATAGCCTTTTGGCTGAATATTTAGCAGTAAAAGCATATTAAAACGTCTGTAACATCTTTGACATAAGATACTATTACTTTTGCACCCGAATTCAGACGGGCATTTGTCTGTTGCATTAAGTATAATATAATTCTAATAAAAGAAAGAAAATGAAAGTAATGAGAGTATGTGGCAATAGTGTTGCCATGATGTTAATGGTAGCTTATTTGCTACTTGGTAGTTTACAGATGCAGGCACAAAACCGTGCTGAATGGGAGAAGTTGAAGGGCGACGTTACCCTCTATATTACCAACGATATGGGTCGCAACGGCTATTACGACCAAAAGCCTATTGCCGAACTTATGGGCGAGATGGCAGGAGTGGTAGACCCTGAGTGTGTGCTTGCTGTTGGTGATATCCATCATTTTAATGGTGTAGCTTCTTTGCAAGACCCTCTTTGGATGACAAACTACGAATTGATATATTCTCATCCCGACTTGATGCTTGATTGGTTTCCTGTTTGTGGCAACCATGAATATCGTGGCAACACACAAGCATTTATGGACTATGGCAAAGTGAGCCGTCGCTGGATGATGCCAGCTAAATATTATACTAAGGTGTTCAATCATGGTAATACTACCATTCGCATTGTCTTCCTCGATACCACACCTCTCATCGATTTTTATCGTGAGAATTCTGCTGTATATCCAGATGCTTGCAAGCAAGATATGCAAGCTCAGCTCTCTTGGCTCGACGAAACTTTGAAGAATGCTAAGGAAGATTGGGTAGTAGTTGTTGGCCATCATCCTATTTATGCCGAAACAGGTAAGAAGGAAAACGAGCGTATAGATATGCAGAAGCGCTTGTTACCTATCTTACATAAATATAATAATGTGGCGATTTATGCTTGTGGCCACATCCACAACTTCCAGCACATACAGAAGAAGGGCGACAATATCGACTATGTAGTCAATTCATCTTCTTCTTTGGCTCGTCCTGTAAAACCTATAGATGGTACCGTATTTTGTAGTTCTGCTGATGGCTTCTCGGTTTTTACAGCAGACAAAACTCAACTAAGAATGTCGATGATAGATAAAGATGGCAACATCATACACACTATTTCAAAGGTAAAAAAGTAAAAAGGTAAAAAAGTAAAAAGGGTAAAAGAGTGAAAAAGCTTTTTTAGTGAAGAACGAAGAATTCAATAGAAATATAGATGAAAAGATTATTTATGAGTGCGGCTCTTCTGGCAGCATCGGCTACAGCCATTCAAGCCCACACGCTTGATGGTATAGTCAAGGATAACAAAACGGGCGAACCGCTCATCGGTACAGTTGTGAGAGTTAAGGAGTTGCCAAACGTAGGCACCACTACCGGTCTCGACGGTTCGTTCACTTTGCATGAATTGCCAGACAAGGGTAAGTACACCCTCGTAGTTACCTTTATGGCATACAAGACCAAGGAGATTGTGGTGGATGTAGCCAACGACGACAAGGTTGACATTCCTATGGATGAAGATTTGAAGCAACTTGGCGAAGTTGTGGTTACCGGTCGTCGTGAATATCGTAGCGACCGTAGTGCCGTTGAGACCGTGAAGAATGCAGGTAACGTGCTCAATGTGATGAGTCAGCAGAGCATTCAGCTTTCGCCTGATGTCAACGTGGCAAGTGTGTTGCAGCGTGTTTCGGGTGTTACTATGGAGCGTGATGCCTCAGGCGAAGCTTCTTATGCAATACTCCGAGGTATGGACAAACGATATAACTATACCCTTGTAAATGGCGTAAAGATTCCAAGTCCTGACGATAAAAACCGCTATATTCCTTTGAATATCTTCCCTTCTGATTTGATGGAACGTTTGGTAGTATCTAAGTCGTTGACTGCTGATATGGAAGGCGATGCTGCAGGTGGAGTGGTGGATATGGTGATGAAGGATGCTCCTTCGTGTTTCCAATTCCAGGCTAATGCCGCCATTGGAACAACAGATTACTTTTGGAAGGATGGCAGAGATTATATAACCAGCAATCGTTCTGACTATACAAAGAAAGCACCTTACGAGGCTTTTGGCTCAGAATATAAAGCCAGCATGAGCGACTTCAAGAATGGTCCTGTGCAGTTGAAGAGCCATTCTATGCCTGCTCCTAACTTCATCGGAGGTCTGTCTGTAGGCAATCGCTTTTGGAATGACCGTCTTGGCGTGATTCTTGCTGGAAGCATTCAGAATACTTTCCGTGGTACTGAGCGTACATACAATTCTGTAAAGATGGCATCGGGCGAACAGGCTATGTATATTTCTAAATTGAATCATCGCTACTATAGCATACACGACCTCACAACGGGTGTTCATGCTAAGGTTGATTTAACTTTGCCTGAGCATAAGATAGAATGGTACAACATGTATGTGCGCACCAATTCCAAGGGTGTGAGATACAATAATAGCATCGGTACCGAATATATCGGAGCTAATAGCTATACTCAGGATGATGAGATTCGCTCGCTCTCAACCACTCAGAGCATCTTTGCTACCAACTTAAAGGGTACTCATCATCTCACCAAGAACTTCACTCTCGATTGGTCTGGCATCTTTTCGCAAGCTAAGGAGGAAGATCCTGACAGAACTTACGTAACCTTATCAAATTCTGTTTCTACAGAAGCCGATGCTGATGGCAATATCCTTTCGGGTAATCTTTGGGATACCAACAAGAATATCACCAAGACTTTCCCTAAGGATGCTGAGCGCAGATTCCAGCACAATATGGATACTGACTGGGCTGGCTATATCAACCTTACTTATGATACTCATTTTGCCAACGACGTTGAGGCTCTTTGGAAAGCAGGTGCGCAATATCGTCGTAAGGAGCGTTGCAACAGATATTATTCTTATATCTTCAGGCCTGCCGACAATGCACAGGATTTAGATGGCAACGGATTAGAACAGTTTGATAATGTAGACTGGGTTTGCAAGACTCCTTATTCTCAAGCTTCACAGCTCAACTATGATTCTAAGGAGCATATTGGTGGCGCTTATGCCATGGTAACTTTAAAGACTAAGATTGGTGAGTTGAATGCCGGTTTTCGTGCCGAGCATACCAACCAAATTTACACCATGCTTCAGCATTTCCGTAATATGGGACAGATTGGCGAACAGAGCTATTGGGACTATCTGCCATCAGCATCTTTAAAGTGGACACCAACCAAGAATATGAACATTCGTCTTTCTTACTATCGTTCTATCAACCGACCAGGATTCTATGAGATTGTGCCTTACCAGATTATGGGCGAGGAATATCAGGAAAAAGGTAATCCAAACCTTAAGCGTGCACGCATCGACAATATCGACTTGCGTTGGGAGTGGTTCCCAAGCAAGACGGAGCAGATTCTTGCAGGCGTATTCTATAAGTATCTTAAGGATCCAATAGAGCAGGTGTTTGTAACTTCTGATGGAAAGATTGGTGCCGGAACAGATGCCTACTATATGCCGGACAACTTAGGTAATGCCAAAAACATGGGATTCGAGATTGATGTTATCAAATACATCCGCCACTTCGGAATCAAGGCTAACTATACCTACACATACTCTAAAATCACTACATCGAAGCGTGAATATAAAGAGGGTAGTGCTGAATATAAGTCGGGTGTCACTCAGAGTCGTCCTCTCGTAAATCAGGCTCCTCATACTGCCAACATCTCCTTGCTCTACAAGGATACAGAGAATGGATGGAATGCGCAGCTCGCCTCTTCATTCACAGGTGCCAAGCTTGCTTTAGTTTCTCCTTTCAAAGATGCCGACCAATGGGATAAAGCTATGTTCGGTCTAGACCTAAGTGCCGAAAAGCAATTCAAAAATGGCTTCTCTATATTCTTCAAGGCAAACAACCTTCTTGATGCTAAACGCGAGAGATATTTGAAGACTGTAAACGAGAGCAATCTGGAGTATGAGGGCCAGAAGAGCGATAAGACCATCGTGGGAACTTATCAGTATGGCAGAACCTTCCTTCTGGGAGTAAGATACAAACTTTAAAAGGTAAAAAGGCTTTAAAAGGTAAAAAGGTAAAAAGTAAAAACTAAAGAAATGAAAAAGATAAATTCTTTCGCTTGTTTGCTGCTGATAGCGGCAACAGCCGTGTTCTCAACATCATGCGAGAACGATAATATTAATCCCTACGATTATACAAATAATAATGGTGGAAGCAACGAGAATCAAGGCTCTACCGATGTTATTAAAACTGCCGTTGCAGAATATCCTGTAGGTTCTTTGGTTTGGAGCAAAGATACTACTCTTTGCGAGAGTATAGAGATTCCTGAGGGCACTTCGCTCTATATAGAGCCAGGCGTAACCATTACATGCAAGTCGGAGGTAAAGGTACCTGTAGAAATAGTAGTATTGGGTAATCTTTATTGTTTAGGAACTGCCGAAAAACCAGTCATCATCACTTCCGATACCAAGAAACCTGCCGATTGGGGTGGTATCATCTGCGGATATAATTCTGGCGAGGTTGTGCTTAATCATGTTGAGGTTGCTTATGCAGGTGCTACTCCTACCGAGAGTTCAGCTTCTTTCCAGAACAAGCTCTTCAAGACTACTATTGATGGTGGTGTGCCTGCCTTCCATTTCTGTAATGTGAATGGTAAGTTTGTGATGGCTAACTGTTTTTTTCACGACAACTACAACGATCAGACTTACTTCACAGGCGGTAATGGTGTAATCATCAATAATATCTTTGCAGATAGCGGAAACTCAGCCGATGGTGGCGAGGCTATCAACGTGAAGGCTGGTTGCAAGCTCGATGTTGCCAACAACGTTATCTATAACGCCTGCACCAACGCTTTCAAACTTTCTAATGCTGGCAACAGCGAGACCATTCCGCTTACCGAGATGACTGTTTACAATAATACTGTTGTTGATTGCGGATGGCGTCGTAAAAAGAATAAGAAGGGTGGCTCGGTCTGGGTAGAAAAAGCAGCAAAACCTATCTTCGTCAACAACCTTGTTTATGATTGTCGCTATGGTTTGAAGCAGCCTGCCAAGGATGGCGTAGATATGGAACATAGCCGCTTGGCTCCAAACTATTATTATGCTTCTACCGAGACAGGAGTAAAGCAAATGGCTAAGGGGGCAGATCTTTCTATTTGGTTTGATAACGATATTAAGAGTAGCGTGGCTGGTCAGTTCAATCCTCTTTTCAAAAGTTTCAAGCAAAGCGAGAATATGAATGTAAACTGCGAAGGAGATGATGTTGCTAATGGTGCCCCTTTGGCCTTTGATACTACTTGGGATTTCAACTTCCAGAATGGTAGTCCTGCTCTCTCGGGTGGTGTTACTGATTTCGCACCTCTCTTTCCAAATGGTATTCCATTCTTCGGTCTTAAGAAGGTTAACTTCCTCGATACTAAGAACGATATGAACTATTACTTTGCCGCTCCACTTCCAAGCGTTAGATTTGGTGCTTCTTTATAATCAGAATTTCATGATAATCAGAATTTTGTTGTAATCTAAATTTTGTTGTAATCTGAATATAGTTGTAATCTATTTCATTGTAATCAGATATATGTGTTCTTTTCAAACACGTACGTATGCGCAACTTTTACGCATGCGTGCGTGTTGTAAATTTTTTAAGCAAGAAGGTCAGAAAGTATGGAAAAGTATAAAACTGACCATTAAAACCGATATTCTTATTGCATAGCTTAATACCATATTTTATATCTGGATATTTGCCATCTTGAGCTGTAAGCTTAGTGAGCGACTTTGTGGCATTATCTGTTGCTTTTACTTCTACAGGAATAAGCGACTGAGTATCGCGAATGAAGAAATCCATTTCTATGGTCGACTTGTCGTTGCGATAGAAGTAGAGATTATACCCTTGTTTAACGAGCATATCGCCAACAACATTCTCGTATATGGCGCCTTTGTATGTGCCGTAGTTCTTGTTTACTCTCATATCTTCTTGCGATTCCTCATCAAGCGATGCTACCAGCAACCCTGTATCCTTATAGTATAGTTTGTATGATTTAGGGTCATAGTTGCCCTTTAGTGGCAACGAAACTTGTGCCAGGCAGTAGCAAACGTTGATGATGCCAGCATCGCGAAGCCATTCCACGGTTCCCACATATTCTCTATTTCGTGCTCCACGCGCAATCTTGCTAATCTGAAACTTCTTGTTGTCTTGCCCCAAGAATACAGATATGTGGTCATAAACATTCTTGATTTTGCCTTTGTCGAGACCTTGTGCATATTTCGTAATGTCTTCCTCGTAGTCAAGAAGTAGTTGGCGTTGCATTTTTAGCGTGCCACTAAAGTTATCGTTGTTTACAAACATATTTACCACAGCAGGCATTCCGCCTATTGTCATATACTCGCGAAACAGTCCTCCTAACACATCCATTTCTATATTGCTAAGAGGTGTGACTGTAACCATCTTTTCGTATAGCCGTTCTATGAAATCCTCATCATACCCTTTAGCCCACAAAAACTCCTCAAAGTCCATAGAGTGCATGGTGTAGTCTTCTTTATATCCCACACTATTCGATTCTATCTCTCGATAGTTGATGCCCATAAGCGAACCTGAGCAAATTACATCGTATCTGCCATCTATTTTGAATGCTTTTAGGCTTGTAGCGCATGCAGGACAATCTTGCATTTCGTCGAAGAAGAATAGTGTGTTGTTTGCCTCAATCTTTATAGAAGGGTCGATGAGAGTTAGGTTTCTGATGATGCTATCTACATCATAACCATCCTCAAAAATAGCCTTGTACTTTTGTTGCAATACGAAGTTGATAGCAACCACATTTTTGTAGTTGTCGTAGGCGAATTGCATGATAGAAGCTGTCTTTCCGACTTGTCGTGCTCCTTTCACGATAAGTGGCATTCTGTTCTCGTCTTCTTTCCAATTCTTTAGATATTTATCTATCTTTCTTCGTAATAGCTTCATAATCAATAATTTTGTGGGTTGGTTTATGGTGCAAAGATAGTGCTTTATCACAAAATTCCCAAGGTTTTTAGTCTTAAAATCACAAAATTCCTGATGTTTTTAGCTGTGTTATCACAAAATTCCGAGTATTTTATACCGTTTTATCACAAAATTCCTAATGATTTAGCTCGTAGAATCACATTTTTCCTAATTTAATGGTGATTGGCATCGTATCTTTCCTTTTTATTCATGTAGGCTGATATTATATGGAAAAGCGAATAATCGTATAGTACAATTCGATTAGTCGCATAGTGCAATTCGAGTAGTCGCATAGGCATATGAGGGTAGTGAAACACAAAAATGGCTATATTTGCGTGTTTTTCAAGAAACGGGGGAATCTTTGAAACAAGAGGCTATAGTGTTGTTTTGATGCTTGTAGAATCTGAAATATGATGTTTTAGCCCCGTTTTTGCAGAGATTTAGCCTTAGAAAGAGAGGCTGATTGATATTGCTTTCCATGGTTTTAGCTCATGGCTTAGCTGGTTAATGGTTGATTATCAGCCTTTTAGAGAAGTTTTAGTTTAGATAGAAAACTATAAGCGTTTCAATGTTTCAGCGTTTCAGTTAATAAAATAGGTACCCCCTATTTCAATCTTCTTTATATAATATATTGATTATTAATTAGTTATAAGTATTTAAAATAGGGGTATGAAACAAACTGATGCATTTTTTAACTGAAACGCTGAAACATTGAAACGCTTTTGCTTATCGATTGGCATTCAACTTGTATATGGTGCGATAGCCGTAGATGCCGATAATGACGAAGCATAATAGCGGCAAAACAAACGAGGCGTTTACGGCAGGAAGACCAAACACCTGATACTGGTCTATGATAAGTCCTTGGAGCGGAGGCATCAAAGCACCACCTACAATTGCCATTACCAAGAAGGCGGCACCCAAAGCCGTATCCTTGGCATCTACATTCTCAAGAGCTATACCATAGATGGTAGGGAACATTAGCGACATAAAGATGCTGATGCCTACCAGGCTGTAGAGACCCACGATGCCCACGATGAAGATAGCGCCTAATGAGCATATTGCTGCTCCGATAGCAAAGAGCATTAGCAAACGACGAGTGTTGATATACTTCATCAAGAAGGTAGAGATGAAACGACCTGAAAGGAACAGAGTCATCGCCAAGATGTTGTATTTTTGTGCCGTAGCCTTGTCTATACCGAGATAGTCGGCATACTGGATGATGAATGTCCAAGTCATTATCTGCGCTGCCACATAGAACATCTGAGTAGCCACGCCCTCGCGATAGATGCGGTTGTGCCACAAATTGGATAGCGTGGCTCTAACGTTGGTAAGTTCTGCGTTGTCGGTTTGCGTCTTCGGCATTCGTGTTATGGCTATGATAACGAGTATTGCCAATACCACCAAGCCTATGGCTACATACGGATCGCGTATTACAGCCAAGTCGTGTAGTCGGATATCGGCTTTCTCTGCTTCGCTAAGTGTAGAGAACAACAATTTGCCTGCTGCATCTCTACGATCGCTCCATAGCTGTGGCAACACAATAAACGAGGCTACTGCCATGCCCGAAAGCGAGCCCATAGGGTTGAAGGCTTGAGCAAGGTTTAGGCGTCGTGTAGCCGTTTCTTTTGAACCAAGCGACAGGATGAAAGGGTTTGCCGTAGTCTCTAAGAAGGCTAAGCCGAATGTGAGGATGTAGAGCGAGAAACAGAAGAATGTGAAGCTCTGTAGCTGGGCTGCAGGAATAAAGAGGAAGGCACCTATAGCGTAGAGAGCCAATCCCAAGATTATTCCGCGCTTAAAGCTATACTTACGAATGAAAAATGCCGCAGGCAAAGCCATCGTGGCGTAGCCGCCATAGAAGGCGAACTGCACCATCGATGCCTTGGTTGCCGACAATTCCATTACTGTTTGAAAGGCTGCCACCATCGGGTTTGTGATGTCGTTGGCAAAGCCCCATAGCATAAACAGCGTGGTGATAAGTATGAAAGTTAATAGATACTTGCGTTCAATCATGTGATTTATTTGTATATAGGTCCGAAGTTCTGACATGCACGGTAGTCGGCACCTTCCTTATCCATGCCGAAAGCGTTCCATGCAGCAGGGCGGAAGATTTCGCTATCCTTTACGTTGTGCATGCATACTGGTATGCGAAGTATAGAGCATAGTGTGAGCACGTCGGCACCAATATGTCCGTAGGCAATAGCACCATGGTTGGCTCCCCATGCGTTCATTACTGAATAAACATCCTTGAAGCAGTCTTTAGAAGCATCTGTGCGTGGCACAAACCATGTGGTAGGCCATGTAGGGTCGGTACGCTTATCGAGCTTGTCGTGAACGTCGGCATCCAATTCTACCGACCATCCTTCTGCCAACTGTAGCACAGGACCCAAGCCCTTTACCATGTTCAGACGCATCATAGTCATAGGCATGCCGCCACGGCTAACGAAATGAGCAGAATAGCCACCACCACGGAAATAGTCTCTATCAGCAGGCATCCAGCTGGTAGCCTCGATACAAGCTTCTACGTCAGCTTCGGTCATGTTCCAAGGTTCCTTCATCGTTGGGTTGCCTTCGGCATCAGTCATAGCGCCAGTAGCGTCGAGAGTTGTGGCACCGCTATTGATAAGATGTATGAAACCACCAGCAGCCAATCCTGTAGGACGTTTGCCTGTTGTGCGCTCCACAGCCTCAGGACTCCAATAAGTACGAATGTCGCTAAACATCACGCCACGGTTGGTGAGCAAATGACCGAAGAGCATAGAAACGCCATTTAGCGAGTCGTTCTCGGTAGCCAAGATGTCAGCTTCGCGAATGCCATTCCAGTCGAACGATGTACACATCAACGACTCAGGGAAGTCGAAGTTTGGCTTATAGTCGGTCCATTGGCGCTGACCCTGCACACCACCCAGAATAGCGTTATGGCCCAAAGCCTCTTCCTCGTAGCCTAATTCGAGTAGGCGAGGGTTGCCATGCATAAGGTCGCGGATAATCATCATGTTCTTAACCGTGAACTCCCAGTCTTCGTCTTTCTCCTTGCGAGTTTTGCCCTTGCCCTTGCCGTTGAAAGTGGTCATAGGAGTGCCAGGGAATAGTGCGCGATCTTCATTATAGTCGTGTCCCTCGTGAGGTTTAGCATATTTCTCTACCCAGTTCATGGCACGCTCAAATTCCTCATGGTCGTAGATACCGAAGTCTACACGACGAAGAATCTCTACCAGTTCCACATATTCTGTGCGCATGCCTAAATAGTTTTGGAAGAAGTCGGCATCAACAATAGAGCCAGCAATACCCATACAGGTGTTGCCCAACGACAGATAGCTCTTGCCACGCATAGTAGCCACAGCCTGAGCAGCACGAGCAAAACGAAGTATCTTTTCTGCAACATCGGCAGGGATGGTGTTGTCGTCCAGATCCTGCACGTCGTGTCCATAGATACCAAAAGCAGGCAATCCTTTTTGTGCGTGGGCAGCCAATACGGCAGCCAAATATACAGCACCAGGACGTTCAGTTCCGTTGAATCCCCATACAGCCTTAGGATAGTGAGGATTCATATCCATAGTCTCCGAACCATAACACCAGCATGATGTGACGGTAATGGTAGAGCCTACGCCCTCGCGTTCGAACTTCTCAGCACAAGCCGCGCTCTCGGCAACACGACCGATGGTAGAGTCTGCGATGATACATTCTACTGGCGAACCGTCGCCATTACGAAGATTCTTCTCTATGAGTTCTTTTACTGCATTGGCCAAAGCCATAGTCTTCTCTTCAAGGCACTCACGAACACCACCCTGACGACCGTCGATGGTAGGACGAATACCAATTTTAGGATATTTGTTCATTTTAATTTTGTAATGGTTAATTATTGTTAGGTTTATATTTATAATGTAATAATCGTGTTGGGTTTGTAGGGTGATAATGAAATGGAAAATATTCCATATCAATATGTTGCATTACTGCTAAGTAATAATGCTATGAATGCAAAATTACTCATAATAATTTGACGTTCAAATTATTGTATGAGAAATTCTGCATTCATTAGTCTTTTTTATATTTTCATAGTATGTAAATGGGTATAACCAACGAGTAATATCTAATCTTCTTGAAGAGCTCCGAAAGGAGAATAAAGATATTCTCACTCGCCATTTCTATGATATGTCTAATCATTAGTGTCCAATTTTTATTGGACACTAATGATATTATACATATTGTTAAATTGCCGAAAAAACATCAATTTTTCTCATTTCATATATCCTATGTGTGGAGAAAAGAGTACTTTTGCATCGATTATTTAAGAATAAAGCTAAAAAAGTAAGGTAAAAGATTTATTATGGAAACCTCACATGCTAATCAGGTAGAGCTACGCAATCTTCAGATGGAAGACTACGACCAGCTCGCACGATCATTTAAACGTATTTATGCTGATTCCGATGTGTTTTGGACTCATGCACAAATCAAAAAGCTCATCACCATTTTCCCAGAGGGACAGGTGGTTGTTATCGTTGGCGACAAGATAGTAGGCTGTGCCCTATCAATCATCGTTGACTACGACATGGTGAAGGGCGACCACACTTATGCTAAGGTTACAGGCGACGAAACCTTCAATACTCACAATCCAAAAGGAAATATTCTATATGGTATCGAGGTGTTTATACATCCCGACTATCGTGGTATGCGTTTGGCACGTCGTATGTATGAGTATCGCAAGGAATTGTGCGAGAAGTTGAACCTTAAGGCAATCATGTTTGGTGGCAGAATACCTAACTATCATAAGTATGCCGACACCATGCGTCCTAAGGAGTATATCGAGAAGGTACGTTCGCGCGAAATCTATGACCCTGTGCTTACTTTCCAGTTGTCTAACGATTTCCACGTGCGCCGAGTTATACGCAACTATCTGCCTAACGACGAGGAGTCGAAGCATTGCGCAACCTTGTTGCAATGGGATAACATCTATTATCAGCCACCTACACAGTCGATAGTAGAGAAGCGCCCAACGGTAAGAATCGGAATGGTGCAATGGCAGATGCGACCATACCATAGTATCGACGACTTGTTTGAGCAGGTGGAATTCTTCGTAGATTCTGTTTCTGATTATAAGTCAGACTTCATCCTCTTCCCTGAGTATTTTAATGCTCCGTTGATGGCTCGATTTAATGATATGGGCGAGGCACAGTCTATCCGTGCCATGGCTCAATATACCGAGAAGATTCGCGACCGCTTTGTTGAACTTGCTATAAGCTACAATATCAATATTATTACGGGCAGTATGCCTTTTGTGAAGGAAGATGGCGCCTTGTATAACGTGGGCTTCCTTTGCCGTCGTGATGGTTCGTATGAGATGTACGAGAAGATACATGTTACTCCAGACGAGCAGAAGTGCTGGGGATTGACAGGTGGTAGCCATGTACAGACTTTCGATACCGACTGCGGAAAGATTGGTATATTGATTTGCTATGATGTGGAGTTCCCTGAGCTTTCACGATTGATGGCAGACGACGGAATGCAGATATTGTTTGTACCATTCATGACCGACACCCAGAATGCATATTCGCGTGTTCGCGTTTGTGCTCAGGCTCGTGCCATTGAGAACGAATGCTATGTGGCTATTGCTGGTAGCGTGGGCAACTTGCCACGTGTACACAATATGGATATCCAGTATGCTCAGTCGGCAGTATTCACTCCTTGCGACTTCGCATTCCCTAACGATGGTAAGCGCTCAGAGGCTACTCCAAATACCGAGATGATTCTTGTATCGGATGTCGACCTCAACTTGCTCAACGAGCTACATACTTATGGTAGTGTGCGCAACCTTCGCGACCGTCGCAACGACCTATACGAATTGCGCATGAAGCCTGCTGCGAAATAAGCAAGGATGGCTAATAACCACATCTTGAAACTTAATGATAAGAACAAAAAGCGAGATACTAAAAGGCTACGAGGCTAAGGCTTCGGAGATAAGCCAAGAGATAAACAAGACAAAGAGCCGCGGGCGACTGCTGCTCTTTGCCCAGTTGACTACGTTTGTGATTGTTATCATGAGCGTTGTCGCCTATACCCTTTGGCATGAGGGAATGGTATGTGGCATAGTGGCTACCATTTCTGTATTGGCATATCTATTGTCGAGATATGCCGATGGAAAGAATAGCGAAAGGGCAGACCACCTAAAGGCGTTGCAACATACCTACATGGGTGAAATGGCTTATTTGGATGGCAACTTCTCGGCTTTTTATGATGGTGAGCGATATCTAAATCCTCATCATGAATTCTCTTTCGACCTTGACATCTTCGGACCGCAGTCGCTATTTCATCGCATAAATCGTAGTATCACTCGTGGCGGTAGCGATAGGCTTGCTGAATGTTGCAGTCTGAGCAATAAGACAACGATTGCTGATATTGCCAACGAACGCGAGGCTATAAACGAGATGGCAGAACTTAGCGATTTGCGTATGGAGTTTATGGCGCTTACCGATGGCGAGGTGCTGGAAACCAATAAGGTGTATGATGCCTTCGATGATGTTAAGACTTTGCTGTTGCCAAAGTTTGCAACTTCTGGCTCGGCTAAATGGTTGGCCATGGCGTCGGTAGGCATTATGGCTGTGCTAACTTGTTGGTCGGCTTTTGGCTCATTACCATCAAATGTTCCGTTGCTTTGGGGATTGATGCAGACGATAGTGTGCCTTACGCTTTGCGGAAAGCATATTAGCGAAGCCAATAAGGTGGTAGGAGAAATAGAACGACAGACTAAAGGCTACGCAAAGATAATGCGACTGATAGCTTCGCATGAGTATTCGGCAAAGCTAAATAAAGATGTTGCAGAGATATTGTCATCGTCAGATGCTAATGCCTTGCAGGCTCTGAAGGAGTTGACTGCTATCATCGATGCTATAGACCGTCGTGGACATGCACTATATATGGTGCTTGCTGATGCCTTGGTATTAAACGACCTTTGGCTTGTTCGCAGGTTTGCTAAGTGGAAACTGAAATATCAGGATGAGGCTTCGGCTTGGATAGATGCTGTTAGCATTTTCGATACTCGTGTGTCGATGGCTACATTCCGCTACAACGAGCCACGAGGCATAGATGCCACAATCGTGGATGAAGACAAGGTGGTGTATGATGCCAACGACTTGTATCATCCTTTCCTTGGCGACAAGGCTGTGGCTAACGATTTCAATATCCAAGATGGCAACTACTATATCGTTACTGGTGCCAACATGGCGGGCAAGAGCACATTCCTTCGCTCCGTAGGTATCAACTATATCCTTGCGCTATGTGGTATGCCTGTTTTTGCATCCAACTATAGAGTGAGCTTGTTCTCGCTATTTAGCAGCATGCGTACTTCCGACGACCTTGCCCATGGCATTTCTTATTTTAATGCCGAACTGCTCAGACTAAAGCAGCTAATAGATACTTGCCGAGAGAATAGTCGCACGCTAATAATCCTCGACGAGATATTGAAGGGAACAAATTCTGCCGACAAACTAAATGGTTCACGAATGTTTCTTGAGGCTATGTCGAAGATGCCTGTAACGGGTATCATAGCCACCCACGACCTTGAACTGTCTAAAATGGCAGAACAATATCCGCAACGTTTCCACAACTATTGCTTCGAGATAGAACTTGGCGCCAGCGTCACCTATTCTTATAAGATAACGCCAGGTGTGGCTCGTAACCAAAATGCCACTTTCTTGCTTAAAGAGATATTGAAATAAAATATTGAACTTTCGCAAGTTCAGAAGTTATAGAATTAAAAGAAGTTATAGCTCCCTACGGTTGTTAGAAGTTATAGCCAATAGCCATTTTGCTTGAGTTCTCTGCTCGCTTTTTAGCTATAAAACATATGGCTTTAACTTCTTTAACTCCTTTTATTCTTTAACTTCTCTCATATGCGAAACTTTAGTAAAATAGAGATATTGAGAAAAAGAAAGAGCGATAAACCTTCAGAATGAGTGAAGGCTTATCGCTCTTTTAGTTTTTGTTTATGGTTGGAATAGTTGATGAGGCTATTCTACCACCTCCCATTTGAATACAGAGCCATTCTTGCGAGCAGGGTCTGGACCTTTGCAATCTACAGAATATGGACTACCTGTGGTAGGACTCTTGCAGAGGTATGTATGGCGATTGTACGACATAAGCATAAACTCATGGTCGAGATAGTCTTGATACATGAATACTTCTGCCTGAGCCTCGTCGTTGGTCATTCTAACATCGCCTGGCATGCCGATGCCTGAAGCCATGATATATCTGCCGTCGGCACATTGAACTATGAGCTTGCCATTACCCTTGTCGATAAGACGGAAGTGGGTAGAAGGACGGTTGTTGCCACGGCTGGTGTCATAGAGCACACCATGACGAGTGGCTTCGGCAGGAAGATTTGTTGCAAGGTTGATGATACGGATAGTCTTGCCCCAAGGAATGTTTTGCGAACGGTCGGCTTTAGGTTCTATAACCTTGAAGTTGTCGAATAGAGCATAGCCGCCACGTTTCCCTTTGCTGTTGAAGGCGAAGAGACATGGACGCGAACCTTGGAATGTTATGAGCTGATAGCTCAAAGTCATCTTGTTGCCTGCTGGAATAAAGTCGCTACCGTTGAGCGAATATTTGTATTGTGCGCAGTCGTTGTCGTAGTCGCCATCGAGCATCAGCCATAGCTTACCCTTCTTAGGATTGATATCTATGGTGATGGTATCATTATCAACTTGCTGGAACCATTGCAACTTGATGCTCTTACCATTCTTCACCACGCCAAGCCATGAGCAAGGCATATTGATATTGCCAAGACCTGCAACGTCGCCATCCTTTAGGTTGTTGATATCAAGCTCTACGATGGTTTGCGAAACTGGTCCGATAGCTCGTTGGGTAAGGGTGTTGCGAGCCCAAAGAAGTTGTGATGCTGGCGTCGATTCTATACGGAGCTTACCACCCTTCAAACTCCATAGCTTGTCGTCAGGATTATGGTTCCATTGCCATATGCGTTGTAGAGCTTTGCCGTTGAAGTCGTCATTGCGTTGGTAAGGAGCGCGAGGTTCAACCTTCGCACCTGTAGATGGTTTTTCCCAAGTGCGAGGAGCACGACCGAGGTTGCCTTCAAGTCCGATGAATGGCCATCCGTCTTTCCATGTTATTGGCATTAGGTCGACAGTACGACCTATAGAATGGAAGTCCTGCATAAGCAATGCCCACCATTGACCGTCGGGAGTGGAAACGATACCGCCTTGATGGGCGTTGGTGCAAGCAGTAGCGTTATGGTTAGGCATATTTATCTTGATAGGAGTGCCGTTGTCAACGATGCGACCTTTAACCTCCGTCATAGGACCAGGATGATAGCCGTAGGTTTCGTCGGCAGTAATGGTGATGGTCTCGTATGGTCCCCAGATGCTCTTAGAACGAGAGCAGAGTGTGCGACCATTTGGCTTATAGTCGGTAGAGATAAGATAGTACATGCCATTAATCTTATACATGTGATGTCCTTCGCCTACGCCTGTTCCCTCAGGAATAATCTCGCGGTCGGTACCTGGTACTGGTTCGCTAAGGTCGGGCTTTAGTTCGCAACATCTCACGCTACCATATCCATGGATGGCGTATATCTTGTCGTCGTCGAAGAGTATAGAGAGGTCGTAGATGTTGCCCTTTACCATTACATGCTTCCATGGACCACGAATATCGTCGGCAATATAAGCCTGAAGTCCCTTGCCGTTGACATTAGTAAATACATAGAATTTACCTTTATTATATCGGATGCAAGGAGCCCATATGCCTTGACCATAAACCTCTTTGCCGCCAACAAGCGAGAAGGCAGGGTCGTTGAAGTCGAAGCGGTCGAAGCAATAGCTAATCTGCTCCCAATTAACAAGGTCTTTGGAATGCAAGATGTTTACTCCTGGTACCGTGTGCATGGTGGTACCAGCAAGATAGTAGTCGTCGCCAACACGCAAGATGTCGGGATCTGAGAACTCATCATAGAACAAAGGATTCGTGAAGGTTCCGTTGCCATTATCGGCTGTCCACGACTGTTGAGCCATAGCGCTATTGCCTATGCCCAATAGGGTTGCGATAATAAGATGTTTTAAATTCATTAATACGTTAGTTATTTGGTTTATTCTTAGAGTAGATAATATGTCTTTATTAGTTGCTACAAAGATAGTTATAAAAGTGTAGAAATACAACTAATAGAGTAATAAAACGTATAAATTAGATAATTATCATAATGTAGGATAAAGAAAAAGGGTTGCAATCCATCTTTTCGAGGATTGCAACCCTTTATACCTTATCATAGATAAGAGTTTAGAAAACTCTATCATATAATCTTTCGGAATCTTTCGATAGCTTTTTACAGCTGAGCCAACTCAACAACCTTGTCGACAGCTGCGCTCAAGCCATCCTTGTTCTTACCACCAGCCTGTGCATAGTGAGGCTGACCGCCACCACCACCTTGGATCAACTTAGCAGCTTCGCGAATCATCTTACCAGCATTAAGGTTGTGGTCCTTAACCATATCGTCGCTAAACATTACGCTAAGCATAGGTTTATCGTTGCTGACAGAACCTACTACGCAAACGAGATTCTCAGGCAAAGCCTCGCGAATCTTGAATACCAAGTCCTTAGCTGCTGCTGGCTCCATAGGCAATACGGCAGTAACAACATTTACGCCATTAACAACCTTAGCATTTGCTACGAGCTTCTCCTTAGCGCGCTCAACAGCCTGAGCCTGGAACTTCTCAACATCCTTCTTCAAAGCATCGTGCTCGTCGATATACTTTCTGATAACGCCTTCAAGATCCTTAGCATTGTTGAACAAGCCCTTCAAGGCTACGATGGTATCCTGCAAGCCGTAGATAGCCTCTTCGCTTGCCTTACCTGTAAGAGCCTCTATACGGCGGATGCCGGCAGCTACGCTACTCTCAGAGATAATCTTGAAGAAACCAATCTTACCTGTGCTCTTAGCGTGGATACCACCACAGAACTCTGCTGAAGGACCGAAGCGAACAACACGAACCTTGTCGCCATACTTTTCGCCAAAGAGGGCGATAGCGCCAAGCTCCTTAGCCTCCTCGATAGGAGTATCGCGATGCTCGTCGAGTGGATAGTCGGCACGAATCATCTCGTTTACCATGCGCTCTACCTTGCGGAGTTCCTCGTCTGTAACCTTCTGGAAGTGAGAGAAGTCGAAACGCAAAGTGTCCTTGTCTACATAAGAACCCTTCTGCTCTACGTGCTCGCCCAAAACCTGCTTCAAGCAATAGTCGAGCAAGTGGGTTGCTGTATGGTTGGCAGCGCTACCCTCACGAGAGTCGATATCTACACAAGCCATGAAGTCGGCTGAGATATTCTTAGGCAACTGCTTAACGATATGGATGCTCTGGTTGTTTTCGCGCTTGGTGTCGATAATCTCGATAGTCTCATCCTCGCTAACGAGTACACCCTTGTCGCCAACCTGTCCACCCATTTCGCCATAGAAAGGAGTGTTGTCGAGTACCAACTCATAGAAGGTGTTCTTCTTCTGAGTTACCTTGCGATAGCGAAGGATGTGGCACTCATATTCTGTATAGTCATAACCAACGAAGTTCTGGTCGCCTTCCTGCAATACTTCCCAGTCGCCATTCTCTACCACGGCAGCATTACGAGCACGCTCTTTCTGCTTCTTCATCTCCTCGTCGAAGCCCTTTTCGTCAACTGTATAGCCATTCTCACGGCAGATAAGTTCGGTAAGGTCGAGAGGGAAACCGTAGGTATCGAAGAGACGGAATGCACATGTACCGTCGAGCTGAGTCTGACCATGGGCCTTGAGCTCGTCCATGTCGCCATTCAAGAGGTTGATACCCTTCTCCAAAGTGCGGAGGAATGAATCCTCTTCCTCTTTCATCACGCGAGTGATAAGTTCCTGCTGAGCTGGAAGCTCTGGGAAGGCAGCACCCATCTGCTCTACCAATACATTAACGAGCTTGTACATGAATGCCTGCTTCTGACCAAGGAATGTATAAGCATAACGAACGGCACGGCGCAAGATACGACGGATTACGTAACCAGCCTTAGCATTGCTTGGCAACTGACCGTCAGCAATAGAGAAAGCTACTGCACGAAGGTGGTCAGCACAAACGCGCATAGCGATGTCTACCTTCTCCTGCTCATCCTTACCCTCGCCATTCTCACCAGTAGGAGTAGTGAAGCCATACTTCTTGCCAGAGATTGCCTCGATTTCCTTGATGATAGGCTGGAAGATGTCGGTATCATAGTTAGAGTGCTTGTCCTGCAACATGCGAACCAGGCGCTCGAAGCCCATACCAGTATCGATAACGTTCATAGACAATGGCTCGAGCGAACCATCAGCCTTGCGGTTATACTGCATGAACACGATGTTCCAGATTTCGATTACCTGTGGGTTGTCTTTGTTTACCAACTCACGTCCTGGTACCTTAGCCTTCTCTTCTGAAGTACGAGAGTCTACGTGAATCTCAGAGCAAGGACCGCAAGGACCTGTATCGCCCATTTCCCAGAAGTTGTCGTGCTTGTTACCGTTGATGATGTGGTCTGCTGGCACGTGCTTAGCCCAATAGCTTGCAGCCTCGTCGTCGCGCTTCAAACCTTCTTCTTCGCAACCCTCGAAAACGGTAACGTAGAGATCGTCTGGATTAAGCTTCAATATTTCTGTCAAATATTCCCAAGCCATATCGATGGCGCCTTCTTTGAAGTAGTCGCCGAAGCTCCAGTTACCGAGCATCTCGAACATTGTGTGGTGGTAAGTATCGTGACCAACCTCTTCGAGGTCGTTGTGCTTACCGCTTACACGGAGACACTTCTGTGTATCAACACGACGAACATCCTTACCTGGGTCTTTAGTACCGAGGATGATGTCTTTCCATTGGTTCATACCTGCATTTGTAAACATCAGCGTAGGGTCGTCTTTGATTACCATAGGTGCTGATGGTACAATCTTGTGGCCTTTGCCTTCAAAGAACTTCTTGAAGGATTCGCGCACTTCATTAGCTGTCATCATTTCTGTTTGTATGTTTTTGTTTTATTTATCCTTGATATTTTAATCTTCTTAGCTTATTGCCGCCATGTTATAGCTTAGACAAGAAGCTGATGATTAAAAACTTGTGCAAAGATACTAATAAAATGACGATTGTAGATTGAAATATGCAAAATATTTACTATCTTTGTCCCAAATTAGATGTAATTTGTCAACTATGGCTCTTAATACAGATAAAAACCTTAAGATATATTTCTCTATAAAGGAGGTGGCGCAGCAATTGGGCGTTGCTGAGAGTACGTTGCGTTTCTGGGAATCAGAATTCCCTCAGATTAAGCCTCGTACAGCCAGAGGAACGGGTATCAGACAGTATACGGAGAAGGATATAGAACAGCTCAAGGTTGTCTATAACCTTATCAAGGTGCGTGGCTTCAAGATTGCTGCAGCAAAGAAGATGCTTGCGGCTAATCGTGAGGGTGCCGACCGTAGTGCAGATATTCTTGAAACTTTGATATCTGTAAGAGACCAGCTTAAGGATTTGAAGAAACATCTCGACTCTTTGGTATAATCATTATCTCGTATATAAATTCTTTGGTATAAGAAGATTATATTGCATGATATGCAAACAGCACATAGCCAGACTCATGTCTTTGGCTATGTGCTGTTTGCTTTTATAATGTTTTTATATTCTTATTTATTTCATGCAAGATGGAAGCCAGCTTGTATCGCTATGGAAAACCTTTTCGATGGTTATTCCTTGTGCTTCTTTCTTTGTTAGCTGATGGCTCCAGCCAACTCGCTTTGAAGTATTGGCACCAGCGCCTGTATTATTATACTCTTGATAGCGAGCAGTCTTTTCGTTCGCAGGATTTCTCCAGTTCTCCCATCCCTCTGGTCTGATATGGCTATCCATGATGCAGTTCATAAACAAGGTATGAGCATATGGACGCCATGGGCGACCGAGATACACCTTATTAATATTGTCTGCTGCCGTGAGGTGGCAATGGTTGAAAATGTAGCCATAAGTCTGGTTGGCAGGAGTAGAGGCTGCTGTGATATAGCTATTAGCCTTTGCGTGGATGGTGCATGACTCAAACCAAGCTGTAGAAGGACCAAAGATGAAGTCGGTAGTGCCTTCGATATAGCAGTCTTTGAATAGCTGGCGAGTAGAGGCTTTGCCTGTGTAGATAGTATCCTGATGTCCGAGGAAACGGCAGTTGATGAACGATAGACGGTCGCCTTCGGTATGTAGGGCAACAGCCTGACCAAGTCGAGCAGAATTGTTTTCGATGGTGATATTCTTCAAGGTAATGTCGTTGCCTTGTATCTTCAGAGTGTAAGTGCGGAAAGTGCCCATACCCTTGCCTGTTTCAGGAAGCTTTATGTTGGCATGGTCGTCGTAGGTGATGATGGTATTGTCGCGGTCTTCGCCACATATTTCTATGTTGTCGAGCCATGAAGGGATAACGAGTTTTTCCTTGTAGACTCCTTTCTTAACGTATATCACCTTATGATATTCCATAAAAGCACGACAAACCTCTATGGCTTCGCTAATGTTGCGGAATTCGGCTGTACCGTCGCGAGCCACGAAGATGGTATCAGGGTTGTCGTATTTGTTTGCGCCCATAGCCGTGATGGCTGAGAGCATAAGTAGTAGAGTTGTTGTAATTAGCTTCATAGTTTGTTTATTTAATGTGAAGCCGTAGAAACGGCTTCACACGATGATGAAAAATAGGATGGGGTGTAGATATAGGAATATTTACATTATTTGTTTAACCTCCTTGAGGTCATCAATCTTTTTGAGAGCGTTTACAATCTCTTGAACTTCAGAGCGATCGTGAACACGAATCTCTATCTTGCCATCATAGATGCCTTCGTCTGCATTTATGGTGATGCGATGGATGTTGACATCAAGCTTCTCTGATATCACCTCAGATATATCGTGAAGCATGCCCTTGCGGTCGATACCTCTAATCTGAATAGTTGCATCAAAGAATAATACCTTGTGCATATCCCATTTAGCATCAAGGATGCGATTGCCGAAACTTGACTTTAGTCGGTTGGCAACAGGGCACGCACGATTGTGTATCTCCACCTGGTTTTTGTTGTCGATATATCCAAGGATGTCGTCACCAGGAATAGCATGACAACAAGTAGGAAGGATATACATGCCGATGGTCTTCTCGGAGATTACGCAAGGAATCTTCTTATTGAATTCTTTTCCTACCACAAGCTTCTTGTCGCTTGGTGGCACAGTTTTCTTCTTGTCTTTGCTCTTGCCAAGGAAAGGAACAAACTTTCTCCATCCTCCTCCAGAGCTCTCATTCTTTTGGCTCTTACCATGGAGCTCGTTGATATCTTTCTCGCCAAGTAATATTGTCCTGTTGCCTAATCCAAGGAATAATTCTTCAGGCTTCTGCACATCATGGAATGAGCAAAGCTGATCGAGAACAGATGTAGAAAGTTCTATTTCGTTCGTCTGTAGCCATTGCTTAAGAGTTTCTTCGCCCTTCTTTTGAGTCTCGCGGTTGTCGCGGCGCAATATTGCTTGTATCTTAGCTTTAGCCTTAGCAGTAGAAACAAAGTTTATCCAATCGGGCTGTACATGTTGTGACTTAGAAGTAAGCACTTCTACCTGGTCGCCACTATTGAGCTTATGGCTTAGCGGTACGAGCTTGTGGTTTACTTTAGCTCCTATACAATGGCTACCAAGGAAGGTGTGTATTTGGAATGCAAAGTCGAGGACTGTACAGTTGGCAGGCATCGTCTTCACCTCGCCCTTAGGAGTAAACACGAATATTTCAGATGCAAAAAGGTTGAGCTTTATAGCATCGAGGAAGTCCATAGCATCAGGCTGTGGGTCGTCGAGAATTTCCTTGATAGTGCTTAGCCAATCGTTAAGCTCGCCATCGTCTTCATGTCCATCGTTTCCATCTTTATATTTCCAATGCGCAGCAAAACCTTGTTCTGCAATTTCGTCCATACGGTCGCTACGAATCTGTACCTCAATCCACTTACCCTGTTTAGACATCAGAGTGACGTGGAGAGCCTGATATCCATTTGCCTTAGGATGGTTGAGCCAGTCGCGCAAGCGGTCTGGATGGCTCTTATATATTCTGCTTATTGCAACATAAATGTTGAAACATTCGTTGATTTCGTTGGCGCGCTCTTTAGGAGTAAAGATGATACGCACGGCAAGGATATCATAAATCTCATCAAACGAAACGTGCTTGTTTTGCATCTTATTCCAAATAGAATAAGGACTCTTCACTCTTGCCTTGATTTCATATTGTATACCAAGAGAGTCGAGGGCTGCACGAATAGGAGAGGTGAAGTCTTTGAAGAGTTTTTTGCGTTGCTCTTCCGACATAGAAAGTTTATTTGTGATATCCTTATATTCTTCAGGATGCTCATACTTGAAGCTAAGGTCTTCAAGTTCAGTCTTTATCTTGTTTAGTCCAAGACGGTTGGCGAGAGGAGCATAGATATACATCGTTTCGCCAGCAATCTTGTATTGCTTATTAGGAGCTTGCGAAGCCAAAGTGCGCATGTTGTGCAGACGGTCGCAAATCTTAATCAATATCACTCGGATATCATCGCTCATAGTGAGCAACAACTTCTTAAAGTTTTCGGCTTGAGCCGAAGCCTTATCTCCGAATATACCACCACTAATCTTTGTAAGTCCGTCTACAATCATAGCTATCTTCGAACCGAAGATATTCTCGATGTCTTCTACCGAGTAGTCGGTATCTTCGACAACATCATGCAGGAGTGCAGCACAAATACTTGTTGATCCAAGCCCCATCTCCTCGCATGCTATCTGTGCAACGGCAATAGGGTGCATGATATATGGTTCGCCAGATAGTCGTCTTACACCTTTGTGTGCTTGGCGGGCGAAGTTGAAAGCTTTGGTGATGATATCCACCTTTTTGCGATGAGGAGAATCGAGATAAGTCTTCATGAGCTTATCGAAAGCCGCGGTTATCATCTTGTCGTCGGCAATTTCTCTCTCTTTGTTGATAGTGTCCTGATTGTCCATTGTCATGTCCTCCAAAATTTATTATTGTTGTTTGGACCACGTGATAATAAGATTATAATTGAGGGTTAGTTTGGGGTGTGGGGCAAGCGAAGGTTATTTCACCTTCAGCTTTTTGCCAGCCCTGATGCTTGAGCCCTTAATACCATTGAGCCTCTTTAGTTTAGCTACAGTTGTATTGTTGCGAGCTGCGATAGCACCAAGAGTGTCACCCTGACGTATGGTTACGCTCTTTGTTCTTTTTCTACTTTTACGGCTCTTGCTTCTTTTGCTTGAAGAGTGGCGTGACGATCTTGAGTCTTTGTAAGCTAAGTTGCTTGTGTTTACGCTAACCTCAGCACGCTTTGTAGTAACGTTCTCTGGAACATAAGCATAGATAGAATCCTGATTGTCGATAAAAGCTATTGCCTTTGACTCAGGCAAACGGATAGCAGAAGGCTTGTTGCTTCCGTTGACGATGTTACGACGGTATTGTGGATTGAGGTTTGCTATCAGATCTAAAGGAATATTAAGCACCTTTGATATCTGTTCAAAGTGTACGTCGCGGTCTACCATTACGGTATCTGTCTTTACAGGCAAAGTTGTTGTCATCGGACAGATGTTGTGGTCGCAATAGTAGTTCATGATATAGTTGGCTGCGATAAATGCAGGCACATATCCGCGAGTTTCCTTTGGCAAGTAAGGGTATATTTCCCAATAGTCCTTAGCGCCATTAGCTCTATGTATAGCCTTGTTGATGTTGTCTGGTCCGCAGTTGTAGGCTGCGATAACGAGATTCCAATCGCCGAATATCTTGTAGAGGTCGCTAAGATAGTTGGCAGCAGCATACGACGACTTTACAGGGTCGCAACGTTCGTCGACCATAGAGTTTACCTCAAGTCCGTATTGCTTACCTGTGGTAACCATAAACTGCCAAAGACCTGTAGCGCCAACTCTTGATACAGCTTTAGGGTTGAGAGCCGACTCGATAACAGGCAAGTATTTCAGTTCGAGAGGCATGCCATAGGTTTCGAGAGCCTGCTCGAATATAGGGATGTAGAAGTTTTGTGCTCCGAGCATATAGCTTACAGAGCGACGAAGGCGACCACTATAGCGGTCGATGAACTGCTGTACCACCTCGTTGTATGGCATCTCTATGATAGTAGGCATGCGGTTGAGACGTTGTTTGTAGGTGTCCTTGTCGTATACAGGGTTCACGTCCGACATGTTGCAGTTGTTGTCGGGCTTCAAATATGTCTTTGCATTGTAGAGGTTGAGCAAACTGTCAAGCTCGTATGTCATGGCTTCGGGTACTTCAAATTCTTCCTCGTTGCCTTCTTCGTCAGTAACAATTATATCTGTGTCATCGTTTTGAGCAGACATGAAGCTTGGCATGCAAAACATCATGGCGGCTGCTATCAAAAATGTTTTCTTCATTATGTTTTTTATATCTGTAGAATTCGTTTCTGTTCTTTTATGTTGTTTAGCTATATGGCATATATATAATAAGGTGTAAGCGGCTCTTATATATTATATATATAATAAGGTGTAGTCTTAATCAGAAGTTTAGACTACAGCTCACACCCAACGATGTATGTCGGCTACCTGTGAAATCTGCTTTGCTGCTTATTACGGCAGGCGACACCCTCATACTCAAATCGTGGCTGATGTCGAATTCTGATAGCGAGGCATCTACGTAGGCATCTATCACAGAAAATGCGTAGACTCCAAGCATACAGAAGAAACTCATGTCGCGCCAACGACGGTATCTATCCTTACGCTTCTTGAAAATTGTCTTCCAGCGTTCCATATTCTCTGGCGTTATCTTGTTGCCGAGATGTAGAAATTGGTTATAGCTCTCCGTTGTAGGGTCGTCGTCCATGATGTCGAGATATGCTTGCGAATAGTCGCGATACATCATGTTGTTCCATCTCATGGCGTAGGCGCATCCTACGAATCCGCCATAGATGATAGGCAACTTCCAGTATTTGCGGTTGTATATCTGTCCTGCTCCGGGCAATACCAATGCCAACCACATAGCCCTCTTTGGGTCTGGTTTCCATGTTGCCCAGTCGCGGCGATGCTTTGTGGTGTCTGTAGCTGCAACGATTTGCTTTGAAGTCTTTATCTCCTCAGTCATCATCTTTAGCGAGTCGGCTTTCCATGCAGAGTCGGTATATGCCACCTGCTCTGTAGCGATAGCCATTTTGCTAATGCTGTCGATACGTTCCACCTTCTTAGCGATGGTGTCGCTAACTGAGGTGTCGGCTTTTTGAGCATACACATTCAGACAAGCCGAGACAAGCAAAGCTATCCCAACCACGATACAACGTAGAGTGTAGGAAAAAGTGTTACCCACAGTATTATTGTCCTTTCAGTTTGTCGAACATGTTCATGATTTTCTCCAGCTCCTCTTCGTTAGCGAAAGGAATGCTGATTTTGCCCTTGCCCTTAGGAGAGCAAGTGAGCTGCACCTTAGTATCAAGGAATTGCGATAGGCGAGTCTTCACAGCCGAAAGCTCTTCCGACAAGGCGTTCTTGGCAACAATCTTCTTCTTGCTGCTCTCTATGTCTTCGCCATTCTTTAGGTGTTGAACCATTTCCTCTACCTTGCGTACAGAATATCCATTCTTCTGAATCTCCTTAAAAAGGCGAATCTGAAGCGAAGGACTATCCAATGCCAACAAGGCACGAGCGTGTCCCATGTCGATTTCATGTTTCTGTAATGCCATCTGTATTTGAGCAGGAAGCTTCAGCAGTCGCAGATAGTTGGTTATCGCAGCACGGCTTTTGCCCACACGCTCCGAAACCTTCTCTTGAGTCATACCTGTATTTTCAAGCAAATGCTCATAAGCAAGAGCAATCTCGATGGCGTTGAGGTCTTCGCGCTGGATATTCTCCACGAGCGCCATCTCCATCACATTCTCGTCCTTGATGGTGCGGATGTATGCCGGAATAGCCTTTAGTCCAGCAAGTTGCGAAGCTCTCCATCTACGTTCACCAGCAATAATCTGGAACTTGTTTTCAGCCACCTGTCGAAGTGTAATAGGCTGAATGATGCCAATTTCGCGAATGCTGATGGCAAGTTCCTGAAGTGCATCCTCGTCAAACTCACGTCGAGGCTGATTAGGGTTAGCTTCTATCTGGTCTATGGCAATCTCATTGATAGTAGAGCTGCCTTGTGTGCGCACTCCCTCGGTAGAGATTAGAGCGTCGAGTCCTCGTCCTAATGCGTTGTATTTCTTGTGTATAGCCATTATGTTATTATATAAGTGAAGAGTGAAGAACGAAGAGTGAAGAACGAAGAGTGAAGAATTCTCTTGTCTTTACTCTATTGTTTTGTGAAAAAACTAAAGTGTAGAGGATGAAAGCTAATGGATTCATCACTCTTCGTTCTTCACTTAGTTTAAGAGTTCTTGTTAATGATTTCCTTAGCCAAAGCCAGGTGGTTCTTTGCTCCGTTCGACTCTGCGTCGTATAGTATCACAGGCAATCCGTGGCTTGGACATTCGCTAAGTTTTACGTTGCGCTGAATCACGGTCTTGAATACCAACTCCTGGAAGTGTCTCTTCACCTCATCGTAAATCTGGTTGGCAAGACGAAGACGACTATCGTACATAGTGAGAAGGAAACCCTCTATTTCGAGTTTTGGATTAAGTTTGCTCTTGATAATCTTGATAGTGTTGAGGAGTTTGCTGATTCCCTCAAGGGCGAAGTATTCGCATTGCACAGGTATTATCACGGAGTCGGCAGCAGTCAAAGCATTAACTGTAATAAGACCCAACGAAGGCGAACAGTCGATAAGAATATAGTCATAGTCGTCTCTGATAGGAGCCAACAACTGCTTTATTACCTTTTCACGGTTTTCGATATTCAGCATTTCTATTTCTGCGCCTACAAGGTCGATATGGCTTGGTATGATGTCGAGTCCGTTGATATCAGTAGTATAGATAGCGTCTCTAACGTCGGCGTGGTCAATGATACATTCATAGAGTGAGCAGTCTACTTCTGCCAGGTCTATACCCAATCCTGATGATGCGTTTGCCTGTGGGTCGGCATCTACAACGAGCACCGACTTTTCGAGAGTAGCGAGTGATGCTGCAAGGTTTATAGATGTTGTAGTCTTGCCTACACCGCCTTTCTGATTTGCTAATGCAATAATCTTTGCCATGGTTTTCTAAATCTTTGTTTTTGTAAAAGATAGCTTTCGTCTTCCTTTCCTTCATGTATGTGAAAGCTTGTCTTTACAGAATTTATTCTGCAAAGTTACATATTTTATGCGAGATAGACGTAAATTAAAGGTTTTTTCGTACTTTTGCATGCAAATTAAATATTCTACTTACCTCAGCCCATAGGTTTTGTAACTATAAGCGAAGGCTTTGTGAGGTAGAAAGATACAGATGATTATGAATTCAAAAACACCTTTAATTCTCATTTCCAACGATGATGGCTACCAGGCTCCTGGTATCAATAAGCTCGTAGACATGTTGCGTCCGTTAGACGTCAAGATACTCGTTTGTGCTCCCGATGGTCCACGTAGTGGCTATTCGTGTGCTTTCTCTTCTGAGTTGCCTCTAAGATTGTGGCATAAGTGGAGCGACGACAAAGTGGATGTCTGGGCATGCAATGGCACACCAGTGGACTGTGTGAAGCTTGCTATCGACCAACTGCTCGAAGGCAAAATGCCTGATATGGTTATTGGCGGAATCAATCATGGCGACAATTCTACTGTAAACAATCATTACAGCGGCACCATGGGCATTGCCAAAGAGGGTTGTATGAAATATATCCCTTCTATAGCCTTCTCAAGTTGCTATTATAATCATGATGCCAACTTTGAGCCTTTGAGCGAATATGTAAGAAATATTGTGAGCAACGTGCTTGCTAATGGTTTGCCACGTGGTGTATGCCTGAATGTCAACTTCCCTGCCATGCAGGAGTTCAAGGGCGTAAAAGTTTGCCGAATGACCTTTGGTCGTTGGATCAACGAAGTGGTGAAGGCTCATCAGCCACGAGGCTACGACTATTACTGGATGGTGGGCGAATATGCCAACGACGAGCCTACAGCCGAAGATACCGACCAATGGGCTTTGTCGCATGGCTATGTTGCCATCACACCTACACGCATCGACGTTACGGCTTACGAGATGATCGACACCATCAAGAACTGGAATCTGTAGAACCAATCTTCATAGCATGAAATACTATATCATAGTAGGCGAGGCGAGTGGCGACCTGCATGCTTCTCATCTTATGGCATCGCTGAAAAAAGAAGACAGTCAGGCTGAGTTTCGCTTCATCGGAGGCGACCTTATGCAAGCTGTTGGTGGCACCTTGGTGAAACACTATCGTGAGATGGCTTACATGGGCTTTGTTCCCGTGTTGCTACATCTGCGCACCATCTTCGCCAACATGGCTTATTGCAAGCGCGATATAGTGGAGTGGAAGCCTGATGCCTTGATACTTGTCGACTATCCTGGGTTCAACCTCGATATAGCCAAATACATCCATTCTACAACGAATATTCCTATCTACTATTATATTTCTCCAAAGATATGGGCATGGAAGGAATGGCGCATCAAGGCAATAAAGCGCGACATCACAGCCTTGTTCTCTATCCTGCCTTTCGAGGTTCCTTTCTTCGAGCAGAAGCATGGCTACCCAATCCACTATGTGGGCAACCCTACAGCCGACGAGGTGCGCACTTTCTGCAAGGAATATAAGGAGGCAAAGGATGAATTCTGCGATAGGAATAATCTTGATAAAAATAAGCCTATTATAGCGCTCCTTGCTGGTAGCCGCAAGCAGGAGATAAAAGACAACTTGCCAATGATGATACAAACGGCATCACAGTTTGCCGACTATCAGATGGTGTTGGCTGGTGCACCTTCTATCGACGACGATTATTATAATAAATATGTGGAAGGTAGCAACGTAAAGTTGGTTCACAACGACACCTACGCTTTGCTTTCACATTCCACTTGCGCTCTCGTAACGAGTGGTACGGCTACTCTCGAAACAGCACTCTTCGGCGTGCCACAGGTGGTATGCTATAAGACTCCTATCCCTCGTTTCATGCGATGGGCTTTCAATCATATTTTGAAAGTGAAGTATATCAGTCTTGTCAACCTCGTTGCCGACCGTGAGGTGGTGCCAGAGCTATTTGCCGATAAGTTCACCTTTAATGATATCACCCATCATCTCAGCCTTATCCTTCCAGGAGGCGATGGTCGCGAAGCCATGCTTCGAGGCTACGACGAGGTGAAGGCAAAGCTTGGTAATGACGTTGCGCCAGATAATGCTGCCAAGACCATGGTTGCCCTGCTGCGCAAACAATAATAATTCATTCATTTATGCGAGTACATGCATAAATAAATGCGAGTAGTCGCATCGGGCAATACGACTACTCGCAAATAGCAACGCGACTATCCGCATCGGCTGATGCGGATAGTCGCGTTTTCTCTTTTACTTTCTTTTTCGCCAATTATCCTTCACATAGCTCTTAGGGTATGTGGTTCGATAAAGCACGTTGCCGCCCACCTCGCGAATCCACGTGTCGAATTCGCGTTTACCTTCTTTCAATACTATCACCCTTGCTCCACTCTTCAGATGATTATATTCTGTGTTGCCACCCGAGAAGCGGCCGTGAGCCAACAATACATTAAAGTAGGAAACTGCATAGTCGTTGTCGTGGTCGTGTCCGCAGAACACACCCATGATGTCGCCCATCTCCTTTATCGAAGCAAACATGCCGCTATTTAAAGAAGGGCTGTATGCTTTCTCCAGGCGTGAACCATACATAGGGCATTGAGTGTTGTCTGTGGCATAGTTGAATTCAGGCAACGGAATGTGGAGGAATGCAAGCGAAGGTACTGGTCTGCCCCCATTCTTCTGCTTGTATACGGTAGAGCGCTGTCGGTACCAGGTTATTTGGTTGTGGCTTATCCATTGGTAGCCACCAATGCCGCCTATAGCTGGTTTGTTGTGAGTGTCGATGCAATATAGCACGGCAGCAGTCCGCTTGCCGTTGGATGACAGAATAGATAGCGAATAGTCGGTATTCTTACCTTGCAATACGGGCATCACGCAGTTTGGAGTCTTCTGCATTTGGTTGTATAGGGCTACAGCTGGCGTTTTGAAGTCGTAGTCGTGGTTGCCGAAGGTCATGCAGAAAGGCACGCCAAGTTGGGCAAATGTCTTTAATACTACCGAAAGTGTGCTGTCGGCAGGAGCTGAATAGATGATGTCGCCAGTTACTACCACGAGGTCAGGTTTCTCGGTCTCTACCATTTCTCTTACACAGGCAAGTCCCTGTTCCGAGGCCTTCACTCCGAGTTTATAGTGCAAATCTGTAATCTGCACAATCTTGAATAATCCTTTTTTGAAGCGTAGTGTATTTTGCGCAAAGGCTTGACCTATGCACATTAGCATGGTCAAGCCTAAGATAAGTTTCCTAAACATTTTGTTTGTCTTAGTTGAAATAATAAAGGAATACGGCTATGCCTTCGAGAGCAGGCTTGCGTTCGCCTTCTATTTCTATGCGGAAGTCGATCTCCGTCTTGCATGTGCCGCGGAGGTTCTGAATTTGGTGAAGCTTTGTCACCAAGCGAACTCTGCTGCCTGTGATAACAGGCTTGCCGAAGCGCATGTGCTCGATACCATAGTTTACAAGCATCTTGATGTTCTTCACCTCGATAATCTGATCCCAGAGGTATGGGAGTACAGAGAGTGTGAGATAGCCGTGAGCTATGGTCGACTTGTATGGACTTTCGGTTTTAGCTCTCTCCACGTCTACGTGAATCCATTGGTGGTCGAGAGTTGCGTCAGCAAACATGTTGATGCGGTCTTGGTCTATCTGCAACCATTCGCTTGTACCGAGCACTTCGCCAAGATGTGAGGCAAAGTCCTCGTAAGAGTTTACTATAAGTTTTTCCATGTTGTGTATATAAATTATTTCTTGTTCTTCTTGTATTCTGCGTCGAACTTAAGAAGCTTGTTGTATTCCTTTTTTGTGATGCGCATGAACGAGCCGTGCTGTGGTCCAGTAACGCCCTTTATGTCTACAGGGTCGTGGAAGTTGCGCAGGTTTTCGTCAGCCTTGCAAATGCGATAGTGCTTAGGGTGGTCGCTATACTGGATATAAGCCACGCGCCATGTCTTGTCGCCAATAAGCTGGAAAGCACTTGAACCTTCGCAGTTTTTGCGACCTTCGAAGCTCACGTAGTCGTCTTCTACAGGCTCGCCCCAACCATGAGTCAAGTATTTGCTTGTAGCTGTATAGATGCCAGGCTTTCCACCTTCCTTCTTGATGAGCATATGGTAGAGACCATCGTCGAGCAGATTGATGTCGGCATCGATGGTAGCATATCCCCAGTCGAAGAGTAGCTTTGGAGTGGTAATCTCTGTAAAGTCCTTGTTAGCGTAGCTATAGTACATGCGGTCGTACTTCTCTTCCGCACGGTTTAGCATAGAGTAGTAAATCATGTATCCGCCCTTGTCGCCATTCTTCCATCTATAGTCTGGGTCCCAGAATATCTGAGGTGCCCATACGCGGTTGATAGTAGACCAGTCCTTGTATGGCGATGGTGCTGTAGGGTCTGAGAATATCTGCTGTCCCTTGCGATAGTCGAAGGTAACGCTTGTCCAATGTATCAAGTCGTCGCTCTTAAAGAGGTCGATACCATAGTTGTCCCATTTGTGCGACTTTGCTACACACATATCTGTTGTCACCATCACATATCCCTTGCCGTTGTAAGCACGAGTGATAAAGGCGTCGCGTGTGCCACCCTCTATGCGTGCCAACTTTGTTTGGTCGAAGATAGGTTCACCGTCGATAATGTCTTGATAGTTGTATCCGTCGCGGCTCACAGCATATGCTGTCCACTCTCCCTTATCGCTCATGTGGCAATATAGGTAGCCGTAGTCGCCCTTCACAAGGTTTTGAGCCGAGGCTGTTAGAAAACATGTCATGCCAAGTACTGTAAGCAAGGCTTTCTTTGAACTTAGAATAGTTTTGATATTCATAATTTTTAGGTGGTTTATTATTATGGTTTTGTTAGTTAATAATCAAATGCGAGTACAAAAATACACATTATTTCGCAATTTATCAAGCGTTTGAGGATTTATTCCACTTTATACGTATTTATATATAATAAAAAAGGTAGCTTATTAATATAATAAGGTGTCGATATGTTCTTTTTGAAGAAAACTAAATACAACAATTATATGATAAAAAAACTATTCTTACCATTAGCCCTAAGCCTAAGCGTTGCTTACTCGGCTTCGGCTCAAGACAGTACGATGGTGAAGTTCGACTTTGCTTCTACAGCCGATTCGGCTAAGTTGTACAATGCAACTTTGTGTCAGGGTGCAAAACTTATTAATTATGGAGAAGCCAACGTGCTTGCTTTGGGCAACGACGATGGGTATTTCGATTTTGGTGCCGACTTCGGTAAAGTGATAGGCTCGCTTGAGGCGTTCACTATAGTTACCGATCTCTACATCCCAGAGTCTACTGACATCACAAAGAATGGAAACTTCGTGTGGTGTTTCGCTAACTCGTCTTCTACGGGTTACCTGTTTTTGGGGGCTAAGGAAACACGCTATGCCATCACCAAAACCAACTATTCTGACGAAAGCGGCGTGTCGTTGAAAACTCCACTTCCTAAGGGTAAATGGATTAATCTGACAGTTGTCGTCAAGAAATTGGGAACTACTGGCAAATTTTATGCAAACTTCTATATCGACGGTAGCCTTGGTGGATCTACGTCTAACATATCATGGACTTTGTCGCCAAAGGAAATTGGCAACACCATAATGAACTATCTCGGCAAGAGTTGCTATAATGGCGATGCATATCTGAAGAATGCTATGTTCCACGACTTCAGACTTTACAACTATGCTCTGCCTATACGTGCGCTTAAGGCTGTCACAAATATGGCAAAGCAAAACAACGTGAAGCTAAATCAGTATGCCGATTCGCTTGCGATTGATGAGAAAATTAATAATGCAACAATCGAGCTGAATACTAAGAATTTGATGGATGATATAGAACTGCCAACTACCATTGGCGACTATGCAAAGGTTGTGTGGACAACCTCGAATGCTAATGTCATCACAGCCGATGGCACTATCACTCGTCCTGTTTTCGGACGTCCTGTTGCTACTGCCACTCTTACTGCTACCATCATTTCTACTGCTACAAAATTTTCAGAGGAGGGATTGGTGACAAAGAAACTTAATTTCGATGTTACAGTATTGCCTGAGTTCTCTGATGCTGAGACCATCGCCTACGACCTCGAGCATTTGAAAATTGGTGGTAATATAAATAATGTATATGATAAGCTCACTTTGCCTACCGTAGGCGAACTTGGTTCGGTTATTACATGGAAGTCGGCTGATACCAATTGGCTAACTAATACAGGTCGTGTGGTTAAGCAACCTGATGGCAAGAAGCAACAGGTTACTCTTACTGCAACTCTCTTGCGCGGTAAAGAGCATATCTCGCACGATTATACAGTAACTATCCACGAGCGCGAGCCTTATTCTCATTATCTCTTCGTTTACTTCCCATCAAACAACAACGAGAATCTATACTATGCTATCTCTGAGGATGGCTACAATTATACTCCGCTCAACAATGGTCAAGCTTTCTTCAAGGCAGAGGGCAACACTATAATGGGTGGTTTGCGCGACCCACATATCTTGCGTGGTCCTGATGGCAATTTCTATATGGCTGTCACAGATATGATGTGCTCAAAGGGATGGTCGAGCAACCGCGGACTGGTATTGATGAAGTCGTCAGACCTTATCAATTGGACTTGCAGTAAAGTACATTTCCCTGAAAAATATGCAGGTACCAATTTTGCCAACGTAACTCGTGTTTGGGCTCCTGAGACTATCTACGATAATCAGGCTGGTAAGTATATGGTCTACTTCTCGTTGCTGACAAACGATGGCACCATACCATACGATAAGGACTTTTATTGCTATGCCAACGACGACTTTACCGACCTTGTTGGCGAACCAACATACCTCTACGACCGTGGCTCGGCTACCATCGATATGGATATCGTATACAACGAAAGCGACTCGTTGTATCATGGATTCTTTAAGAACGAAGGTCTTGGTGGCATCTGTAAGGTTACTGCTCGTACGCTTACAGCTCCCGAAGGTCAGCCTCTTGGCTCGCAATGGTCGGAACCTTCACCTACTTTGCAGCAGACAAATGTTGCCGTAGAGGGTGCGGGAGTATTCAAATTCATCAACCAGGATAAGTGGTGCTTGATGTACGACTGCTATACCAGCGGATACTATCAGTTCTGCTCTTCCGACGATCTTAACAAGTTTACTTGGGAGAAGAATACTACAACCTCAGGCGCATTCACTCCTCGCCATGGCACAGTACTTCCTATTACAGCCGAAGAAGCTCGCAAACTTCTCGAAGCATTCCCTGTAGATGGTCTTACTGCTAAAATTTCTGCTGCTACAAATCATCGCATCAAGCAGGAAAACCTGGATATCAAGGCACAGGAAATATTTATCCCAGTAGAGCAGGGTACTGATATCTCTGCTTTCGACCCTATGTTTGTTGCCACTCCCGGAGCCGTAGTTGCTCCAGAGGGTGAGCAGGATTTCACAAAGGGTGAGGTTACTTATACCGTGAGCTTGAATGGTCAGACCAAAACATATAAGGTGAGTGTAGCTGCCGAGGGCAACCCTATCATCCCAGGTTTTCATGCCGACCCTGAAGTGCTATTGTCAAAGAAGACTGGTCGTTTCTATGTTTATCCTACTTCTGATGGTTATAGTGGTTGGGGTGGCTACTTCTTCGATGTATTCTCTTCGCCTGATCTTGTACACTTCACCAACGAGGGTACCATTCTCAACCTCTCTGCTGGTCATGATGCACCTTGGGCAAGTGGCAACGCATGGGCACCTTGTATCGAAGAAAAATGGGTAGATGGCAAATGGAAATACTTCTATTATTTCAGCGCTCATAATGCTTCTGTAAATAAGAAAACTCTTGGTGTAGCTGTTGCGGAAAACCCAACAGGTCCTTTCAAGGCTTCTAAGGCTCCTCTCTTCACATCTACAAGTGGTGGTCAGATGATCGATTCTGACGTCTTTACCGATCCTGTTAGCGGACAGTCGTATCTCTATTATGGCAACGGACAGCTTCACTATCGTTTGCTCAACGACGATATGATTTCTGTTGGCAATACAGAATATACTATTACCCCACAGGGTGGCTCGCTTGCTGATTATGCTTTCCGTGAGGGCGTATATGTATTCTATCGTAATGGCTTGTACTATTTCCTCTGGAGTGTCGACGACACAGGTTCTAAGAACTATCATGTGGCTTATGGCACCAGCACATCGCCTACAGGTCCTATAACAGTTGCCAAGGAACCTGTTATCCTTATCCAAGATGCCGACAACGAGATTTATGGCACAGCCCATAATTCTATCGTCAACATCCCAGATACCGACGAGTGGTACATCGTTTACCATCGCATAAACAAAAAGTATCTTTCAAATGGCCCTGGCTACCATCGTGAGGTTTGCGTTGACAAGCTTGCTTTTAATGCTGATGGCACAATAAAGCGTACCATTCCTACTCGCAAGGGTATCGACCCTATCGATACTACCGACCTTATAAATGGTACCACAGCCGTTAAAGGTATCTCTACTTCTGATAGCAAGTTGGCTCATACAATATACTATTCTGTAGAAGGCAAAATGCTTGGCAACTCAAAGCCTACAGCCAATGGCATCTATGTGCGCCAAGAGATAATGGCCGATGGCTCATCACGTGCTATGAAGGTTATGGTGAAGTAAAAAAAACATTTATCGCCTAACAGCTGTTAGACAAAATAATAATCTAAAAGGGTTGAACTCCAAATGTAGGAGTTCAACCCTTTTAGATTATTATTTCGTTTATTTTTATGGTTCCTATTTCTTTCCTGCTTTCCTAACTTTTCTCATAGCTTTGTCTCTAATCTGTCTTACTCGCTCGCGCTTTTTTCCCATCACTTCGGCAATCTCTGCCATAGTGCGCTTTTCGGTATTCAGCCCATAGATCATAGTTACCACCTGCTTTTCACGGTCGTCGAGCAAAGGTAGGCAGACGGTTAGCTGCTCATGAAGGTCGGCAATCTCTTGGTCTTCACCAGGTATTGGCGACGATGGATCTTCTACAACACTCAGCAAGTTTACATTATCTCTGCCACCCAAAGGAGCATCCATAGATAGTGGGGTAGAGCGCTTACGCTCGGCAGGAGTATCCATGTCGCGAGGAATACGATATAGACCCGACATCTGCTCTATCGACTGCTCCATAGCTCTGCGGATGTATGGTGCAGCATACGAAGCAAAACGGCAGCCATGACCAGGCTCATATTTCTGTGCAGCCTTTATCAAAGCCATATTGCCTTCGCCTACCAAATCGTCGATATCAGCACCACGTCCCTTATATTGGTTTGCCAATGACACCACAAACTTCAAGCAAGCACGTGTCAGCTTGTCTAATGCACGCTGATTCCCCTGCTTAATCTGTGCTGCCAATAGCGCCTCTTCTTCTGCCGTTAGCATGCTGATGTTTCCTATCTCATTGATATATTTGCCAAAAGCATTATTCTTGTTGTCCATATTCGTATTCTTGTTGTGTTTTATAGACGCAAAAATACTACTAAATATCGGGAAAAACAAATTTTCCTCTGCTTTCTTGTTAATCTCGTGGATATTGCGTAATTTTGCACAATACGTTCAGAAACAATATTAAATAATAAATATATATGGAAAAAATGGAATTTTTAATGGCACAAGACAAGAGTATTATTCTTCTCTACTTCTTTCTTTTCTTGGTTCTCTGTCTCCTTGTATGGGTTATTGCAGAACTAAAGAATATGACTCTCACTTACGAGCACTCTGAAGAAGAGGAAGAGGGCTGGCATGAGATGGAAGAGCATCGTGCAGACCATGAGCTCAACATCAGAGACATTTTGCACAATAGTACTTTCCGTGGTTTCAAAGCCATCTAAAGTAGAATAATATGAAGAAACAGTTATTAGGTCTTGCACTCCTTGCTTTGGCTAACTCTGCTATGGCACAGGATGCTAACACCCTACGCATAAAAGGACAGCTCGATGTATTTACCGATTCTGTTTTGGTATACCATACTTCTCCAAAGAATGTTGTTGATACTATTGCTTTGAAGGATGGCAAGATGGATTTTTCTATCAACCTCGACAAACCTCAGATAATACAGCTTGCTTCTCCTGCATTTGCTCGTGGCGAACAGCAGGCAAGACAAGCCGGACAGACTGCATGGCTCGTTGGCGTACCTGGTGAGACTATGGAGATTTCGGGCGATGAACTTTCAAGACTTAACTATTCAGGCTCGGAGTTCTATAAGCAATATGGTATGATTGATTGCATCAAGGATAGCTTCATCGCAAAGATGAATAATTTCCAAGATGAATATCGCACTCGTCTTGCTGCAGGCGAAAACAAGCAGCTGGTGACTAATGATGTGATGAAGAAGATGGAAGCTTGCGATGGCGCATACAAGGATGCTGTGCTCGATTTTGTCAAGAATCATCCCGACTATGAGGCTTCTACAATGGCTCTCTACGAACTTGAGGACTATGATAGCATAATGAAAGCTCTTGGCTTCTTGTCTGAGCGTGTTCGCGAAGGCAGAATGAAAGATGTATACTCTGAGTTTGTAGATAATGCCAAGAAGGCTAAGGAGAGCGAGGAAAAGGCTGCTAAGTTGCAGGCTGCAGGTGTAGAAGCTCCTGATTTCACTCTCAACGATATCAATGGCAAGCCATTGACATTGTCAAGTCTAAGAGGTAAGATTGTTGTTCTCGACTTCTGGGGCTCATGGTGCGGATGGTGTATCAAGGGTATGCCTCAGATGAAGGAATACTACGCTAAGTATAAAGGCAAGCTCGAAATCCTTGGTATCGACTGCAACGAGACTCAAGAAAAGTGGAAGGCTGCCGTTGCTAAGCATGAGTTGCCATGGCTTCATGTCTACAACCCTCGTGGTGCCAAGAATGATGTATGCCAGACCTATGCTATCAATGGTTTCCCAACAAAGATTATCATCGGTGCCGATGGTAAGATTATTAAGACCATCGTTGGCGAAGACCCTGAGTTCTATACTATCCTCGATGGCTTGTTCGAGAAGAAATAATTGAGCAATAAAACATTTGGCTTTAACTTCTCTAACTTCTTTAACTTCCTAATAAATAAGTGAAATTTAGTCTTTAGAAATAAAGATTAATATAAAAAACAAAGGATGGGTGTCTCTCGACAGCCATCCTTTTTTGTAACCTTAATAATCTAATACCATGAAAAACACTCTGCAAAGTTAATATTAAAGTTTGATATAACAAAGTTCTTTCAGTATTTTTCAATTGAAGTATTAGAAAATTAATAATATTTCATTATTTCTTTTCAGCTGCAGCACAGCTCCATGATGCTAAAGCCAAGCTAAAGAACTTGCTCATGGCATCGTCGCCTCTTGATGGAAGCACCACAGGAACCTTTGTTCCCATCAGTATTCCTGCAGTATCTGCCTGTGCAAACAGAGTTATCGTCTTATAGAAACTGTTGCCCGCTTCAATATCTGGCATTATCAAAGCATCGGCATCACCATTAATAGGCGATGTCATATTCTTTATTCTCATGGCTTCTGCCGAGCATGCCGTCTTCACGTCCATAGGACCATCGATGATGCAATTGCCAAACTCACCTTTCTCTGCCATCTCTTTCAGCTCTACATAGTCGAGAGTCAGAGGGAATGTCTTGCCATTCACTTTTTCTGTGCAATGTATCAGTGCTATCTTTGGTCGTAGCATACCGATGCCGTGGCAAAGGTCTACTATATAGCGTATTTGTTCTATGCGCTGTTGTAGTGTAGGGTATGGTATTACTGCCGAGTCGCTAAAGAACAACATCTTGTGATATGATGGCATATGAGCCAATGCTATATGAGTCATCACGGCTCCTGGCAGTAGCAGTCCGCATTGCTTGTCGAGTATAGCTCTTAGCAGGTTGTCGGTGTTGATCATACCTTTCATCAATATGTCAACCTCGCCATTGCGTGCCATCTCTACAGCTATGCGAGCAGCCTCGTCGCGCGATTCCACTCTCACCACCTTCCAATGTGTGGCATACTTCTTCAGTCTTTCATCGCTCATCACAATCTTTGAGCCACCTACGAAGGTGATGTCAACAAACTTACGTTCCAGCGCCCATTGAGCAGCTATACGTGATGATTCGTCTTCGGCACATACCAATGCCAAACGCCAACGTTTGTTGCGACATTCCAATCGTGCAAGCATGTCTTTGAAGTCTTTTAATCCTTCCATAGTATTTTCAGTTTATAGGCTTTGTTTAAGATTCGTCTTTCTTATATATATAATAATGTGTAGTTGGAAGTATCAACTTTATTTCTTCTTAAGTTTCAGTCTTGCCAATCCTCCCTCGCTTGTTTCTTTGTAAAGCGATGGCAGGTCGCGACCAGTTTGCTTCATCACCTGTACCACTTTGTCGAACGATACCTGATGATGACCGTCAGAGAATGTGGCATATAGCTCAGCATCCAACGAGCGTGCTGCAGCAAAAGCGTTGCGCTCAATACATGGTATCTGCACAAGTCCGCACATAGGGTCGCAAGTCATACCGAGGTGATGTTCCAATCCCATTTCGGCAGCATATTCTATTTGTCGTGGACCGCCACCAAACAATTGGCATGCTGCAGCCGACGCCATAGCACAAGCCACACCAACCTCTCCTTGACATCCTACTTCAGCACCGCTGATAGAAGCATTCTGCTTAACGATGTTTCCTATCAATCCTGCTGTTGCCAGCGCATGCTGTATGCGCTTGTCGCTAAAGCCGTGAGCTCTTGATAGGTGATATAGTATTCCTGGCACCACACCACACGATCCGCAGGTAGGAGCAGTAACGATAGTTCCACCAGCAGCATTCTCTTCACTCACCGCCAAGGCATATGAGAAAACAAGACCTCGGCTCTGTAGTGTAGGGCGGAAACTCGTTGTCTTAATGTAGTAATTGGCAGCCTTGCGTGGTAGATGAAGCTGACCTGGCAACACACCTTCGTGTTCCAAACCGTTTTTTACCGAGCGTTGCATGGCTTCCCATATATCTTGCAAGAAGTCCCAAATGCCTTCATCTTCGCATTCTTCAACATATTCCCAATACTGTCTGCCATTATCCAAACACCAGTTCATGATGTCTTCAAGTTTGTTGAGCGGATATGGTTCAGGAGTAGAAAACATGTCATCTTTGTCGCCCTCTGAAAGAGCGCCACCACCAACGCTATAGACGGTCCAATCGTCTATAAGCTTATCCTTGGCATCGAAGGCTTTGAATTGCATACCATTAGGGTGGTAGGGCAATTCTATTTGTGCTTCCCATATAATCTCTACTGGAGCCAAAGGTTTTAGCACGTCCTTTATGGCTTTGTCGGTAAGGTGACCTTTGCCTGTTGCAGCGAGGCTTCCGTATAGTGTCACCTCATAGCGTGCAGCATCAGGATGTTTCTTTGAGAATAACTTAGCAGCATTTTCAGGACCCATAGTGTGGCTGCTTGAAGGACCTTTACCTATTCTGTATAGTTCTCTTAACGATTTCATTAGCTTATTTTCTGCAAATTTATAAATAAAAAATGAGAAAAGTATCCTTCTGTGCAATAAAAAAAGATAAATATAGTAAGTAAGCAAGTGAAAAAGTCAACAAGAAAATAAAGCCGAGAAAAGCATCTAATGATACTTTGGCAAGTATCACGTGATACTTTGCAAAGTAATACGTAATACTTTGGCAAGTATCACGTAATACTTTTTTGCCCCCTCTTTTTGTAAAAATGCGAGGGTATATTAAACAAAAAAGGAACTTACCATTTAGTAAGTTCCTCTTTGTTGGGATACCCGGATTCGAACCAGGAAAGGCAGGACCAGAATCTGCAGTGTTACCATTACACCATATCCCAATGTTTATCAGATGTGTATTTCTGAATTGCGATGCAAAGATACTGCTTTTTACTTAATTACCAAAACTTTTCCTCTCTTTTTTATCTTTTAAGGCTCATTTTTTCTACTTTTCATACAATTTGTATGCAGAAAATAGTGTTTAGAGTTTAATGTTTAGAGATTAGGCAAAGAAAAACCGCATTCTATAAAGTGTGAACTTTTAGAATGCGGTGTTATGTGTATCTATGATATTTGTCTTTTGTTTAGATACAGACTACCTTTTACTGCTCTTTGTTTTCAGCATCGATAGCCTTGATTTTCTCTCTTACGAGCTGAGCATCATCCTTGAGCTTCTGTACCTTGCGGTTCATCTCGTCGATGAGGCTGTTGCCCTTCTTGCTACTTGCATTGAGGAAGCCGAGGTTGTTCTCGTAGGTCTGTATTTCCTGCTTTAGCTGCTCGTAGCGACGCATCAAGCGACCACGCTCGCTATCCAAAGCATCATCGCCACGCTTTGCTACATTCTTCAAGTTCGACTTGAAGTTGTCAAGACGACGACGAGCATTTGAAATATGGAATTCCTTATATAGCTTGTCTACAATCTCGTGGAATTCAGTATATACCTTATCTTTCTCCTTGAAAGGCACATGACCTACAGCTTTGTATTCAGCGATGAGCTGCTGCACCTTCTCCTGCAAGTTGTCGCCAGCTTCCTCAGCCAAAGCCTTGAGCTGTTCGATGATGCCACGCTTCTTAGCAAGATTTGCATGCTCCTCGTTGCGTGTGCCTGCGTTAGCAGCATTGCGTGCCTCGAAGAACTTGTTGCAAGCTGTCAAGAAGTCGTTCCAAAGTTGGTCGCCAATCTTCTTCTGAGTAGTACCGATAGTCTTCCATTCTTTCTGCAAAGCAATGAGCTTATCAGAAGTAGACTTCCATTCGGTGCTATCGCAAAGCGCCTGAGCCTTTTCTACGAGAGCTTTCTTCTTAGCAGCATTCTCTGCAAGACGCTCTTTGAGTTGCTTGAAGAATTCAGCCTTACGGTTGAAGAAGTCGTCGCAAGCTGCACGGAAACGCTCGAATATCTTCACGTTCATCTTCTGTGGAGCAAAACCGATGGTCTTCCATTCAGCCTGGATTTCCATGATTTCCTTTGTGCGCTTCTCCCAGTCGTTAGCTGTATTGTTTTCTTCTTTGCCTATAACTTCCACCTTTTCGCAGAGTTCTGTCTTACGAGCCAAGTTTGTTTCTTCCTGCTGGCGCAAAGATTCAAAGTGCTGCTGGTGCTTCTTGTTGATAACAGTAGAAGCAGCCTTAAAGCGTGCCCAAATCTCTTCGCGCAACTCCTTAGCTACAGGACCAATCTCGCGATACTGCTGGTGCAACTCCTGCAACTGATGGAAGGCGCTGATTACGTCTGGCTCTTCATCAAGTTTCTCTGCTGCTTCGCAAAGCTTAGTCTTGAGATCAAGATTCTTCTTGAAGTCATATTCGCGAGCCTCTCGGTTAAGGTTCAACAAATCGTAGAACTGCTCCACATAGAGCTGATAGTTGCGCCAAAGTTCGTTAGCCTTTTCTGCTGGAACAGCCTTAATCTCTTTCCATTCCTGCTGCAGAGCCTTGAACTCCTGATATGATTTGTTAGCTTCATCTGGCGATGTAGCCATAGCCTTTATCTTGTCGATAATCTCAAGCTTGCGCTTAAGGTTCTCTTGCTTTTCAGCCTCTTGCTCCATGAAAACCTTGGCTCTCTTTTCTCTGATGATAGCCATTTCCGCCTTGAAGGCTTTCTCGTCTTCATCTGGCAATAGCTGGTATTTCTCTGGGTCGCCACCTTCTTCGAGGTATTTCTTCTGTGCTTCTTCGCGCTCAGCAAAGTGAAGCTTGTAGAATACAGTCTTCAAAAAGTCTACCTCGTCTTTGCTTGGTACCTCTTCGCAATGAGCCAATTCCTTTACTCTTTCAAGCACTTCTTGTTTGTTCTTGAAAGTTGGTCGTACAGGAGCAGCCTTGCTTTCGGTTTCTTCTGTGGCAACGTTTTCTGTGTTTTCTACCTCTGCTGCGACAACAGTCTCCTGCTGCTCTTCAGCCTGCAAACCCTGTTTAAGGGTATTTTCTTGAGAGTCCATCATGTAACTGATTTGAGTTTCTGATTCGGTTTATGGTTAGCACCTCCCATCTATCCAATGGTCGATGCTCAGAATAATATGTTTACGAGTTGCAAACTTAAATAAAAAAAACGTAAAATCCTAATAAATAGGGATTTTTTTTTGTTTTTACATTATAAGAGACGCTTATGGCGTAAAATTCCCCACGATAATCCTGTTACAAGGAATGAAATCACTATGGCAATCACAAATCCATACGGATTATTCTCCATGCCATTGATGAGGTTCATACCAAGGAGTGATGCTATTAGGGTAGGGAACATCATTATAATCGTCACGGCAGTAAGCGTACGCATCACGGTATTCATATTGTTGTTAATGATGCTCGAGTAAGTGTCCATCGTCGACTCCAAGATGTCGGAGTAGATGTTGGTAGTTTCTCGTGCCTGCGTCATCTCAATGTTTACGTCCTCGATAAGGTCGGCATCCAATTCGTCTACCTGCAACTTAAACTTCAGCTTAGCCAGCAAGTTTTCGTTGCCACGAATAGAAGTCACGAAATATGTCAGCGAGTCTTGTAGGCGACTTAGTCCGATAAGGCTCTCGTTGTTCACCTCATGGTCGAGGTTGTGCTTAGCCTTTTCTATCAAGGTGTTTATCTGCTTTAGTCGTTTCAGATACCACACAGAACTTGATAGGAACAAGCGGAAAATCATGTCTACATAGTCGGTGAATCCCTCTCCGCGTTTCTGCTGATAGCTCACAAAATCAATCATCATATTGGTCTCGTAGTAGCAAACAGTTATTGTCACGTCGCGCTTGTGGATGATACCAAGTGGAACTGTGGTATATGGCGTGCGTGAGCGCACCTCCTTGACGTATGGTATACGCAAGATGATGAGCATCCATCCGTCGTCGTACTCATAGCGGGCACGCTCGTCGGTATCGGAAATGTCGGAAAGAAAATAATCAGGGATATTAAATCTTTCTTCAAGTTCTTTCTGGTCCTCTTCTGTAGGGCATGTAACTTGAATCCAGCAGTTTGGTTGCCACTCAGGAATGGCTTTGAGGGTGTTTTCGATGTTCCAGTATGTTTTCATTGTGCTAATCCTCGTTTCTTTTAGGAAAAATGAGTTGTTGGCGAAGATTAGCTTACTATACTTTTGCTTATCTTCGTCTTACAATTTCTGGTTTTCCGCGTGATAGTCGTCCATGTAAGAAAAATGATTTGGTTATTTCGCCTGCAAAATTACTAATTTAGATTAAATAAATAAAGCGTTGCAACGAAAAAAATCTTCGATGCAACGCTTTTTTAATAATATAGCTTGATATAAGCTTTGTTTCTCCTGAAAAATGTCTTATTTCTCGCCAATTCTTTGCATTGTTTCCTTAAGCAACTCCCAGAATGGAGCCACGGTGTCGATAAGGCAACGCTCATTTGTGGTGTGAGGGCTACGGAGGGTTGGACCGAGCGAAATAACATCCATGTTAGGATATTTGCCCAATATCACAGAGCATTCCAAACCAGCATGGTCTACCTGCACCAATGCGTCCTCATTATTCTGCTCCTTGTAGATAGTCTTCAAGAGGTGCAATATCTCGCTGTCTGGGTTTGGATCCCAACCGCCATACTGTCCGCTGTGTACCACTCTCATGCCTGCCATGTTGAAGCAGCTTTCGAGCATTGTAGCTACATAATCTCTCATATCTTCGCGTGATGAGCGAGCCAATATCTTAATATAAGCAGCGCCACCTTCGATGTCGATGATTGCGAGGTTGCTTGATGTCTCTACTACGTTGGGATAAGCAGGAATCATACGAATCACACCGTCGTGGCATGCATAAATAGCATCAACGAGGTTGTCTTGTATTTCTTCTGGTACCTCAGTCTTAGGAGTCTCTATATCTTCTGCAAAGAATTCTACGCCATTCTCAATGTTCTTGTATTCGTCGTTGAAGTCAGCCTTCCACTCTTCTACGAGTTCCTTCACTGCCTCTACATTCTCCTTTGGCAATGTCAATACCACCTTGCACTCAAAAGGAATTGCGTTGCGCATACTTCCGCCATGCCATGAAGCCAAGCGAGCCTCGTAGTCCTTGATAGCTTCGCGAACGAATCTCACCATCAGCTTATTGGCATTGGCTCTGCCTTCGTGAATCTCCAAACCAGAGTGTCCACCCTTCAATCCCTTTACTGTAACCTGCAATGCTGCATCGTTGGCGTCGGTTTCCACTTCTTTGTATTCCAAATCAGCAGTAACGTCTACACCGCCTGCACTACCGATAACAAACTTACCCCAAGTCTCAGAGTCGAGGTTAAGCAATACGTCAGAGTTGAGAGTGTTTGTAGGAAGACCTTCTGCACCAAACATACCTGTCTCTTCATCTGCTGTGATAAGAGCCTCGATAGGACCATGCTTCAAAGTCTTGTCTTCCATAACTGCCATGATAGCTGCTACTCCGATACCATCGTCGGCACCAAGAGTTGTACCCTTAGCTTTCACCCATTCGCCATCGATATAGGTTTGGATGGGGTCTGTCTCAAAATTGTGGGTGCTGTCCACAGCCTTCTGTGGCACCATATCCATGTGAGCCTGCAGCAATATAGTCTTGCGATTCTCCATTCCTGGAGTAGCAGGCTTCTTCATTACAATGTTTTCTGCCTCGTCTTTGAATACTTCAACACCTACTTTCTTACCGAAGTCGAGCAAGAACTGTTGTACTTTCTCAAGGTGTCCAGATGGACGTGGCACCTGGGTCAGCGCATCAAAGTTGCGCCAAATGCACTCAGGTTTTAGGTTTTTGATTTCAGCCATAATTATAGTTTTTAATGGTTAATGGTTAAATTTCTAATGTTTAATGTTTAATGTTTAATGTTTAATGTTTAATGTGTAGTGTTTAATTCTTCACTCTTCACTCTTCCCTCTTCACTTTCTTAGTGAACGCAAGGGCAATCCAAGCATATACGCCGAGAAGCACAACGAGAAGCGTTTGAACAGAGTGAACTATCAGCACAAAGAATAAAGCGTCTGTCGACTGTATGCCATATAATATCAGCATTGTTTTTACAGCAAAATGCCATGGTCCTGCACCATTTGGTGTTGGTACTATCACCGCTATGCTACCAACAATGAATGTCACCAGTCCGCAAGTCAAACTCAAGTGGCTTGTCGACTCAAAACATTGGAATGTCAAGTAGTAGTGAAGGAAATAACTGAGCCATATGCCGAGGGTGAAAGCTATGAACAAAGGAACATTCTTCACACCCTTTAGCGATATCACTCCCTGCCATAGTCCACATAGCGTAGCCTTTACCTTATTATATATAGCGAGCTTCTTGAGCAACACATGTAGCAGTATCAATACTGCAATGCCACATATTATCGTCACTATGTATCCCGTAGCCGTAAACTGATGCAACAATCCATCGATGCTTGTGCCTGTCTCGTTGAAGAAGTGTAGGAACACAGGTATCTGCATCAGAAATACAATACCTGTGATGATAAGCACCAATAGCGAGTCGATGACACGTTCTGTAACCACAGTTCCCAACGCTTTTGGAAACGACACTCCGTCCCATCTCTTCAACACTCCGCAGCGAGCAAACTCGCCTACGCGTGGCACTACCAAGCTCAATGCATACGACAAGAATATGGAGTTTATGCTCACACTCGAGCGAAGCTTCTCTCCTATAGGCTCAAGCGACTGTCGCCATCTCCATCCACGAAACATCTGTGCCAATATTCCGAAGGGAAACGACAACAGCATCCAAGTCCAATTCATCTTGTGCATCACCACCTCTTTTATCTGTTCGAAGTCGAATCCTCGATACATCCAATAGAGTATGGCGCCGCCCAATATGAGCGACGTGCCCACCTTGAATATGTTGTTTATAGCCTTTCTTGTATCCATAATTTCTGCAAAGTTACTTTTTTTTATTCAGCAATGAGCATAAATAGGATGTTTTTAGTAAATTTTGCATAAACTTTAGGTACACAAGCTCATACCTTGGCTATTCTGTTATTAATGAAGTGTATTGGAGTTTGCTCCGTGTGTTGTTAACATTCTATATGATGAAGGTGGATTTTTTTAACATATACCTAATAAAATCGGGTGCTTGGCTATGTTGTTATAGAAAAAATTATTATTTTTGCAACATGAAAGCTGTAAAACCAAAGAAAAATCTCGGTCAGCATTTCTTGACCGACCTCAACATAGCCAAGCGCATTGCCGATACCGTGGATGCCTGTCCTGATATTCCTGTCTTAGAGATAGGACCTGGAATGGGTGTGCTCACTCAGTATCTTATTCAGAAACCTCGTCTTGTTAAAGCCATAGAGATAGACTCTGAGTCAGTGGCTTATCTCAACGAGGCGTTCCCTGCTTTGCGCGAAAACATCATCGGTGACGACTTCCTGCGTATGGATCTCAGAGAACTCTTCGGCGGTAATCAGTTTGTGCTTACTGGCAACTATCCTTACGACATCTCTTCGCAGATATTCTTCAAAATGCTCGACTATCGCGATCTCATACCTTGCTGCACTGGTATGATCCAGCGCGAGGTGGCACAGCGCATTGCTTCGGCTCCTGGCACTAAGGCTTATGGCATATTGTCGGTGATGATTCAGGCATGGTATGATGTGGAATATCTTTTCACTGTCGATGAGAATGTGTTTAATCCGCCTCCAAAGGTGAAGAGTGCCGTAATCAGAATGACCCGCAACGATAATCGCACTCTTGGTTGCGACGAGCAACTGTTTAAGCGTGTGGTAAAGACGGTGTTTAATCAGCGTCGCAAGATGTTGCGCGTGAGTCTTCGCCAGATTATAGATGCAGCAAATGTGCCTGCCGACTTCTTCGAACATGAGCTTATGACAAAGCGCCCTGAGCAACTCGCGTTGCAGCAGTTTGTTGAGCTCACCAACTATGTGGCTGAATATATCAAGTAAAGAGTCATATATATAATAATGTGGAGGAACAATATATGGATGCTACCTATTTAGATCTTACCATCCGTTTGTCAATGGCATTGGCTTTAGGAGGTGCAATAGGCATAGAACGAGAATACAGAGCCAAGGAAGCGGGATTTCGCACTCATTTCCTTGTTGCTTTGGGTAGTGCCTTGTTCTGTATAGTGTCGCAATATGGCTTTGGCTTCGACCTCAAAGATTCCTCTCGCGTGGCAGCACAGGTGGTATCGGGAATAGGATTCCTCGGTGCAGGCACCATTATCTTCCAAAAGAATGTTGTGCGTGGACTCACCACGGCTGCCGGCTTATGGGTAACGGCAGCCATCGGTTTGGCTTGTGGCACGGGTATGTATGTCGCTGCCTTAGCCACCACCGTCATGGTGCTGCTTGGACTCGAAGTGCTTAACTATCTCATCCCGCAGTTCTTCACTACCAACATCGAACTATCATTCTCTGCTCCTTCGCGCGACAGCGTGAAGGAACTTATCAAGCGCATAAAACTCGATGGTATGGAGGTTCACTCCTACGAGATTAAAGATCGTCGCACATCAAAGGGCGAATTTCTCGAGGCTAACATCGAGGTGAAAGCAAAGCGTGGCAACTACACCCTGAAACTCTTCGACTATATGAACGAGTTTACTGATGTTACTATTTCTACGGTAGAATAGCGTTTTATAAAAAGACAAAATATTGTAGTGAGAGAAAACAACAAATACAACATGTACAACAAATACAACCAAGTAGGTTGCGATGAAGTTGGTTACAGAGACATCCTGAAGTTGTATATGTTGTTTTTAATAATAAAATATTGTAGTGAGAAAGGATATCTATAATCAGAAGATAAAAGGTTTTCCTTCAGTTGTTACGATTTTCTTTAAATCCTTATCATAGAAGTATCTTTCTATTTCAGCATATCTTGTTGCAAAATTGACAAGAATACCACATGGATATTCTAATAATCGCATATAATTAAATAACTGCGCCCTATGATTATCGGACAAAAATGTTACAGCCTTACATTCAATCACAATATTTTGTTTACAGATAAAATCGACTCTATAAGTTGATCCTAATATTTTGTTATGGTATTTTGGATGAAAAGAAACTTCTTTAGAAAAAGCGATATTCCTTTCTTTAAGTTCTATAGCTAACCCCTCTTGATAGCACACTTCGTTTATGCCAGGCCCAAGTTCCTTATGCACTTCATGTAATGCTCCAATGACATCATACATGTGAGTTTTTAATAATTTAATATCTATCATTTTAAGTATTTTGATGATTTTTGTGTTAATAGTAATACAAAAGTAATACTATTGCATTATTCTTACAAGAAAAAGGATTAGAAATTATATTATAAGAAATCTATCGCAGGGTTTAAGTAGGTTGTGATGGAGTTGATAGCTATGACATTCTGAGGTTGTGAAGAAAGACAAAATATTGTAGTGGGGAAAACAACAAATACAACAGGTACAACAAATACAACCATAGGGCGTAAGTAGTGTTGCGATGAAGTTGGTTACAGAGACATTCTGAAGTTGTATTTGTTGTATAGGTTGTATATGTTGTTTTTTACAAATAATGTTGTTGTTGTGAGGAAAGACAAAATATTGTAGTGGGGAAAACAACAAATACAACAGGTACAACAAATACAACCATA
>OIXA01000436.1_pt1 | contig 60552 bp, 50 predicted proteins | sample 1587721 | NCBI WGS metagenome assembly OIXA01 (sample SAMEA3888900, study PRJEB22519) | human gut metagenome | biome: human gut; feature: human-associated habitat; material: faeces | place: Denmark | collected 2013
CCGGCACCTCCCATTTACGAGGTCATGGGTGACCACGGGTCTCCGCCGGGACCTCTGGCCGCCTCTTGAAATACGCGATTTGATAATTCGTCCGGGCTAAAACGTTTTCTACTGGATAAGCTGTTCAAAATGAGTATTTTGTCCGGTCATAGGCCGTTCTACCGGACATTTTTCTGATTCGGTGCTAATGTATCGGGGATGCCGGCGGATATTCGCATATTCGGTAACAAGGCAGCGTCAGTAGGTCGGCCTCGTTCGCTCAGGTGCTCCGCAATTCGCGTCTTGAGTTCCGCCTTCCGACGCTTGCGTGGCGTTTTGGTCGACGTGGTGCTGGTTGTAGTTTCGCGTAGCAGCCCCCAGTCGAGCTGCGCAGCCTGAGTTGAGCAGCTGGCTGGCGTTTTTGCTGGCTGCGATGTCCGTATCCCGACAAAATAACAGTGTTGCAATATTATTTCAGATAACCTGACAGGACGAAACATGATGACCCTGTCATAATGTACTATTAGTCAGGTATATACGGTGATAATTAACAAAAACCCACCCGCCAGGTCGTACATTTTTTCATACAACCTGGCGGCATTGTAATTCTACATTACACTTTATAATAAATTGAAAAACAATGATATATAACATAGTAAATATTATTATTTCCCGCCAGGTTGTCCGAAACAGATTTGTCGCTATGGTGCATTTTACAACAATGCTAGTCATATGGAAGGAGCCGGGTTCATGGAAAATGAATTATAATCGCACTAAGTTATTCAATTCCAGTAAGGTACAATTAGAACGTCATCCTGCTCCCACACCGAAGGTCTTGAGCCCGTTTCAATTCCAGTAAGGTACAATTAGAACTATAGGTTCTATCATCGAAAAGGGTGTTATTCCTGCGTTTCAATTCCAGTAAGGTACAATTAGAACCCTCTCCAGCCTAACGGCGGTACTGGTTCAAGTTCGTTTCAATTCCAGTAAGGTACAATTAGAACAGGGCGGCGAAGCTGCTAACTGGGCAGCTGACGACAGTTTCAATTCCAGTAAGGTACAATTAGAACTCTTTTTGCTCTGTGCAAAGGGCATTGAGAAGTAGTTTCAATTCCAGTAAGGTACAATTAGAACCGTTGTACCTACAAGATGCTTGGTTTCATCATTGTAGTTTCAATTCCAGTAAGGTACAATTAGAACCAGCCATACGGCTATAGTTGAAAACATTATCCTGGTTTCAATTCCAGTAAGGTACAATTAGAACTCCCCGGCTGCAACCCCTATTTCAAGTAATGCCTCGTTTCAATTCCAGTAAGGTACAATTAGAACAATTTTTAGACTCCATCGTAATTTTTAGACGGATGTTTCAATTCCAGTAAGGTACAATTAGAACACAAGTCCGATAAGGAAGAAAAGGAGGGATAGTAGTTTCAATTCCAGTAAGGTACAATTAGAACCTTCCTCACTTGCAGATGTGACGGATCTGACCTGTGTTTCAATTCCAGTAAGGTACAATTAGAACATGAAAGAAGCTGGCCTTAATCCAGCTATGATGTAGTTTCAATTCCAGTAAGGTACAATTAGAACACAAAAATAAACATCAGAGGGACATTGAGAAAGAGTTTCAATTCCAGTAAGGTACAATTAGAACCTTGTCGGCACACCGCCAACTTCCTCGTTCAGTTCAGTTTCAATTCCAGTAAGGTACAATTAGAACGACAGGCGAAAGTGAGGACATGAATGCACAGATCATTGTTTCAATTCCAGTAAGGTACAATTAGAACGTAAGTGTCGACCATGCTGAAAGAGAGCAGGGTCTTCGTTTCAATTCCAGTAAGGTACAATTAGAACACAAAGTCAAGTTCAGACTCTGTATTGTCTGTTCCCGTTTCAATTCCAGTAAGGTACAATTAGAACAGACGCTGTTGCGGGCGCTCAGACTTACGAAGTTCGTTTCAATTCCAGTAAGGTACAATTAGAACAATATGATTTCAACGCTTCTCGGTCTCACTCGTACGTTTCAATTCCAGTAAGGTACAATTAGAACTTGTTGCACTTGCAGGCGCAGAGGATGAAACTTCTGTTTCAATTCCAGTAAGGTACAATTAGAACGATTGTGTATGTCCTTTCCTCTCTGTTCCTGGAGGGTTTCAATTCCAGTAAGGTACAATTAGAACTTTCCACGTCAATGTCGCACAATTCGAGGGAAAGACAGTTTCAATTCCAGTAAGGTACAATTAGAACTATGACACTGAGGCTCAATCGAATTATAATTCATGTTTCAATTCCAGTAAGGTACAATTAGAACAAACGATGAGGATGTAGTCATCGGCACTCGTTTCAGTTTCAATTCCAGTAAGGTACAATTAGAACCCACTTGTGGACGTCAAAATAGGTTTCCTTATACCGTTTCAATTCCAGTAAGGTACAATTAGAACTGGTTTACAGCCCCTTTCCAGCGTTCGGTTTACAGTTTCAATTCCAGTAAGGTACAATTAGAACTTGTTGTTCGTTTATGTCATCCATATTCCGATAGTATGTTTCAATTCCAGTAAGGTACAATTAGAACTGCTTCCGGACCCTCCGAAAAGGTCGAGGACATTCGTTTCAATTCCAGTAAGGTACAATTAGAACGGAAACCTGTAGATGCAACCAATGTCCTCATGTTTGTTTCAATTCCAGTAAGGTACAATTAGAACCTAATTCTCCTAACTTGCTTTCATTCCCCCTTGTGTTTCAATTCCAGTAAGGTACAATTAGAACGACCGTGTTAGCCCTCGCAGTTTCTTTACTATGCTGTTTCAATTCCAGTAAGGTACAATTAGAACTTATGCTTCCGCCGCTTCATCTTTTGCTAATTCTTTGTTTCAATTCCAGTAAGGTACAATTAGAACTACTTGCACGCTTAGTTTGTCGTAACATTCTAATTCGTTTCAATTCCAGTAAGGTACAATTAGAACTTTTATGTCATGAACTTTTCCCTACTCTTCATTCTTGTTTCAATTCCAGTAAGGTACAATTAGAACACTTCATCATTGTGATACTTATAGTCTGAATACTGGTTTCAATTCCAGTAAGGTACAATTAGAACAAAACGCACAAAAAGCGCTTAATCTTGACGTAACTGTTTCAATTCCAGTAAGGTACAATTAGAACCAATCCAACTCTCCCCTATACACTTGACCTATGCACGTTTCAATTCCAGTAAGGTACAATTAGAACCATTATATTTTAAATTAATCTTATCTACATACCAGTTTCAATTCCAGTAAGGTACAATTAGAACAGGAGAATATATTTTAAGAGAAGTAGAAACTTATAAGTTTCAATTCCAGTAAGGTACAATTAGAACCTCTTGCTGACACCCTCAAGGAGGATGAGACATCAAGTTTCAATTCCAGTAAGGTACAATTAGAACCTTATGAGTTGTTTGCAGAGATTATTAAAGAAACCGTTTCAATTCCAGTAAGGTACAATTAGAACAACCGAAGCGGCTTCGATATGAGCCACTATAATATGTTTCAATTCCAGTAAGGTACAATTAGAACAAATGAATCTCGCACATGATAACTTTAGAGGGAGTCCTTGTTTCAATTCCAGTAAGGTACAATTAGAACCCCATTACGACAAGATGTGTAATCTCTTTATTTTCAATGGGGTTTATTATTTATAATTCAGTAATTAATCGTTGAAAAATGTCGATATATAATTCTATGATTTCATCTGCTCTGCGACAACCTAAATACGAGTGTATGTAACAATATGTCAAAGAACTCAGTATGTGAATAAACAAAAAATATTTAGATAGGGTAGTCACATCGACAACATTGACTTATAGAAAGTTATCAGTGGGCATCCTTTCTTTCCCAAGTATCTGCTTATCCATATTATACACTATCTTATTGGTAAATAGGATAACACTATCTTCGGACGGCTCGATAAGGCTCTCCATTCTCAACTTTAGTTCCTTGAGCTTGACTTCCGACAATTCTCCCTCAAATACAGAATTCTGCACCCAGCATAAATACTGTCGGCAAAGCTTCAACATTTTTCCGACACGCTTCTCGCCGATATCGTACACGATAATGACATACATCTTACCAATACATTTTAAAAGGTTTGTACTCTTCTATTCCCAAAATATCCTTCAGCAACTTATAGCACTCCAGCTTGATAAGATGTTTATAACTCACGTTGCGTCCCAATGCACGATGATGAAAGGTTTCATCATATCTCTCTTCCATAGCTTTCACAAATATCTTTTTTCCTGCCTCATTCAAAAGACATTTATTAAGTTTCTTGTCAAAGTGGTCGCCATTTATGGCATGCTTGTTAAGAACCTTGAAGATAACCCTGTCCACTATTATAGGTTTGAATACCTCAGATATATCCAGACACAATGAATAACGCCGCTCCCCAGGAGCATGAAGAAAACTAATCGTCGGATTGAGTTGAGTCTGATAAACAGATCGAAGCGTTTCGGTATAGCACATCATATTCCCGAAAGAAATAAGAGCATTCACCTCATTCTCAGGAGGTTGCTTAGTTCTGGAGCACATATTGAAATCATCGAGAATAACATCAAAAGCCGAATAATAGGCCTGTCTGATATTACCCTCAATTCCCATTATTTCATCTGTAGATCTCGCTTCTACCAAAGTATCACTCAATTTCCGGATCAGGTCAATGATACCCTGCAGATTCTTTCCCCTTCGGTTATAGTAATTGAGATTCATAACCATGTTCCAGGCTGCACCTTGGATAAATTTTCGAGCTAGTTCCACTCGCTTCTTTTTGTTCTGATATGCAGAAGTCTGGGCGAGCAATGCCTTTCCTGAGAGCAGGCCTTCACGTGGCATAAAGCTCCCAGTATAATTTTCATAATAGTCAAAGAAATGAACGAGAATACCTTTCTGTCCCAAAAAATTGAACAAAGCGCTATTTACCTGAAGGTTTCCGAAAGCGTATAGTTCCGACACATCCTCAATCGGGATATATCTGGGTTGCAGTCGAACTTCTTGATTATCTTCGTTTATAGAGACAGGCGTAAACTTCAGAGTATTATCCCGCCGCTCCATAATACCTGGATTGAACAGATAGAAACTTCTTTTCATTCTTCCTCCAATTCGTTGATGTAACAAAACTCAAAGTAACTGCAGTTCTTGCAAATACCTTTTTTTACAACGCGCGGACAGTCTCCATCTGAGATGATTTTCTCAATCTCTTCTGAAATAGCCCGAATTTCTTCTCTGTCAATATCTGTCAGAAGCACTTCCTGAGTTTTCCGTAACAGGGGATACTCTAAGATTCCCTTGACTCCAACAATTCCATTCTGCTCAAAGACATACATATAATACTTAAGTTGCCACTCATGAGCCCTTTCAACCTTATTGGATTTCTTTATCTCATGGATAACCTTGTTCTTGGTATCATAGTAATCTACTTTGATACCATCAATCTCTACTTCCTCATACTTCGTTATACGCTGCGGATAACTGGACTCATGCACCAGTTTCCCTTCATAGACCAAGTCTGATTCCTGCTCCATGTTAATGCCATTCGCGAACAGCCACAACTTGCGCTGACAAAGTTGGTAATAGTTGAAATGTGTACCGGTTACTGTCATAGGGGAAAGATATTGAGGCCCTTGATTATCAGACAAGAGCCCCATGATTTGGACTATAATTGATCTTCGTAATCAAATGCCATCATCCTGTCTATCAATTCCTTCCTTGCTCGGACAAGAGCATCCGCGCTTTCTGTCTCTGTTACGATATAATTCGCGCAAGGAAGTGCAATAAATGTCTTTGCACCTGCATTCTCATCAATGATAGGCCTGGCCTTCGGCTTAGATTCATTGTCATCAATCAACTTGGCGCGTATAGCGGCAGCCAACGTATTGGCATTGTCACTAATCGCTATAGCAAGCGTTTCCATCAAACTGAATGTCCTGGCCTGATTTGAAGTAATCTGCCAGTCAAGCAATGCGTCTGCTATAGCTGGAACCAGCTGCTCTCGTTGTTCCTTCGGCATCAATAGGCATTCTCCAAAAGCTGTATTGACAACTTTCCAGCCATCCGCCTTCAGCGACTCTACCATATCCGCCGTAATTTCCGGTTCAAACTGGTTGGTAGAGACACAGAACAAACGACGCAGATCTATGGCAATATCATAAACAAAGAGACCGGTAGCGCGATTGTTATCCGGTATCCACTTGCGATATAAGCTTCTGTCATTACCATCAAGGAAATCACAAACCTGTTCGTCTGTCAACACGTTTCCATTGGCATCTCTCACTACAACTTTATGAGCATTTGGTCTGTCAGAGCGATCGAAAGAAATGTTCTCTTTCGGCAATGATGCCAGCAGTGGATGAAGAGGTGTCATGGCGGAAATGCTCAAAGGGCTTCTGCGCTTGACTGCCTTTTCCTTACCTCCTTTAGGTGTTCTCATCCAGCCGCCCAAAAGCTGGTCAGCATAGTGGGGGTCACAAGAGGACAGGACCTCGCCCTCTTTGAGGGCTCCTTTCTTATCTACATCGAAATAAAACTCTGTAGGTGACGGCTGCACGCCTAAGATATCGTTGAGTTTTTCTAGAACCGAACGCTTGACCTGCTGTCCGCTTGAGAAGGGAACCCTTACATTGAACTGAGGGTCATAATAAAATTTCTGACCGTTTTCAACGCAGAATACAGTAAATGCTGCATGCTTAAGGCCACGCAGGTAAATGAAAGAATTCTGTTTCATATATTTCATAGTTATTATTTTAATGTCTCATATTGAAAACGCAAAAGAGTTAAGAAGTATGGTACGTTGTCCGCAGGCATACTATGAATCTCTTTCACGACATCGGTGAATTCGTCACGCTTGGAAATGTACCTAACAATCTCAGTTGCAGCCTCAACAAACAGTTTCTTGTTGGTTGCCTTCAGCATGGCTTCAACTAAATTTTTCCTCTTGGTACTGATTGACTTGTCTTCGTCACTGGAGGCCTCGTTCAACAACTTGGCCAACTCTAGGGATTTCTCCCACAAAGCATCATTATTCAACATGGCTAATATCCAAATTTTATATACATTGAAATTAATTATATCCTCTTCATTATTAGGAGTCTTCGGTATTTTCCCTTTATATACATAATCTCTCAATCCCTTAGGCTCCATCGCCTTTACGCCTATGACTCCTGAAGTACAAGCTGTCTTGAATCCGATTTCTGTTCCCCACAAAGATTCCGCATCCCGGCCATTATCCATTCCGAATATCTTTTCATAAAGATGGATTGGACGACGGATCTGAGTCAAATCGAAAGGAATAAAACCTATCGTCGTATTGGTTTGCCCAATGCTATAGATATACCCCAGGATTTGTGGACTACTGTATTTCTTCGAGATCCCGATAAGTGTTTTCGTCCAAGTCTGGGTATCGATATTTATTATCCCATCCTTATTCGTATTGAAAGGATTGAATCCGGCCAATGGCATATTCTCATCGTACACCCTATGGTCATAATAATGTGAGAGCCATTGACCATTCCACGTATTAATCTGATTCCCTTTGAGTTTGGAAGTCTCATTGAGACATTTACGGTACTGGCTCCACCCCTTGAAAATATCCAGAAGAATCTCTTTTTTGCTAAAAAGTATTGAAAAGCCTCCTTGCACGCCGACACCAAGTGCATCACCAATCCAAGAAGCACAAATATCTTCCTGAGAAGCAGACAATCTCATATCTGTCACTTGACCGGATGTCGTGGCAGCCACATCCAGAGACGGATAACCGCGCGCAATACTGGCATCAGCATCACTCTCCTCAATCTTCTTGATCAATTTATCAAAACGGCTTTTTCTCTGCTCAGGTGTTTCATATGGCTTTTTCCCGTTTATCATATCATCCCAACTCAATTTTGGATTTTCCAAAGGGGAATTGCCTGCGGTCATCATATACTTGTTCTGATCAAAAAACAAGGGATAGAACTGCTCCAAAAAGAATGTCCTGGCGTCATAGCTGGTGCCATATTCTTCATTGTAAGCATCCAAAAATATCTTTCCTATATTTGAGGTTATCATAATCTACAGTATTTCAAACGATTGGTAATATTCGGTTTTACACATGTCCGGCAACAACCCTTTTTCATTGTCATATCCTTTGTTCGGAACAATAAACGGACGTGTCCCCTTGTCAAGCTGCTCAAGTTTTCTATGCGCCATGGAATGATAGCTCACAGGAATCTCCATTTCAATTCTCTCCAAGCCATTGGCTGACAGATATCTCTCTTTATCTTCCTCAGTAATGCAGACAGCAGAGTTGATATCAAGCGCCTCGAGCAGAGCCGATTTAGGATAATGACAAAGCTCCGTCAGAAGCCAATTTCCATTTGAGAATGCAACTCCGGTATAATCAATATTATGAAAATCAATGTCAGGGTAAACCTTATCTATCATTTCCTGAACACGACATTCCTCCATAATTTCACCATTATTCGGCAAAACATCGAAAGTAGTTTTCAGGACATCCAGGCTATATGGAAGAGCATCATTTTCATCCTCAGAAGGAGCAACGACATATATCGGCTTGTAATGTCCTATAGTCTCTCTCGTACGCTTCCGGTTGATTCGTCCAAAACGTTGGGTCAGGGCATCAATAGGAGCACACTCCGTAATCATCACATCGAAACTGATGTCAAGACTTACCTCCACCACCTGGGTTGAGACAACGATACATGGGACATTTTCCAGTTTGTTGAAATCTTCACGCAAATCCGTTTCCAATCTTGCCCTGTCCATTCGCTTGAATCTGCTGTGCACAAGCATCTTTCTCACCTCAGGATACAAGTCTTCTATCGTCTGATACAGCTTTTGGGCTCTTTTTACCTGATTACATACAATGAGAAGTTTAGAATTCCGTTCCACAGCTGAAGCTATTACATCATAAGCCTCCTCAATGCTATTAAGTTTATATATCTTATGCCGATTGAATGTTTGGAGGGTCTGGTCACCAAGCTTAACCTCATAGACGGCTTCCGGTCCGCCCAACAGTTCCAATATCTTTTCATACAGAACAGTCGGCATAGTTGCAGTACCGACATGTATCCGGCAATCCAAAGCGACAAGAATCTCTATAATGCGAAGGACAATCGACTGCATGACATCTGAATAAGTATGTATCTCATCAAGAATCACATCGCAACCGCGCAAATCCATAGCCATAGCCTCATATCCTTTGATGCCAAAGACAATTGACGCCATTTGATGCGGAGTCAGCACCTTTACGGATGCACCGACATGGCGCTGCATGATGCTCTCCTCCACTTTATTGTCTTCCACTTTCAGATTAGAGGCTGCATGGAGTAGGTAGACCTGCGCATCCGTATCAGACAAGTCAGCCTTGATTCGGTCGTACATGGCATTGATAGATGCCTGAAAAGGCAATGTGTAGAAAACTCTTCCCTGGCAACGCCTCAGCAGGAAATCCGTTTTCCCCGCGCCAGTAGGTGCTGTTACCAATGTGTGTTTTTTTGCACTGTCGGCAGAAATCAATGACAGTGGATAGAGTTCATTCCTTCTGTCGTAAAAAGACAGATCCGGCTTGATGAACAGTTTGTCCAATGGCATTTCAAACTCGGTTTCCATCGCTGAGGCCATATGGTCAGCCGCCATCAGCAAGCCCCTCCATTCCGAGCACCCTTTGCTTTTATTTTCGCAATAATCAATGACATAGCCATAGTTTTCCTCAGCCTCTTCCAGTGAGACCACATGCGTTTTCATTCCAAGGCTTTCAAGGATTTCCAATGCAATGTGGCTCCAATCTTCGAATCCGCGAGAATGTTCCATAAAGCAGTCCGTATTGTCATTCAAATCTAAAATCCCCAATTCCCGCACATCCTTATACATAGATTTGTGATGAGCAACCACCATGTCAATGACAGCATTCCGATGTTCCTCCGTTACCAAGGAGATAAAAAACAACGATGCTATTTCATGACGGAAATCGGCACCTGGTCTCTTACGATTCGGAGAAATTATCGATTGCTGAAACAATGGACTTGTCTTACCTATGTCGTGCAGCAATGCTCCCTCTACCGCTATTTCCACATCAAGACACTGGTGATTAGCCACAACACGAGCTATATCAGCAACATTCTTAAGATGCTGATACAGACCGATGCGTCCGTTCTGCTCACTCTTGGCCAATATTTCCTGATGGATATTCATATGGATTCGACAATTACAGCAAAGATTGCCCGTTAAACTCTATCCGCCCAAACATCGGACTATTGTCATCAAAGCGGTTATATCCAACAAGGAAAGACTGTTCAGAATCCCCAAATCGCAACTCGAATCCAGGCAATTGACTGAACTGGTCTTCTTCCAGCACAATGATTTCAGACTCCGGCAACAATATGTCCTCATTTCTACATACACAGACATGCTGCTTAGAGGCGATGACAGCATCTTCCTCTTTCTCAAAGGCGAGAGACAAAACCGGGTGTAAGAGGACCGAACGCTTCAATATGGAACGTCCCCTGATGAATGTCCTGTTCTTATATTCCCAGCCCCTTGTCTGTGTCACTTCCTGCTGGGAATCCATCGAATCATACTTCAGCTTATGTCTGAGAATCTTATGAATTCCTGAAATTCCCAGCAACTCAGGGAACAGTTTCTTTTCTATACCTTCTATAATGGAAGGCGTCAGAAACTGCTGGCTGAATGTTTCTCCATCGCGGACGGCAGTCCATGGTTTTATAAACCCGAACGGCCCCGTATATGTTACAACATACATGATAATGCTCTTTCTTTGTTAATAAATAGCTCCAAACCCGATACCAGTACAATTTCCGATGCCTACGTGCCAGGCAAACAGTTTCGTCTCAGGTTTTGCCTTGATGACAACTGGGCAAAGACTTGCTTTGTTACCCACGCCCCTGTAACATATGAATTTGAATTTCTTCCTTTCATAAGACATGTCAAAACGTACATCCAAAGTATCGTCTTCAGGTAATCCCGCTTCTCTCATTTTAGCCGCCAGCGTTTCCTTCAGCAGCATGCCCGCCTGCTCATCATTGTAAGTAAATTGTTTGATGCTGCCGTCCTCCATTTTCCTTTTTATGAAAATAGGACTCGCACAATAGAACAGCTCGCGATTTTCCAATGACGGAGTATCGTCAATGTCAATGCTTGTCACCGACATGCCGCAAAACATGAGAGGACTCTCCAAAATGGTCTTGATGACCTTTCGCATTGTTTCGTCATCGTAGAAGCTGAGAAACATTGTCGCACCTTCAGGAAAATCCAATGCGTCCGACACTTTCCTTCCACCCTGAAGCCACGAAAATGAATAAAGAGAAATCTTGTCATGAATCGAATTTTCTCCAATCCATTTATGAATAGTTCCTACCAACTTTTGCTGGTAGTTGAACGGGACCAAGCTGGTATTTTTTGTCGTTGAAATATGAATTCTCATTATATGGTTGATTGTTTTTCTAGTGTTGTAAATATCTCCTTTTTAGGATGGCTTTAGATTTGGCTACTAATATAACGTTTTTTTATCGTTATTGTGTATGTTAAGTTATGAATTATTTCCGACAATCTGGCAGGATAAAACGTGGCCATTCTGCCGATAATACGTTATTACATATATTTGTCAGGCATAAAACTGTTGGCAAATGAGTTTTGATCAACAGGATTTCACTGCGTTCCTGAAAGATAAAGGAGTATAATCATGATTGGATACCATTCTTCTACAGCAATAATCATCAGATGTGCCGTATGCGGAAATATTGGTATATACAAAGGTGACTTCTATTTGGTCCGGCCATAGTGAACTGGTGTCGTCCAAAAAACATAGGAACATGTTACATTTGACTACTCTATAGCCGAATATTCATTAGAGATTTTGCAATATCGTTCAGTGCATGCTCGAGTGTCTTCTTTTCCTCCTCTGTGAACGCGGCTCTTTTCCCATTGACCTCGAGACCGTTAACTCTCTGGCATAGCCATGAACGTGACTTGCCGAAATATTTCTTGGCAATATATGACATTGAGATGGCGGGTAACACGCTCGCGAGTTTTTCTCTCACAATCATATCCTTCGCTTCTGTTATGGTTTCATCGATCTGCATAATCATGACTTCTGCCACACCTTTCGGATCATTTAAGCACGCTGCGCTCATCTCTGCGCTAACTAACTCTCGTTCGCTTTCGGTCTTCGCGTTGACGAACTTGCTCTTCAGTTCGTCCATATAAGATTTGTCAATCATATTCTTTGAGTTTTTATTCTCACCTTGCGGGTGGAAGTTGGTTGCGTATTGTTATTAAGGTTAAAAAGAGTTTATTTCGAGAGTTACTTAAAATACTCGAATAAGAAAATCGGAAAAGAATTTAGTATCGCAACACTGTTATTAGTATTGATATATAGCAGGAGTTGTTTTTCGAATATCGACAACTGATTGATGTCTAACTTATTTGTTGGCAAACTATTCTTTCCTGTTATAAGCAGGTTTGCCTTGCAGACATTCATGTGCTTCAGATACTGCCAGTTGTCTTTTATCTTTATATACTTTTCCTTAGTCGGGGTTTCACCATCTTTAAATAATATGTGGTCGAGGTTGTTGTATGCTGAAAAAACTCGTGACAGGCGTTTGAAGTCCCGGCATTGTTCTCTACTCACAACATAGTGAATATAATCTGGATCGGGAAGTTCCTTGGTGTAACTGATGGACTCAATCATCGGATAATTGATGTAGAGTTTACCATTCTCCGTTTCGTCAGAGAATAATGTCAACATCTTTTCTACTCTATGATTGATTTCTTCAAGCGGAAGCTGAGAGTTTTGGAAGTCATAATCGAAGAAGAGGAAAACTTCGGAAATATCTGAACTTCTGACACCATTCAGTGTTGAGTCTCCTCTTGTCGCGAGACGTTCGCGCATGATAGATACAAGGTCTCCAGCGCCATCATATGCCATCAATTCACTATAAAAGTCATATATGTTGTTTCCGAAAGAGCAAATGATGTTGTCATTTTTCTTTGGGAAATATAGCCTTTCCAATGTCCTATATAGGCGAGGTTCACGTTCATCGCCTTCAAATACAAATAGAATCATAAGCCAAATGTTCCGCCTCTATATAGTTTTTCTAGATTATGCGCAAAACGAAGTTCCTTGTCAGTCATGTCACATATGGCCTTGATTTCGTTGTCTTTAAGGATAAAGAAACAGTCTGGACGAAGCAAGTCATTCGAAAGAAGGAAAGTGTCGTGAGTCGTTACAAACACCTGATTTCTTCCTTCGAACAATCGTTTACAAATCTTGTATGAAAGTTCATGGTGGTAGAAGGCATCGAATTCGTCGATAAAGACGAAAGACGCGTTGCTCATCTCCTTTAGCCAATAATACTGTAATTCCAGATTTCTAGTGCCTGTGGAAGCGACCCACTGGAAAGGGATTCTTACGCCTTCCATTATGCAGAATAGAGTGTTGTCTCCCTGCGTATTAGCTGCAAATACATACTTCTGTCCGCTTACCTCTTGCAGATAAGCGGCGAAGTCGTTCGCGAGGTTGTTTTTGATTATATATTCTTCAACATTGCTTCCTCCTTCCTTCAAACCGATGAATTCACGATAATCGAGACTCCGGAAGAATAACATGTTTTCTACGAAATCACGAAGTCGTAGCAAAGCATGTCCTTTTGGAAGGGGAACGGAACTTAACAGGTAATTGACGATAGAGATGTTATTTGCGCTCTCTTCAAGATTTTGTTTGGCCGTCGCTGTTAAACCGAACTCATCGGAAATTTTCAGTTTGTTTTTGTCCTTGACAAGTACCTCTTTGTCGTCAATAATCAGTTTTTCGCTAATAATATCACCCTTGAGTTCTGATGCTATTTTACTATAGCTATACGACACTGTATGCCCATCGAATGCAAATGAGTAATCGAAATCAACAGGCTCGTTGATGCTTGATGCGCAGGCATAATTCAAATAGTAATCTGGTTTTTTCCACTTGTGTGAGAGGTGATTGGCGATGTCGAATATTGCCAATCCAAGATTAGACTTGCCAGCCCCGTTCGGTCCATAAATAATACCATTTTTCACAATCCCCTCGCGGATAGCGTCATTATTGAATGAATAATTACTAGGATGCGACAAATCCCATTCGATGCGTTTGCTGAATCCTCTATAATTCTTGACAGCAAATTTTGTTAACATGGCCGTACTTTTTGGTGAATATTATGCGTACAAAGATACTGAAAAATATTACATCCGTAAAAAAATTACGGCAAATATCAACTACTCCAAAAAATTCAGCACGCTCCGCACCCAACATCACCCCTTCCTCAGCGCCACCCCCGGAGCGCACACCGACCCCCTGGTGATCAGCCGTGGCGCCAGCTCCAGTTGTGTGCTGCAACGCCTGCCGGACGAGATGCTCTCGAAAAGCAGTTTTGTCGCCAGCTTACCCATCTCTTCTGTCGGCTGTCCGATTCGGGTCAATGCCGGTGTCATGTAGTCCATGTACAGGTTGTTGTCGAATCCTATTAACGAAATATCCTCGGGGATTCTTAGCCCGGCCTCGTCCGCTCAGGTGTTTCGCAATTCGCGTCCTGAGTTCCGCCTCCCGGCGCTTGCGTGGCGTGGATGGTGTCTCGGTGGGTATTGGCAGAGTTGAGAATTTGGTGTAAAAAAGTGCCCATTTTTACACCAAATGTTCAAATTTTGTTATTTGGTGATGCGGAAACGTTTTAAGTTACACCAAATTTACCCTCGCAAGTCAAATCGGCAGACAAGGCAGCGTCAGGAGTTCGGACTCGTCCGCTCAGGTGCTTCGCAATTCGCGTTTTGAGTTCCGACCACTGGCGGCGCTACTGGTGAGAATCCCAGAGGAGCGTCACTGACCACGCTTTCCATATCTGCAAATCCGAATATTACTCAGAATTTCGGTTATGCCGGTGCTGAGGAATAGTTTTAACCTTATATATAATTAGCATTCTGCCGGGTCTGTAAAAAATACAGGTCCGGCAGAATGTTTTTCGGCGGAAATTGCTAAATTTACGAAATGAAAAACTACTGTTTCAAATGAAAACATTACTTACCGTTATCGCGTTGGCGTTGAGCGTGACGCAGTTTACTATGGCGGCTCAGGATACGCCGCAGGAAGATTCTAAATATATCTTGACTCCTAAGGCATCACCGGCACCACGTATTAATGGCGCGAAAGTGTATGGCGCAAGGCCAGGTGCAGATTTCTTGTACCGGATACCATGTACGGGAGAACGTCCTATGACATTCAGTGCAGAAGGACTGCCTAAGGGACTTAAATTGGATGCTGCTACTGGTATTATTACCGGAAAGGTGAAGAAAGCCGGAGAGTACCATGTAAAACTCAGAGCCTCCAACAGCATTGACAAAACCGAAAGAGACTTCCGCATCATCATAGGCGACAAAATTGCATTGACCCCTCCAATGGGCTGGAACTCATGGAATTGCTGGGGCAACAGCGTCAGCCAGGAGAAGGTGATGAGCTCGGCTCAGGCGATGCTGGACAAGGGGCTCGTGGATTACGGTTGGGCTTATATAAATATTGACGACGGTTGGCAGGGGCTTCGCGGCGGTAAGGAGAATGCGATTCAGCCGAACAGCAAGTTCCCGGATATGAAGAAGTTAGGCGATTTCCTCCATTCGAACGGTCTTAAATTCGGCATTTATTCCGGTCCGTGGGTGGCTACTTATGCCGGACATTGTGGTGAAAGCGCTGATACGCCTGACGGAAAATATGACTTCATCGAGAAAGGAATTTGCGACGAGTACCATAAGGTAGACCGCAGCCGCATGAAGAGAGATTCGTTGTGGTATTTTACGAAATATAAATTCGTGGATGTGGATGCCAGGCAGTGGGCTGAGTGGGGAGTGGACTATCTGAAGTATGACTGGAATCCTAATGATGAGTACAATGTCCGTATTATGGCTGAGGCACTTAGGGCTTCCGGCAGGGATATCGTCTATAGCCTTTCGAATAGTTCCAAGGTGGGAATGGCTTCGTATATTACCAAGTATGCCCAATGCTGGAGGACTACCGGAGATATCCGTGATAATTGGCCGAATATGTCCAAAATCGGTTTCGGGCAGGACAAGTGGGCTTCGTTCAAGCGTCCGGGAAACTGGCCTGATGCAGACATGCTGGTCGTAGGCAAGGTCGGTTGGGGTCCATCTACACATGACAGTAAACTTACTGCTGATGAGCAGTATACGCATATTACTCTGTGGAGCATTCTCGGATCGCCTCTCCTTATAGGATGCGATATGGCAGAATTGGATGACTTTACCCTGAATCTTTTGTGCAACAGCGAGGTCATCGACGTGAATCAGGACGAACTCGGCTGGCAGGCTTCCAGAATTTATGGTGATGACAGCTATGCTACTTATTTGAAACCGTTGGCTGACGGAACTGTGGCGGTGGCCATGTTTAACTTGTCTTCCGAGCCGAAAAAGATAGGATTCATTCCGCGTTCACTTGGCGTAATCGGTTCTCAGGTCATAAGGGATCTCTGGCGTCAGAAAGATATCTGTACCTGCGGTTATCATGAGCGTTGGGAGACGGAAGTGGCGCCTCATGGTTGTGTATTCGTGAAGCTTACACCGGTGCAGAAAAATTTCGTTCCGGAGGGTTTTGACAAAAATATCAAGTAGTCGCCATAAAAATCGAAAAATCTCTCTTTAGGTAATGATTTTTAGCATATTTAGGCATTTTTCTTTTGAAAGTAAAGAGAAATGCCTAAATTTATGCATTTTTAGGAATAAGTTAAGTCTTTTTTAAAGGATTACTTAAGACGTTTTACTAATTTGAAACACTTAAACTATTGAATATGCATAAGATCATAGAATGCGTGCCTAACTATAGTGAAGGCCGCAACAAAGAAGTTATCGACCAGATAGTGAAGGCTATCGCCGATACTAAAGTGAACACCGAAAGAGGTGAGGAAAGCGTTAAAGTTCTCGACGTGGATCCGGGTGAGGCTACCAACAGAACAGTCGTCACATTCGTAGGTTCTCCTGAGGCTGTTCTCGAGGCTGCATTCCAGGGCGAGAAGAAAGCTGCTGAACTTATCGACATGCGTACACATCATGGTGCACATCCTCGTTCAGGTGCTACCGATGTTCTCCCTCTCATTCCGGTTGCGGACACTACTCTCGAGGAATGTGCAGAGTGGGCAAGAGGTCTTGCAAAACGCATCTATGATGAACTCGGTATAGCATGCTACTGCTATGAGGCAGCAGCATTTACCCCTGAAAGAAAGAACCTTGCTGTTTGTAGAGCAGGTGAATATGAGGCTCTCCCTGAGAAAGTTTCTGATCCTGCACGCAAACCTGATTTCGGCCCTGGCGTATACAATGAAACAGTGGCCAAGTCTGGTGCTACCAATGTCGGAGCAAGAGATTTCCTTATCGCTGTCAACTTTAACTTGAATACCACATCTGCCCGTCGAGCCACCGCTGTCGCTTTCGATGTCCGTGAAAAAGGACGTCAGGCAAGAGAAGGCGGAAACCCTGCAGGCAAGATCCTCAAAGATGAGAACGGAAAAGCCATCTGGATCCCTGGAACACTTAAAGGCTGCAAGGCTATCGGCTGGTTCATCGAGGAATACGGTATTGCTCAGGTATCTATGAACATTACCGATATGAACACCACTCCGCTTCACGTTGCATTCGAGGAAGTTTGCAGAGCTGCTGCAGCACGTGGTCTTAGAGTTACCGGAACAGAAATCGTCGGACTTATCCCTAAGCGCGTCCTCATCGAGGCAGGTAAATTCTATCTCGCAAAACAGGAGCGTTCACTCGGAATTCCTGAGGACGAAATCATAAAGATAGCTGTCAAATCTATGGGCCTCAGCGACCTTAAGCCGTTCAACCCACGTGAGAAAGTCATCGAATTCCTTATGGAAGACGAGGCCGAGACAGCTAAACGTGAGAAACTTATCAGAATGACCCTCACCGGATTTGCACGCGAGACCGCTTCTGAGTCTGCTGCACCTGGCGGCGGATCAGTATCTGCATACATGGGAGCACTCGCAGCTGCCCTCGGAACCATGGTTGCAAACCTTTCTGCACATAAACGTGGCTGGGATGCAAGATGGAAAGAATTCTCAGACGTCGCTGAAAAGGGTAACGATGTGATGGAGCGCCTCTTGAAACTCGTAGATGAGGACACCGCTGCATTCGCACGCATCATGGACGTATTCGCTATGCCTAAGGGCTCAGACGAGGAGAAAGCCGCACGCGCAGAGGCTATGGAAAAAGCTACACTCTACGCTACCCAGGTTCCGCTCAGAACCATGAAGACCGCTCTCGAGGCTATGCCTGTAGCCCTCGCGATGGCCAAGGAAGGCAACCCGGCTTCCGCATCCGATGCCGGTGTGGGTGCTATCGCCGCACTCGCCGCTGTTCGCGGAGCCCAGCTTAATGTCAGGATCAATGCTGCCGGTCTCGAGGATCGCGCCATGGCTGAGAAACTGATCGCAGAGGCTGCTGAAATAGCAAAAGAAGCAGCAGATATGGAAGCTGAAATTCTTGTAGCCGTTAACAACAACATTGACAAATAACAGAATCCTATATGAAAAGCTTTAAGGAACAGATACTTGAGGGCATCCCTTCAGAGTTGCCTGCAAAGAAGCCGTATGATCCGGCCATCAACCACGCACCTAAGAGAAAAGATATCCTCACACCTGAGGAGAAAGTGCTTGCCATAAAGAATGCACTCAGATATTTCCCTGTAAAATTCCATGAGGAACTCGCAGAGGAGTTTGCACAGGAACTTCATGATTACGGCAGAATCTACATGTACAGATTCCGCCCTGATTATGAGATGTATGCACGTCCTATCGAGGAGTATCCTGCGAAGAGCCATCAGGCTGCAGCTATCATGGGCATGATCCAGAATAACTTGGACCCACGTGTTGCACAGCATCCTCATGAGCTTATCGTTTATGGCGGAAACGGCGCTATCTTCCAGAACTGGGCACAGTATCGTCTCACTATGAAGTATCTCGCTGAGATGACTGATGAGCAGACACTTGCCATGTATTCAGGTCACCCTATGGGACTCTATCCGAGCCACAAGGACGCTCCACGTGTCGTTGTAACTAACGGTATGGTTATTCCTAACTACTCTAAACAGGATGACTGGGAGAGATTCAACGCCCTCGGCGTATCTCAGTATGGCCAGATGACTGCAGGTTCTTATATGTATATCGGACCTCAGGGTATCGTTCACGGAACTACCATCACTGTTATGAACGCAGCTCGTAAACAGCTGAAAGCCAAAGGCATTGACGGAAGCCGTGAGAATATGAAAGGCATGCTCTTCGTAACAGCCGGCCTCGGCGGCATGTCAGGCGCCCAGCCTAAGGCTGGTGTCATCGCAGGTGTGGTCAGCGTCATCGCGGAGATTAACCCGCTCGCAGCCCGCAAGAGACACGAGCAGGGTTGGGTAGACGAACTTCATGAGAACTTGGATGAGCTCATCCCTCGTATCCGCAAGGCTATGGAAGGAAAGGAAGTCGTTTCCCTCGCTTACGTAGGAAACGTTGTTGACTTGTGGGAAAGACTTGCTGCTGAGGATATTCACGTGGATCTCGGTTCAGACCAGACATCCCTCCATAACCCTTGGGCAGGCGGATATTATCCGGTAGGTTATTCTCTTGAGGAGTCCAAGGAGATGATGGCAGAGGAGCCGGAGCGTTTCAAAGCTTGCGTACAGGAATCTCTCCGTCGTCAGGTAGCTGCCATCAACAAATTGTCAGCTAAGGGAATGTACTTCTTCGATTACGGTAACGCATTCCTTCTCGAGTCTTCTCGTGCAGGTGCTGACATCATGGCTGAGAACGGCAAGTTCCGTTATCCTTCATACGTTCAGGATATCATGGGACCTCTCTATTTCGACTATGGTTTCGGTCCTTTCAGATGGGTCTGCATGTCAGAGAATCCGGAAGACCTCGCCAAGTCAGACGCTATCGCAGTCAAAGTTCTCGAGGAAGAGTCCAAGACCGCACCTGAGGAGATTCAGGGACAGCTCCATGATAATATTCATTGGATCGAAGAGGCAGGCCGCAACAAACTTGTCGTCGGTTCACAGGCCCGTATCCTTTATGCAGACAGCGAGGGCAGAACCAAGATCGCTCTTGCATTCAACGAGGCTATCCGCAAGGGTGAGATTACCGCTCCTATCGTTCTCGGTAGAGACCACCACGACGTTTCAGGAACAGACTCTCCATTCCGTGAGACTTCCAATATTTATGACGGTTCACAGTTCACAGCCGATATGGCTATCCAGAACGTTATCGGAGACTCATTCCGTGGCGCCACATGGGTATCTATCCACAATGGTGGCGGCGTAGGCTGGGGCGAAGTTATCAACGGCGGCTTCGGTATGGTAATCGATGGCTCTGCTGATTCTGACAGACATATCGCCAATATGCTCTTCTGGGATGTGAACAATGGTATTTCACGTCGCAGCTGGGCAAGGAACGAAGGCGCTATGCACGCAATCGCAAGAGAAATGGGACGTACACCTTCATGTGTAGTCACCATGCCTGTAATTGCTGATGACGATCTGATCCGTAAAGCATTGAACAAATAATAACACCGATAATGGCACAGCATATAATATCAAACGCTCATCTGACAATAGAGCGAGTAAAGGAAATCATTATAAACCACGAGACACTTGCTCTTTCTGAGGAATCTGCACAGGCTATCCTCAAATGTCGCAAGTATCTCGACAGCAAGATGGAAGATATCGGCCGTCCTGTATATGGCGTTACCACCGGTTTCGGTTCTCTCTGCAATATCACTATTCCTGAGGATGATCTTTCTCAGCTTCAGCATAACCTCGTGATGTCACATGCCTGCGGCACCGGCGACACTGTAAGACCTGAGATAGTGAAGATCATGCTTCTCTTGAAGATTCAGTCTCTCTCTTACGGACACTCAGGAGCGCAGCTCGTTACTGTCCAGAGACTTATCGATATGTTTAACAACGACGTGCTTCCTGTTGTCTATCAGCAGGGTTCACTCGGTGCGTCCGGAGATCTTGCTCCGCTGGCACACATGAGCCTCCCTCTTATCGGAATGGGCGAAGTTGTGTACAAAGGTGAAAGACGTGCATCTGCTGACGTTTGGAAAGAACTCGGATGGGAAACTATCCGTCTTCAGTCTAAGGAAGGTCTTGCATTGCTGAACGGAACACAGTTCATGAGCGCACATGCAGTATGGTCGCTTATTAAGGCACATGTTCTTTCTCGTTGGGCTGACCAGATCGGTGCCATGTCACTAGAGGCATTCGACGGAAGAATCGAGCCTTTCTATCAGCTTACTCATCTTCTCCGTGCACACAAAGGACAGATCGAGACTGCTGAGGCTTTCATGAAACTTCTCGAAGGCAGTGAGTTCATCGCCAGACCTAAACAGCATGTTCAGGATCCATACTCATTCCGTTGTATCCCTCAGGTTCACGGAGCAGTCAAGGAGCAGATCCGCAAGGTTGAGGAAAGCATCGAGATCGAAATCAACAGTGCTACCGACAACCCTAACGTCTTCCCTGACGAGGATATGATCATCTCAGCAGGAAACTTCCACGGAGAGCCTATCGCTATTCCTATGGATACTCTTGCAATCGCTATGTCTGAACTTGCAAATATCTCAGAGAGACGTGTTTACAAACTTATCTCAGGACAGCGCGGCCTTCCTATGTTCTTGGTTGCAAAACCTGGTTTGAACAGCGGATTCATGATTCCTCAGTACACTGCAGCTTCAATTGTCAGCCAGAACAAGATGCTCTGCTGGCCTGCATCATGTGATTCTATCCCTTCATCACAGGGTCAGGAGGATCACGTGAGCATGGGCTCTAACTCTGCTACAAAACTTGTCAGAGTTATCGACAACGTGGAGACAGTACTCGCCATCGAAATCTTCAATTCAGCACAGGCTCTCGACTTCCGCCGTCCAGGCAAGTCATCTGCCCTCATTGAGAAGATGTTCGCGGATTACCGTAAGGTGGTTCCGTTCCTGGATGTGGACACATACATGCATCCTCTCATCATGAAGAGTATCGACTTCCTCAGAGATGAGTCTAATCTTGCCATATAATCTCTGGCATGAAGACATTGATAAAAAATATCCGGAGCATCATCGGAATCACGGAGCCTGGCACCTTGCGCAAATGCGGAAAGGCCATGTCAGAGGTAGGAACCCTCGATGATGCCTGGGTTCTCATCGACGATGAGCGCATCGAAGATTTCGGCAGCATGTCGTGTTGCCCGGAGTCGGAGGGTGCGAAAGTTATCGACGCGGATGGCGGCATGGTTATGCCGTCGTTTTGCGATTCTCATACCCATATAGTGTTTGCAGGCAGCAGGGAGCGTGAATTTCTCGATAAAATCGAAGGACTTTCTTATGCTGAAATCGCTGCCCATGGCGGTGGAATCCTTAATTCTGCCGACCTTCTGCACAACACTTCTGAGGATGAACTCTATACTCAGGCTATGGCCAGGGTAAACGAAATGATAGCCAAGGGAACCGGTGCCATCGAAATCAAGAGCGGCTACGGTCTGACCTTGGAAGATGAAATCAAGATTCTCCGTGTCATCAAGCGCATACGCGAGACATCTCCTGCCATAATCAGGGCCACATTCCTCGGCGCTCATGCAGTCGGACGCGCATTTGCAGGACGTCAGGGTGACTATGTGGAGCATGTCTGCAAAGATATGATACCTGCCGTGGCTGCTGAGAAACTGGCCGATTTCGTGGATGTGTTCTGTGAAGAAGGCTTCTTTACACAGGAAGAGACTGACAAGATTCTCACGGAAGGGGAGCGTCACGGTCTTCGCGTGAAACTCCATGCTAATCAGCTGGCGGTTTCAGGAGGCGTACAGGTGGGCGTTAAACATCACGCTCTGTCTGTCGATCACCTCGAAAGCACCACTGACGAGGAGGTCCGAGTGTTGGGAGGCGTGCCTGCCGGGTCGCAAGGTGTTGCTGATCCAGTTGTTACGATGCCGACCATCCTCCCTGGCGCATCATTCTTCCTGCGCATGCAGTACGGTCGTGCCAATGATTTTATCAATGCCGGTCTGCCTGTTGCTTTGGCTTCAGATTATAATCCGGGTTCTTCACCTTGTGGGGACATGAGGTTTGTAATGGCTCTGGGTTGTATTCAGATGAGGATGACTCCTGTCCAGTCGTTCAACGCATGTACGCTTAACAGTGCATATGCTATGGGTGTAAGTGATATTGCAGGTTCTGTCGAAAGAGGTAAGTTGGCGAACCTCATAATCACGCGCAGGGTGCCTTCTCTTAACTGGATTCCATATTGCTACGGAACACCGTTTATAAGCAAAATTTTCCTTCGTGGTAAGGAAATGAAAGGAAATGAATAAAAAATTTCTTAATTTTGCACATTATGAACACAAATTACAACAAGGAACTTACTCCTGAACTAAAGGAGAAACTCTCCAAAATCAAACATATAGCACTGGACATGGACGGAACCATCTATATGGGGAGCAACATTTTTCCGTTCACCATCGGTTTTTTGGAAGATATGACCAAGGCCGGTGTAGGATATTCATTCTTGACTAACAATCCTACCAAATCGGTTGCGGACTATCTTCATAAGCTTGAAGGAATGGGTATTCATGCTGATGAGGGCAATATGTATACTACATCATTGGCAGCTATCGATTATATTAAGGAGACTTATCCGAAAGCGAAGAGGCTTTTCATGGTCGGAACTTCGAGCATGATCAGCCAATTCGAAAAGGCAGGATTTGAAAGTTGCACTGACAGTCCTGACGATGTCCCTGATGTTCTTGTTGTAGCCTTCGATACTACATTGACATATTCCAAGCTTTGCCGTGCCGCATGGTGGGCAAGCCAGGGAATTCCTTATATCGCCACTAATCCTGACCGTGTATGTCCTACGGACCAGAGAACTGTTCTCGTGGATTGCGGATCTCTTCAGAAGTGCATCGAGCATGCTACCGGCCGTAAACCGGACATCGTGCTTGGCAAACCGGATCCTACGATGCTGGACGGCATCATGCACAGACATGGTCTGAAACCTGAGGAGATAGCCATGGTAGGGGACAGAATCTATACTGATACCGCGATGGCGCATAATGCAGGTGCGGTAGGCGTTTTGGTGCTTTCAGGAGAAACTACCATCGAAACAGCCCTGAAAGTGGCTGAAGATGCGAAAGTTAACCCTGCGCCGGAGTTCTTCCCGCCAGATGTGATAGCGAGGGATATCCGTGAATTGGGAGACCTTATTATAGAAGCGAGAAAATAATAATTGATATTTTTTCAGGCAAACTATTGCATTGTAAAAAAGTTTTGCTAACTTTGCAATCCTAAACATGGTGAGCGTAGTTCAGTTGGTAGAGCGCCAGATTGTGGTTCTGGTTGTCGTGGGTTCGAGCCCCACCGTTCACCCTTCAAAAGAGGTCGGATTTAAATCCGGCCTCTTTTGTTTTGCAGTTGCGAGTAAAATGCTATATTTGTAGTTTGAACATGATAATAGAAAACGTTTAAACTTTGAAGAATATGAAAAACTTCTTTATCACATTGTTGCTCGCCATCCTTCCGATGACGGCATTTGCTCAGCTTCCATCTGTGACAGTGGAGAATGTCAAGGGTGAGAAAGTGAATACGGCTACTATCGCCGACAAGAAAACTCCGGCTATAATCTCTTTCTGGTCAGTTACTTGCAAGCCTTGTATTACAGAGCTTGACGCCATATGCGACGTTCTCGACGACTGGAAGGAAGAGGTGAATTTCAGAGTTGTGGCTATCTCTACAGATGATACCAGATTCCTCGGTAAGGCTAAAGCTCTCGTACAGGGACATGGCTGGACTGATTTCGTGACTTTGTTCGACAAAAACCAGGAATTCATGCGCGCGATGAACGTCAGCGTAACTCCTCAGGTCTTTGTGGTGGACAAAAATGGGAAAATAGTTTATTCACACACAGGATATACCCCGGGAAGTGAAAAAGAACTTCTTAAAGTTATAAAGAAAATCTCCGGCAAATGAAAAAATTGATTTTAAGTGTCGCTATGATGTCGGCCGTTTTGGCCGGTAGTCAGGCATATGCTCAGGAACAGGAACATAAAGATAGCGAAAAGGGCTATGTTACAGGAAGTTTCGAGAGTAACTCCAACTACTATGTAAAAGATTCCAAAACCGGAGCAGAATACCCGGACGACCATTTCGGATCCAACAACTATCTGAAACTTGACTACTACAGGGGCAAGTTCTCTGCCGGTATTCAGGCTGAAGGTTACCTTCCTGCCATCGTAGGACATCCGGAAAATCTTAACAAGGTCAGACCTACGAACTTCTATGCGTCATGGACCGACGACAGTTTCTCCATTACTGCCGGTTCTTTTTACGACCAGTTCGGAAGCGGACTCCTGCTTAGGGCATGGGAAGATCGTGCGCTCGGCATAAATAATGCCTTGCTCGGTGCGAGATTTACTTATAACTATCAGAATTATATCAGGTTCAAGGCTATATGGGGCCAGCCGCGTTTCGGCATGGGCTACACTTCCACACAGGTCCGCGGTGCCGATTTGGCATTGTCCCTCTCCGATATGTTCCGCTGGGACAGCGCGCTCCTCTCGCTCGAAGGCTCAGCCCTGAGCAAGTACGAGAAATTCGCTGAAGGCGAGTCCCTCGAACTCCAGGAGGCCGGAATCAAACCTGCCACCAATGGTTATTCGCTTAGGGTCAATGCTGAAGTAGCAGGATTTTTCCTCAAGGGCGAATACGTAGGCAGCGGCAAGAAGCACTTCACAAATCCATATTACGCTACCGGAGAATCAAGCAAGCGTTACCTGAAGAAGGACGGAAATGCACAGCTCATCGAACTCGGATATAACGGATACGGTCTCGGCGTGAATGCTTCATTCCGTCGTCTCGAATGGATGGAGTCCAAAATCCAGAGCGGATCGAACCTCACTTCCAACCTCATGAACTATGTGCCTGGCATGTGTGCCCAGTATACATACCTATTGTCTAACTTGCATCCATATTCTCCTGAAATAGGCAGAATTATCCCGGGTGCGTCCAACTTCATAAACAGCGGCGAAATCGGAGGACAGATCGACGTGTTCTACAACTTCCGCAAGCGCTCTGCCCTCGGTGGAAAGCGCGGCCTTAAGATTCACGGAAACTTCTCTACCTATTATACTATAGCTGAGGAAGGTACAGTGAAGGGCGGCACACTCCTCTACAGAAACTTCAACGTCGATGTGGAAAAGCGTTTCACCGGCAAATTCAAGGGACAGTTCCTCTACAGCCTGCAAGAGTATAATCCTACATATGGCATGGACGACGAGATGCTCGTTTCCAATATCTTCGTGGCAGACCTCCTCTACAAATGGTCAGATGACTTGTCTACCAGACTGGAACTCCAGTACTTGGCAAGCAAGGATGACTCCAAAGACTGGATGGCAGCTCTCCTGGAAGTTAACTTCGCGCCAAAATGGAGCGCATGGGGAAGCGATATGTATAACCATGGCGACTCCAAGACTCACTACTATAATGTGGGTCTCAGCTACACCAAGTCCAGAACCAGAGTCTCCCTCGGATATGGACGTTATCGCCAGGGATTCCTCTGCTCCGGAGGTGTATGTCGCGTGATGCCGGCTTATACCGGAGCTAACTTCTCTGTGCTCACCTCGTTCTGATGAACGATGCGCTCTTCGGAGAAACTATAGAAACAACTGTCAGCTATGACAATATGATCCATTAAGGATATTTCGAAGGTCCCTGCCGCCTTTTTCAGTGCGGCGGTCTGCTTCAGATCTGCGGAACCCGGATAAGGATTGCCGGACGGATGATTGTGAACAACGATCAGGCCGTCCGCTTTCTTTTCCAGCGCCTTGCGCACCACCATATTAGTGTCGAATGTCGTGGAGGATAAGCCCCCGGTGGAGAGTTTCTCCTTGGCTATCACATAGTTGGACCTGTTTAAATATAGTATCCAACATTCTTCATGGTCGAGCCCCTTCAGCAGCGGGTGCATCATCGCATAAATCTGCGCAGGCCCGGTAATGGATGTTCTGGTCAATGTCGGTTCTTCAGCGCTGAACCGTCTGCCCAGTTCAAATGCGGCCATTATGGTCGCTGATTTGTCTTTCCCTATGCCTTTGGTCTCCATGAGAACTTCTCCTGACATCGCTGCAAGTCGTGTCAGACTTCCTGCCCTCGTCATCAGTTCTCTGGCCAGATCCAAAACATTTATCCCTCCTGAACCGGTCCTTAGCAATATTGCCAATAACTCCGTGTTGCTGAGCGCTCTCGCTCCTGCAGATATCAACCTTTCCCTCGGTCGCTCATCAGCATTGATTTCCATTATTTTCATGTCCGTCAGTTTTATTTGCCGCAAGTTATAAGATATTTCATACTAAAACAGGAAAAGTGGACCGACACCATGCAGAAATTGTTGTTTCTTAAATGAAAACTGCCTGCTATGCAAGAAAAAGACACTTTTTGTACACATATTTTATTCTGCTTGTTCAAGTCTTTCACTATATTTGCAAGGTAATATTGAATAAAAATCTATAATCGAATATGGCAAGAGAAATAAAGTTCTCTCTGGTTTACAGGGATATGTGGCAGTCTTCCGGCAAATATGTGCCGAGAGTAGACCAACTTGAAGAAGTTGCACCTGCCATCATTGACATGGGATGTTTCGACAGGGTCGAGACTAATGGAGGTGCTTTCGAGCAGGTTAACCTCCTTTTCGGTGAGAATCCGAATGTAGCCGTAAGACGTTGGACAGCACCTTTTCATAAGGTGGGAATCCAGACCCATATGTTGGAGCGTGGTCTTAATGCGCTGAGAATGAACCCGGTGCCTGCGGATGTTCGTGAACTTATGTACAAGGTGAAGAAAGCGCAGGGCACAGATATCGCCAGATCTTTCTGCGGACTTAATGATCATAGAAACCTCAGGCTTTCAGTAGAGTATGCTAAGAAAGCTGGCATGATCTCACAGGTAGCTCTCTCCATCACCCACTCTCCGGTACATACCGTGGAGTATTATATGGGAATTGTGGATAAAGTCGTGGAATATGGTTGCGATGAAATCTGTCTTAAAGATATGGCAGGTGTCGGAAGACCTACATTCCTTGCGGAATTGACAAGCTGCATAAAGAAGAAATATCCTCATATCGTAGTTCAGTATCACGGACATGCAGGTCCTGGTTTTTCACCTGCTTCCATGCTGGAGGTGGCACGTGCAGGTGCTGATTATCTGGATGTTGCGGTAGAACCTCTGTCTTGGGGCAAGATTCATCCGGACGTTATCACCATCCGTGAAATGATGCGTGCCGACGGCTTCCTCGTTAAGGATTTGAACATGGACGCGTACATGGAAGTGCGTCGTCTTACCCAGAAGTTTATCGATGACTTCCTCGGATATTGGATTAACCCTTCCAACAAACTTATGTCGTCCCTGCTCGTAGGCTGCGGTCTTCCGGGAGGAATGATGGGCTCCATGATGGCCGATCTTAAAGGCTTCCAGGCTGCCATCAATGCTGCCGAGCGTGCTCATGGACGTCCTGAAATAAGTTTGGATACATTGATGGTCAAGCTCTTCGATGAAGTCCAGTATGTATGGCCAAGACTTGGTTATCCTCCACTCGTGACACCGTTCAGCCAGTATGTGAAGAACACTTCGCTCATGAACCTGATGAACGTGCTCAACGGCAAACCGAGATGGACCACCATTGACAAAGACACTTGGAACATGATTCTCGGCCGCATGGGCCAGCTCCCTGGAAAACTTGCGCCTGAGATCATTGACCTGGCCAAAGAAAAGAACCTGGAATTCTATACCGGCAACCCTCAGGATATGTATCCGGACGAACTCCCGAAATTCCGTCAGATGATGAAAGACGAAGGTTGGGACGAAGGTCAGGATCAGGAGGAACTCTTCGAATTTGCTATGCACGAGAGACAGTATCGCGACTATAAGAGCGGTGTTGCGAAGGAGAGATTCCGCGCTGAACTTAACGACCTCAAGGCTAAGGCTGGTGCGCCGATCAACGTGGTTCGTCCTGTCGTAGAGATGCCTAAGTTCGACGTCGAGGAGTATGCGAAGAAATATCCTCACGCTGTTCCTGTCCAGGCTCCTGCCAAGGGTCAGCTGATCTGGCAGTTGGATGTGGATGACGATTCTACCGCGCCTATTGCCGGTACTGAGGTTAAGGCCGGAAAGGCTATGGGATATGTCCAGACCTATTACGGCATGGAAGATCTCATTCCGGCTGTCGACGGAAGGGTAGTGGCCGTTACCGGAAAGCAGGGTGAGAATGTCGCCAAGGGTGAGATCGTCGCCTTCGTTGAGGGAACTGCCGATTCTGCTGAGAATTAACCGCTTGCGACGGTTTGAATACAAATGAGGGCTGCACCCGTAAAGGATGCGCCCCTCGTTTTAGTTCCCCCACGCCTGCTGATGGTTTATGTCAATGCTACCTCACAGACGATGTTTTATTAGGCTTGCAGGTAATCTGTATGTCGATGTTTGTGACTTTGTATCCCCGGAATCTTTTCTTTCCAAGTTTTGCGTAAATCATATCTGTAAGTTCGTCATCTATGACGTCCTTGAAAGTGTTGTTCACGATGTCATAGAGATGCATATGCCTGAAGTTGTTCACATCGAAGTACATCTTGCTGTTTGCGCTCATCCTGTGATGGTAGATTCCAAGCAATGCCAACTGGGACAGGATGTTATATACGGAAGCGACAGTGACGTTAGTCGTCCCGTCCTTGCCGATTTCTTCGGCGACCATGTCTGCAGATGCGTGACCAAGGGCGAGCATGGCTTTATGTACAGCGACTCTCTGACGTGTAGCTTTCAAGTCGTGTTTCTTCAGAAGCTCTTTGAATTCTTCTAAAGATGGTGCTGAGTGCGCCTGTTTTGTCATTCTGTTTTCATTATAGTTTGGATAGCAAATATACTCTTTTTTCGTTATATTTGCATCTCAGTTAAAAGAATAATGAAATGGAAAAAATACAGTGTCTTGTAATTGGTTCAGGCCCTGCAGGTTATACAACTGCAATTTATACCGGCAGAGCAGGAATCGGGACTATACTTTATGAGGGAATGGAGCCTGGAGGACAGCTCACAACTACGACCATGGTGGAGAACTATCCCGGTTTTTCCAATGGCGTGGATGCCAATATGCTGATGTCTGAGATGAAAGGTCAGGCTGCCAGATTCGGAGCAGATATCCGTAGCGGCCGCATTGACTCTATCGACCTTTCTTCCCGTCCTTTCAAGGCAAAGGATGATTCCGGAAGGGAATTGGAGGCAGAGACTGTGGTGATTGCGACAGGTGCTACAGCCAAATACCTCGGACTTCCGTCTGAACAGAAATTCAAAGGACTCGGCGTGTCTGCTTGTGCCACTTGTGACGGTTTCTTCTACAGAAAGAAAGATGTCGCTGTGGTCGGTGGCGGTGACACTGCCTGCGAAGAGGCTACCTATTTGGCAACCATCTGCAAAAAGGTCTATATGATCGTAAGGCGTGACGTGTTCAGAGCGTCTGCCGCCATGCAGGAGCGCGTGAAGAATACTCCGAATATCGAAATCCTCTGGAATTGCAACACTCAGGAAGTGCTTGGTGACGAGTATGGTGTGACCGGTGCAAGACTCATCAGAAAAGATGGTACTGTTTTTGATATCAAGATCGACGGATTTTTCCTCGGCATAGGCCATCATCCGAATTCTGACTTGTTTAAGGAATGGGTTCCTGTGGACGAAAACGGCTATATCATTACGGAAGGCAAGACTTCAGCTACTGCTGTAGAAGGAGTTTTCGCTGCCGGCGATGTTCAGGATACGCTTTATAGACAGGCGATTACTGCTGCCGCTTCCGGATGTAGTGCTGCGCTCGATGTGAAGAAGTTCCTGGATACTCATATTATTTAACGAACATGAAATTTTTCAAAACCGCAATTTTGGGCGCAGCCGCGATAATGGCGACGTTCTCGTGTAAATCACAATTCGACGCTCTCGTCGCAGGAAACGACGTGGACGCCAAATACAAGGCAGCGTTCGAGTATTTCAATAAAGGCAAATACCAGAAGGCTGCAACTTTGTTTGAGTCAATGTCCGTACTCACTGATGGTACTGAACGTGATGATACAGTGCAATATTACTGGGGACTGAGCAATTACCGCTTCAAGGACTATATCACGGCTGAGACCAACTTTACGAAGTTTGTGACTAATTTCCCGAGAAGTCCGTTTGCTGAAGAGGCGCGTTTCCTCAGAATCGATTGCCTTTACAGGTCTACTTACAGATATGAGCTGGACCAGAATCCTACCAGAATTGCAATCGGTGCCATTCAGGAGTATCAGAAGGATTATGGCTATAATGAGCATAAGGAAGAGTGTGCCGCGATGTTGAAAGACTTGAACGAAAGATTGGATCGTAAAGCTTATGAGGCTGCATGTCTTTACTATAACATGGAAGACTACAAGGCCGCCAGAGTCGCTTTCAGAAATATCTTGAAGGACAACTCGGACAACATATACAGAGAGGATATTCTCTATTATATCGCTAAGTCTTCATATAAGTATGCTCAGCTCAGTGTGGCTTCCAAGCAGAAAGAGAGATATATGACTTTCGTGGATGATTACCTTAACTTCATCGGTGAAATTCAGGAGTCTCCGTACACAAGAGAGTTGAAACTTCTCTATGCCAAGGCGCAGAAAGCTTTAGGAACGTATTCAGGTACTGATGCTGATATCGACTATAAGGAGAAAGATTTCGAGAAACAGCGCAAACTGGATAAAAAGAAAGAGACGACTCAGATTAAGTAATCATTAAAAAATAATGAAACCAGGCTTTCCCGGCTGTCGTATATAAGATAAAAGGGTAAATTATTTTTAAATTATTATGGATAAGAAGAACGTACCTCAGAACACGATTACAAGAGATATCAAATATCTTGCAGCTCCTACAGGAAATATTTATGAATCAGTGGTGATTCTTTATAAGAGAGCAAACCAGATCGCGTTGGCTGAGAAGAAGGAACTTAACAAGAAACTTGAAGACTTCAAGAATGACCGTGATTCCATGGATGAAGTTTTCGAGAACAGAGAGCAGATCGAGATCTCAAAGTTCTATGAAAGACAGCCTAAACCTGTGCTCATCGCTATTTCAGAATTTGAAAACAATGAGTTGACTTACAGAAGGGCTGGCCAGGAAAACGAAAATACAGAAGAAAATTCTGCGGAAGGTAAGTCTTCCAAGTAAAATATGCTGAAGTCCCTTCATATACGGAACTACGTTTTGATAGACTCGCTGGAGATAGATTTTCCGGCGGGTTTAGTCATTATTACGGGTCAGACCGGTGCCGGAAAGTCCATTATTCTCGGAGCCTTGTCTCTTTTGCTCGGTGAAAAGGCAGATGTAACCGCTATCGGTTCCGAAGGGGATTCTTGTGTAGTAGAGGCCGAGTTTTCCATCAAGGATGAAACGGGGGTAGTCTCCGCATTGTTGGAAACTAACGGTATAGACTACGACCCGGAGGAGGGGACTCTGATAATCCGTAGAGTACTGAATAAATCCGGAAGGTCGAGGGCTTTTGTAAATGATTGTCCTGCGCAGCTTAAAGTGCTGTCTGCGCTTTCTTCCAGACTGCTGGACATTCACTCTCAGCATGAGACGATGTTGCTCAGAGACAAATCTTTCCAGATGTCTATGCTGGACCACTTTGCCGGCGATCAGGAAGTCTTGGCTGAGTATAAAAAATCTTGGCATCATCTCGCTGAATTGAAGAAAGAATACGATGATGTAGTTTCATCTCTGAAAAAGGCTCGTGCTGAACAGGACTATAACCAGTCTCTTTTCGAGCAGTTGGATGCTGCGAAACTGCAGGATGGGGAGTTGGAATCTCTCGAAGCCGAGCAGAAGCAGCTTGCCAATGCTGAAGAGATAAAAGGTACGCTTGTTCAGGTAGAAAATCTTTTTTCCCCTCAGGATGATGATTCGCATATGACCCTGGATCAGATGCTTAAGGAGTCGTCCAGAGCGCTGGAAAAGATATCGTCTTATCTTCCGTCCGTGAGCCCTCTGGCAGAACGTATCGACGCTTCCCGTTTGGAACTGGATGATATCCTTTCTGAAATCAGCTCGTTGGAGTCTTCTGTGGAAATCTCCGATGACCGTCTTCAGGAAGTGGAAGATCGTCTTTCCTTACTTTATGGCTTGTTGAAAAAACATTCGGCTACCACAATAGCTGAACTTATACAATTACGAGACACGCTATCTGATTCATTGGCAGATACTTCCGTCTTGGAAGAAAGATGCTCCGCGTTGAAAAACGGCATTGACAAAGCCGAAAAAGAACTCGCTGAAGCGGCGAAAGCCCTTCATGCTGTGCGCGCGAAAGCGATTCCTGCATTTTCGAAGTCTATCTGCGATTCTATCCGTTCCCTCGAACTGGAGCGGGCGGTCTTCGATGTGGAACTTTCGTCCGTCGAGCCTGGTCCGGAGGGTGCTGATTCCATTCTTTTCCGTTTTTCTTCTACCGGAAAGAATCCTATAGACGTCGCACGATGTGCATCCGGAGGTGAAATGTCGCGTATCATGCTGTGTCTCAAGGCTCTAATGGCCCGTTATACCAATATGCCTACTATGGTGTTCGATGAAATCGACACAGGTGTTTCAGGTAGTGTGGCTGATAAAATGGGTTCCATGATTTGCTCAATGGGTGATTACATGCAGGTTTTCGCTATCACTCATCTGCCTCAAGTTGCAGCTAAAGGTGAAGCTCATTATGTTGTCACTAAAGAGTTTTCAGGCGATAAAGCCGTTACTTCCATTAAGCGTGTTAATGGAAGGGAGAGAGTTATGGAAGTGGCTAGGATATTGAGTGGGGCGGAGGTTACTGCCGCCGCTATCGCAAACGCCGAGTCTTTGCTTGGATTTTCGGTATAAATCGCTCTTCTCATCAGTCGTGTACGCCCGGTACACTCCTTCTTCGAATACCGATTTCTCCTCGAAAATCCTGCGCAAAGCGTTGGACTTGCATTCCGGTCTGAATCGCTCTTCTTCATCAGTCGAGTACGCCCGGTACCTTCTTACCTCTTTATAATGCTGATGGAGTAATCCGGTCCGTAGACGATTCTGCGGACAGCGCTGTTTACTATGCCGCCGTTCTCTGTGCGCTTGAACATCAGGTCCGTCTGCATCATGTGAGTGTCACCCTTTCTGCAGATGTCATCTACCCAACGCTTTCCGAAAGCCGCCTTCTCCTTAATGAAGAAGTAAGCGAGATCATAACCTTGGAATGCGAACTGTGTCGGCTCAGTGCCGTACAAGGCCCTGTACTCCATGAGAAATCTCTTCACGGACTCGCTTGAGTAGTCGATATAGTACGCTGTCGATATCCTCGTCTTGAGATTATGAAGATTCTCCACATCGATAGTCTCGAAGGACCTTATCTTCGATGAACTGTAAAGAATCACGTCATTCTTTCTGTATACCAGCATGTCGAGATTCCTCACCACATCATTCACGAAGGCCTCACTCTCAGAATTGATTATGACCCTGGTCGTTCCGCTTTTGGTAAGGTGCGCCGTCATGGCGTCAGCCGCACTACGTCCCTGCAGAATGTTGTACGAGTACGTTACATATGGAAGTCCTGACTCTGTTATCAGTCTGTCCATCAGCGCAGTACCACTAGTAGCCCTTGCCCCTTTCTCGGTTATGACCATAATCCTGTCGCCGGACCTGCGCTCCTCGCGAATCCATTTCAGCAAATCCAGATACTGTGACTCCTGAGAGGCCGGAGCCTGGATAAGATTCCTGTGCGAAGGAACCAGCGATGCCGTCTTGTGGTCGAGCGGTGATATTATATATGTGCTTTCCGGAGCGATACTGAGCACCTTCGCCATATCCTGACTGCTGATAGGACCTATCGCGAAATCGCTGTGTCTCAGTCTGTCCTCCGTTACCTGAATTCCTCCGGCAACGTCATAAACGCTTAAATCAGTGTCGATATTCTGTTCGGCAAGATGTCTGACCGCGAGAAGCACACCGCTGTAGAAATCCATGTTGCTCTCGCTCGGCTTCGAAGTCGACGCCGCAAAAGGAAGCATCAGCACCGCACTCACCTTCGAATGATCAGCCTCCTCCAGGTTTGGGTCAATGATTTCGTTATGTTGAGAAACTATCGTATGCTTCTGTGTGTCAGTGTTTTCTACTGGGGAAACAACATGCTGTGGCATATCTCTGAGCGCAGCTGCAGACGGAATGCGGAGCTTCTGTCTGTTCTTGAGCTTTTCCGATTTCAATCCGTTATACTGCATCAGCACGGCTTTCGAAATGGAATACTTGGCAGCGATATCATCCAAATCCTCGAACCACTTTACTACATGTACCGTATAGTTGTCATCTTTGGACTGTTTAGCAGCCTTTTTGTCGGAAACCTGTTTCTCCTCCGCCTGTTTAGTCTCGACCTGCTTGGTTTCGACAGATTTCTTCTCGACCTGTTGCTTAACCTGGTCGAGCGATTTGATAGGAATCAGAATGATGTCATTTTTCTTGAGCCCTACAGTCTTGAGATTCATGGCCTTGTTAGCATCGCAAATCTCATCGACACTTACCCCATAGGCCTTGGCTATGGAGAACAATGTCTGCCGTTCCTGAACTGCATGCGAGTAATAATACTTTCCGTCACTGTTTCTGACTTTCTCTTTCGAAACAGTAACAGGTGTCTGTGTGTAGTTCTGTGCAAAAACCGGCTCGTATGCGCTCAATGTCATGGCCGCCAATACTGTGGACAGGAAAATTTTTCTCATCTTTCTGAATTTCTTATAATGTTTCCGCAAATGCTTTGAGAGCATTGCAGAATGTTGCCCAAGAGAGACGTGACTTTTCTTTGCGGATGTTTTCCACGCAGCTCTCTTTCATCGCCGGATCCCTGAAATACTTCAATATTTCATCTCTGATAAGGTCCGGTTCGGCACTCTCTGCAACAAGTCCCGTGCCTCTGTCTCCGATAGTGCTCTTCAGTCCTCCCGTATCAGTTACGATCATAGGGACTTCGAAATGATAGGATATGGAACTGATACCGCTCTGGGTGGCAGTTCTGTAAGGCAGCACGGTGACATCCGCTGCAGAGAAGTAATCTTTAACCTGAGAGTCCTTTATATATTTAAGGTATAGATGAATCCTATCTTTACATGAACTCTCGTCGATAATCTTCTGGTAAGGCTCGAATGAACCATAAGGCTCTCCTGCTACAATCAGCTGATAACTGTCATCCAGTCCTTCGAACGCCTTCAAAAGCACGTCCAATCCCTTGTAGTGCCTTATCAGTCCGAAAAACAATATGTTCTTCTTTCCATGTTCGAGTCCCAGCGCGTTTTCAGCCTCTTCACGACGCAGCATCTCTCCGAAATGTGAGTATAACGGATGCTGCCTCATTATGAATTTGGCATCAGGCTTCAGTCTGAGCAAATCATCTGAAACAGCATCGCACATGGTGACGAATCCGTCGCATCCTTTCAGGAAATACTTGGTGAACGGCGTGTCGAAGAATCGTGGCTCATGTGGAACCACATTATCCAAAACACCGATTACCTTGCAATGTTTCCCGACATGTCTGGCCACGAATCCCAGAGAAGGAGCGAAATATGACATCCAATATCTCATGATAAGGACATCAGGATTCCATTCCCTTATCTTGCGCGCGGCACTTATCCATGAAAACGGATTGGCGGTATCCAAGACAGCAGTACTGTCTATCGGAGCAGCCTCGTCGTCAGGTGTAACATACTGTGTCTTCCCCGGGAAAAGGAAATTCGGATATTGTCTGGTGAAGTTAAACGCCTGTACAATATCAGATTTGCCCAGTTCAGTATACAAAGCAGCATTGAACTGGGCAATTCCTCCTCTGAAGGGATAAAAGCAGGATAGTATAGCTATTCTCACTCTTCAGTTATTTTATTTTGCGTCCTTCTTTGCAGGAACGTCTTTCTTGGATTTGGTCTTTACATACTCGTCATTGAGCTTCACGATGATATCATCAGTAACATCGAGAGAGCTGTCAGCAGCGGCTACCGGAGCAGGAAGAATGTCTCCCTGAGTAGCGATAACCATGGCGTAGCTGTTGTCAGACGCATATTTGTCGAGGAAAGTCTTGATGGCATCACCGATGTTGTTCATCATAACCTGCTGTTCCTCAGCGATTTCCTGATTCTTCTGGTTTGCGAAGTTGTTGAAGTCATTTCTCTGCTGCTCCAACTTCTGTCCCTGAACCTCAGCTACAGAACGGGTGATGAGACCCTTGTTGATCTTCTCCTGGAAAGAATTTACATCATTCTGGAGTTTATTTCCTCTTCTGTTCACTTCTTCCTGAATGCCCTGAGCCTTGGACTCCACTACAGATCTGAGGTCGTTGGCCATATCGTATTCATTCAGAACCCTGTCGAGGTTGAAATATACGATGGCTCCGCTACCTGCTGCAGGAGCATTCTCTCCACTTTTAGCTTCAGAGGCAGAACCTTTGCCTGTGAACGAGATAATTCCAAGTGCAATCACAGCAACAAGTGAAATGATGCTGAGGATAAGTGATGTGTTTTTCATATTGTTTGTTTGTTAATATTATCTTTATTTTACGGGAGTAAAGCACAAAGATACTAAAATATTTTAACTTTGGACAAGTATGCCTGTATGGTTTTTTCAAGACCCATGTAAAGTGCATCACAGATAATGGCATGGCCGATGGAAACTTCGTCAGTCCAAGGAATCGTCCTGATGAAATATTCCAGGTTCACGAGATTCAAATCATGACCCGCATTGAGCCCGAGCCCGAGCGACTTCACCGCCTCAGCTGTCCTCAGATAAGGCGCAATAGCCTGCTCGCGCCCAGCGCTATACTCCTCCGCATAAGCCGCCGTATACAACTCCACCCTGTCGGCCCCGCAAGCGGCTGCGCCTTCGGCCATTTCAGGGGTCGGGTCAATGAATATGGACGTTCTGATGCCTCGTGACTTGAATTCCTTGCAAATCTCCGTCAGGAAATCATGGTTCTTTATCGTGTCCCATCCTGCGTTCGAAGTGATGGCATTCTCCGCGTCAGGGACAAGTGTTACCTGAGCAGGGATGATTTCATTGACCAAATCCACAAATTTAGGGATAGGGTTTCCTTCTATATTATATTCTACATCGATCAGAGGCTTGATAGCCCTTGCGTCTGAGTATCTGATATGTCTTTCGTCCGGACGCGGATGTACTGTTATTCCTTCCGCTCCGAATCTTACGCAGTCGCAGGCGGCCTTTTCTACATCAGGCATATTTCCGCCTCTGGCGTTCCTGAGAGTTGCGATTTTGTTGATATTTACACTTAGTCTAGTCATATTATACAGTGTTTGGCGAAGTACAGTTAGAGTATAACATTTACTTCAGCCGGACAAAAATAAATATAATTGTGCAGAAATTGTAAAGAAAGTGCTAATTTTGAAGTCTTTGAATAACAAAATGATGCTTTTAGGGGTTTACATACAAAAAAAGTCGTTGGAAGCGGATCCCCGTTTCATTGCGATGGCCAAGCAATTGTCCGATTCAGGGTGTGAATTGTATACTATAGACGAGCATTCTGATTTGAGACTTGGGACTGACGCGGTCCTCAGTGTAGGTGGAGACGGAACATTCCTTTCCGCCGCGAGGCTTGTAGTGGATTCTGAAGTTCCTATTCTCGGTGTGAATCTCGGGCGGCTCGGCTTCCTTTCTGAGAATGAACCTGAGGATGTGGCCGAACCGTTGTTGAAGAACGATTTTAAAGTGGAGACCAGAACCATGCTGTCAGCGACATTGACCCGGAACAATATTCCGGTCGGACCGGATTTCTGGCCTTATGCGATGAACGAGGTGACGGTCCACAGGAGCGGGGCGGCCATCATGGGCATCGACGTCTCGATAGACGGGTCTGCGCTGCCGACGTATTGGGCTGATGGCCTTTTGGTTGCGACGACTTTGGGGTCCACGGCTTATTCCCTCAGCGCAGGCGGACCGATTTGTATGCCGGATGCCAGGGTGCTGATTGTGGCACCGATTGCACCGCATAACTTGAATCTCAGACCGCTTGTCGTCCCTAAAACTTCTGTGATAGAAATCAGTCTGGAAGTGAGGGATGAGAAGGCTGTGTTGACTCTGGACAACAGGACGATGGAGATTAGTCCGGACACGAAACTGCGAGTTTCTATGGCACAGTTTTCGCTAAAGCGGATAAAACTTCCGAAAGCTAACTTCGTGAAGGCTCTGGTGAGCAAATTGCATTGGGGCGAAGATATCAGAAACAACGGAGATTGAACTTAATTCCAAATGGAGAAAGACAGCAGAATTCCTACGCACGTTTCCATTATTATGGACGGAAACGGCCGCTGGGCCCGCGAACATGGGCACGAAAGAATTTATGGCCATAAAAAAGGCGTCGAAACAGTACGTCGCATAACTGAAGCTGCGGCTGAGGCAGGTGTGAGGTATCTGTCTCTTTATGCTTTTTCGGAAGAGAACTGGGGCAGGCCTAAGCAGGAAGTGGATTATCTTATGCACTTGATGATGGATGCCATATCAGCAGAAGTCGAGGCATTGATAGCCAATGGAGTACGTGTTCATTTCCTGGGTAATCTCGAAAGGCTTTCTTCTGCGCTGCGTGACGCTATAGATATGCTTGAGAAGAGTACTGCGGAGAATACTAAGCTGGATCTCATAATTTTCATAAGCTATAGCGGCAAATGGGATATTTTCCAGGCGGCGAAGAAGTTTGCGTTGCAGTATGCTGGTGATCCTGAGGGACTTGCGAAATTGGAAGCGGAAAATGATATGTCATCGCTTTCGAAGTTCCTCGTTACGGACGGATATCCGGATCCGGATCTTATAATCAGGACCTCGGGCGAAGAGCGTATCAGCAACTATCTGTTGTGGCAGGGGGCATATTCGGAACTTCTTTTCGTGAAGAAGATGTGGCCTGAATTTTCCAAGGAAGATTTCCTCGAAGCGCTTGACGAATATGCGGCAAGAGACCGTAGATATGGAAAACTGAAATAATTACCGTATATTTGTAAGTTATTATTCTAATAAGGATGAAGAGTTTTAATTGTTTATTCGGCTTGGCTGTGCTTTTCCTGATGCAGTCGGTAGCATTCGGACAGCAGAAGAGCAGCAGTCCAGTAGAAATAGACTATAATAATCCGCACAAATATGTGGTGGGTGGAGTCACTGTGGAAGGTAACAGGGCTTTCGGTGAAAAACAGATATTGCAACAGTGCGGTCTGCGTAAAGGAATGGAAGTCACCATCCCCGGTGATGATATATCGTCTATTGTGAACAGGTTGTGGCTGCAGCGTTATTTCCAGGACGTTGCGGTTTACGTGGATTCTCTTTCGTCGGCGAAAGACAGTGTTTATCTCAGAATCGCCATTCAGGAGCGTCCCCGTGTTTCACGTTGGGCATTCTCAGGTGTCAGAAGTGGAGAGCAGAAGGAACTGATGGAGCGTCTTAACTTCCGAAGGGGAGGTGAGTTCTCTGACTATGTCTCCAAGACATCCGTAGATATCATCAAGAGATATTATCAGGGAAAAGGTTTTCTGGATGTAAAGGTAGAGCCTCAGGTCCAGAAAGATACCATTGTTCGTAATGCCATCCGTGTGAATTTCGCGGTGGACAGAGGAATACGTACCAGAATCAAGACTATCAACTTCATCGGAAATGACAATGTGAGCGATTTCAAGCTTGCTAAATCCATGAAGAAGACCAAGTCTGCCAAGATTTATAACTTCTTCAGCAGTAAGAAGTTCAATGAAAAAGAATACGCTAACGACAAGAAATCCCTTATCAGCGCCTTCAACGAGGCCGGATATCGTGATGCGCGTCTGGTGAAAGATTCTATCTATCATGTTAAACCGGGGAGACTCGGAATCGACTTAACATTCGATCAGGGAAAGAAATACTATTTCAGAAATGTCACCTGGACCGGTAACTCCGTTTACTCCGCTGATGCGCTCAACTCCATTCTCCAGATTGGAAAGGGTGATGTGTATGACGTCGTAACCATGGAGCATAGACTTCAGGGAGGCGGCAAGCAGGGAGATATGGATGTAGCCAAACTCTATCGTGACAACGGTTACCTCTTCGTGAATATCCAGCCTGTCGAACTTAATGTGGTAGGGGACTCTGTGGATGTGGAAGTCAGAATGGTGGAAGGTAAGCAGGCTACCCTTAACAATATCATAATTAACGGTAACGACCTGACTAATGAGAGAGTTGTTCGCCGTCAGGTGTTCACAAGACCTGGATATCTGTTCAGCCAGAGTGATTTCGAACGTTCCATTCGAGAGATTGCATCTCTGGGACAGTTTGACCCTGAGGCTATTGCGGATCCTACCAAGGGATATTCCATTTTGCCTGACCCTCTGAACAACACTGTGGACATCGTCTATAACGTAACAGAGAAGCCGTCCAGCCAGCTGGAACTTTCCGGAGGATGGGGAGGCCGGACATTCGTCGCCACTGTCGGTGTCAGCTTCAACAACTTCTCTACCAGAAGATTGTTCGACAAGAGCGCCTGGCGTCCTGTTCCGCTTGGAGATGCGCAGAACTTGGCGTTCCGTTTCCAGACCAGTGGAACATATTACTCTTCATTGTCAGCAAGTTTCATGGAGCCTTGGCTCTTCGGTAAGAAACCTACATCACTCAGTCTCTCAGCATATTACAGCCGTCAGACTAACTCTTACCTGATGTGGAATATTCTCAACAATGACAAGCAGTTCGAGGTATACGGATTCTCCGCAGGACTCGGAAACCGTCTGAAATGGCCTGACAACTACTTCGTATTGTATAACCAGCTCAGCTGGCAGACATATAAGTTGACCAACTGGTATTCGAATACGTTCATCTTCGATGACGGTACTTCGCATAACCTCAGCTATACATTGGCATTGTCCAGGAACTCTACCGACCAGCAGATTTATCCTAGGCAGGGTTCAGACTTGTCATTCTCGGTTCAGCTGACACCTCCTTTCTCTTTGTTGAGGAAAAAGGACAAAGGTTTGTTGGATGCCAACGGAAATCCTACGAAAGTGGACAGCTGGCGTGATATCAACTACGACAAGTGGTCCTCTAACGACCGATACAGATGGATCGAGTACCACAAATGGTCATTCAAGGGATCTCTCTATACCAAACTTGTCGGAAACCTCGTGCTCATGACCAGAGCCCAGTTCGGATATTTGGGATATTATAACAGAAAGTGGGGATATTCACCATTCGAGGGCTTCCTCGTCGGAGGTGACGGTATGTCAGGATATAACTCTTATGGTTCTGAAGTGATTGCGCTTCGTGGTTATGAGAATTATTCATTGACCCCTACCACAGCTACTGCATATAACTCGAACGGATACTCATACTCAGGTAACGTTTACGACAAATTCACAGTCGAACTGCGTTATCCTATTGTAATGCAGCCGCAGTCCACTATCTTTGCATTATTGTTCCTTGAAGGTGGTAACTGCTGGTCTGATATCAGAGACTTCAATCCTTTCCAGATCAAGAGGTCTGCCGGTGTCGGTGTCAGAGTTTACTTGCCGGTTATCGGTCTTCTCGGTATCGACTGGGGATATGGATTCGACGACAATACTTATGGAAAGAGTCAGTTCCACTTCCTCATCGGACAACAGTTCTAGAACATAATTACATGATTAATAAATTACTATAGATATGAAAAAAATCATTTTGGTTATGGCTGCTGCGCTGGTAGCGCTTTCAGCCTCCGCGCAGAATTTAAAGTTCGCGCATGTTAATTTCAATGAACTTGTTATGCTTATGCCTGAGGCAGATTCCGCACGTGCGCAGATGAACGCATCTCAGCAGGAAGCTCAGGATACATACAAGAGTATGATGGATGAATTCCAGAATAAGTATCAGCAGTATCAGCAGAAGAGCAGCACATGGACTGCAGCTATCCGCGAGAGCAAAGAGAAAGAACTTGCTGATATCCAGAACAGAATCGAGGAATTCAACCAGTCTATCCAGCAGGAACTTCAGCAGCAGCAGAGCCAGCTCATGGCGCCTATCCAGAAGAAAGCCGTCGAGGCTGTGAACAAACTTGCCAAAGAAGGCGGATATATATATGTATTCGAGCAGGGCTCACTTCTTTATTTCGATGCCTCTCAGAGTACTGACCTTACAGCGGCAGCCAGAAAGGCTCTCAATATTCCGGCCAGCAGAACTCTCGAGTCTCTCCAGCAGGAACTTCAGGCTCAGGCCCAGAAATAGTGTAAAGTGATGAATTGTAAGGCGGTGCCGTTCTCGGTGCCGCCTTTTTTTTAGTGTAATTGCAAAAATTTCTTACAAATTATTATGTTTTTAACGTTTTTATCATTAGATTTGCAGTGATGTTTGAGGAATACTTTAACATTTAAAGAAAACGCGACATGAGGTTATTGGTATAAACGACGTTGTGAGCGGCTTTGAAAATGGATTTTAAACCGGGAATAATCCCATAAACTAATAAACATAATGAAAACACAGGAAATAATGGCCAAACTTCAGGCCAAGTACCCTACAGAGAAAGAGTATCTGCAGGCCGTAACTGAAGTGCTTGAGTGTATCGAGGATGTTTACAATCAGCATCCTGAATTTGAGAAAGCTAGAATCATCGAGCGTCTCGTGGAGCCAGACAGAATGTTGACATTCCGCGTTTCTTGGGTAGATGACAACGGTGATGTTCAGACAAACACAGGATATAGAGTACAGTTCAACAACGCTATCGGACCATACAAGGGAGGTCTCCGTTTCCATCCTTCAGTAAACCCTTCTATCTTGAAGTTCCTCGGTTTCGAGCAGACATTCAAGAACGCCCTCACAACATTGCCTATGGGTGGTGGTAAAGGTGGTTCAGATTTCAACCCTAAGGGAAAATCAGAGGGTGAGATCATGAGATTCTGCCAGGCATTCATGCTCGAGTTGTGGAGAAACATCGGTCCTGATATGGACGTTCCTGCAGGTGACATCGGCGTCGGTGGACGTGAGATCGGTTACTTGGAAGGTATGTACAAGAAGCTTACCCGTGAGCACAATGGTGTGCTTACCGGAAAGGGAATTCCTTTCGGCGGTTCACTCATCCGTCCTGAGGCTACAGGTTTCGGTGCAGTTTACTTCCTCCAGCACATGTTGCACAACCATAAGGCTGACCTCGACATCAAGGGTAAGACCGTTGCTGTTTCAGGATTCGGTAACGTATCTTGGGGTGCCTGCGTAAAGGCTACTGAGCTCGGTGCTAAGGTGGTTGCCATCTCTGGACCTGACGGAGTTATCTATAACCCTAACGGAATGACTAAGGAGAAACTCGATTATATGCTCGAACTCCGTGCGACTTGCAACGACGTTGTAGCTCCATTCGCTGAGAAATTCCCAGATGCGACATTCACTCCTGGCAAGAAGGCTTGGAGCATCAAGTGCGACATCGCTATGACTTGTGCATTCCAGAATGAAATGTCTAAGGAGGATGCTGAGGAACTTATCGCAAACGGCACATGGTGCTGCGTAGAGGTTTCCAACATGGGTTGCCAGCCAGGTGCTATCGAGGCATTCCAGAAGGCAAAGATCCTCTTCGCTCCAGGAAAGGCTGTCAATGCAGGTGGTGTAGCTACTTCAGGTCTCGAAATGACTCAGAACGCTATGCATCTCAGCTGGACAGCTAAAGAGGTGGATGAAAAACTCCATGGCATTATGGACGCTATCCACACTGCTTGCGTGAAATATGGTACACAGCCTGACGGCTACATTAACTATGTTAAGGGTGCTAACATCGCCGGCTTCATGAAGGTGGCTGAGGCAATGCTCGCTCAGGGTGTTATCTAATATTTAATTTCCAGAATATAAATGTAACGGGGGTGAAACATTTGTTTTTCCCCCGTTCTCGTTTGTAAAGTCTTGAAAAATGTCTATATTCGCATCTTATTGTGACACTTACTAAAGCAATAATAATATTCAAACAATAAAAATGTCTACTGAAACAGTAAAACCAGCTGCGGCATTTCCGGTCAAGAAGCTCATAATGCTCCTTTTTGCCATCGCCGTATTCCTTTTCTTCTGGTTCGTTCCTAGGTCATTCTATGGCTTTGCAGAAAATGGAACACCGCTTCTTTCTATCATTGAACAGAGAACAGTGGCGATCTTCGCTTTGGCCGCTCTCATGTGGATGTTCGAGATCCTCCCTACGTGGGCTACATCGGTCACGATTATAGTATTACTTCTGTTCACTATTTCAGACAATTGTCCTCTATTTTTGAGGAATACAGGAGCTGATCCTGCCGATATGGGTACATTCGTCAGCTACAAGGCGTTGCTCGCTGCGTTCGCTGACCCTACTATCATGCTCTTCCTCGGAGGATTCCTCCTCGCTATAGCCGCTACGAAAGTAGGTCTCGATGTCCAGCTTGCAAGAGTCCTTCTGAAGCCTTTCGGAACCAAGCCTAAATATGTGCTTCTCGGCTTCTTGATGGTTATCGGTGTTTTCTCCATGTTCATGAGCAACACAGCTACTGCAGCCATGATGCTTACTTTCCTGGCACCTGTGCTCAAGACACTTCCTGCCAGCGAGAGAGGAACTGCAGGTCTTGCATTGGCTATCCCTGTAGCTGCGAACCTCGGTGGTATCGGTACTCCTATCGGAACCCCTCCTAACGCTATTGCCCTCGGTTATCTTACAGAGACAATGCACCAGAGCATTGGCTTCGGCGAGTGGATGCTTGTCATGGTCCCTTACGTTATCGTGATGCTCCTGTTCGCATGGTTCCTTCTTCTTAAGCTCTTCCCATTCACATCTGACAAGATAGAACTCAAGATAGAGAATACCAGAAAACCTGATACCAAGACATATATCGTATGGGTTACATTCGCTGTAACTATCCTCATGTGGGTATTCGACAGATATACCGGAGTCAATGCCAATGTGGTGGCTATGATTCCAGTCGGAGTATTCTGCGCTACAGGTGTCATAACTAAAGAAGATCTCAAGAACGTGGAGTGGAGTGTCCTCTGGATGGTAGCCGGTGGTTTCGCCCTCGGTATCGCATTGAACAAGACCGGTCTTGCCGAGAATCTTGTACAGGCTATTCCGTTCGCATCATTCAAACCGCTCATTATCCTCCTCCTTTCAGGTCTTCTCGGATATGCGATGTCCAACTTCATCTCCCACTCAGCTGCGGCCAGCCTTCTAGTGCCTATTCTCAGCGCAGTCGGAGTCGGAATGGGCGACATGCTTTTGCCTATCGGTGGTGTGAAAGCCCTTCTCGTAGGTGTTGCGCTCTCTACCTCTGTGGCCATGCTGTTCCCAATCAGTACACCTCCGAACGCCATCGCTCACTCGACTGGTCTTATCAAGGTTAAGGATATGACGAAGATTGGCGCTATTATTGGTGTCGTAGGTCTCGTACTTGGATACGCAATTCTTATTTTCATTGGATTATAAAATGAAGAAAATTATTTTAGCTATGGCAGCCGCTGCACTTATTGCACCGGCTGCCAAGGCTTTTGCTTCTGAGCCTGCCGGAGAGACGGCGAAAACAGAGAAGCCATCGCACATCAAGTTTTATGGTTTCATAAGGAACTACTTTGCATTCGATACTCGTGAGAGTAAGGCAGGTACTAAAGATTTGTTCTACTATCTCCCTAAAGACGAGGCACTTAACGCTAAGGGAGAGGATATGAACGCTCAGAGCACATTCCGTTTCCTCGCCATTACATCACGTTTCGGTTTGGATATTAAAGACTATCATATAGGCAACACTAATGTCGCTGCGAAAATCGAGACTGACTTCTACTGCATGAACGGAAACGTAGCAGTATTGCGTCTTCGCCAGGCTTTCGCGACATTGTCATGGAAAGACCTCGGTAAAGAAAACAGTCAGAGCGCATCCCTCAAAATCGGACAGGCATGGCATCCTCTCGCAGCAGATCAGCCATATGTAATCGATCTCGAGACAGGTACCCCGTTCAACCCGTTCAGCCGTACCCCTCAGGTGATGTTCGATTACAACTTCTCGAAGAACTTCACATTGACCGGCGGCATCATCTATCAGATGCAGTACCTCTCTGCAGGTCCTAACGGTGCTTCTGATAACTACCTGAAATACAGCTGTGTCCCTGAAATATACGCCGGAGCTACATTCAAGAGCAATGACGGTTTCACAGGCCGTGTAGGTGTGGATGTCCTGAGCATTAAGCCAAGATGGCGCGATGGTGCCGGAAATAAGGTCGATGACAGAATTACCACCATAAACCCTTATGTCTACGCGCAGTACGTGAACAAGGACTTCTCCATCAACGGAAAAGTAGTCTATGCTTCCGCCGGCGAGCATTTCAACATGCTTTCAGGCTATGGAGTGTCTAAGGTCAATGCTGACGGCAGCATGGATTATGCACCTCTTCACAGCACAGCATCTTTCCTCTCAGTAAAATACGGCCGCAAGGTTCAGGTCCAGGGTATGATCGGTTACGTGAAGAACCTCGGCACAAGCGAAAGCCTTGTCGCTGACAAGACAGTAGACGGAAAAGATTATACAAAAACCAGTAACTTGTATATCAGCGGAAACGGTTTCCATAACCTTAACCAGCTTTTCCGTGTGACACCTACTGTAGTATATAATCTCGGCAAGTTGTCTTTCGGACTTGAATATGACATTACAGCCGCTCAGTATGGCAAATACGAAGAGTCTGGTTACGTGAACGCTTCCAACGGTCTTGTAGATGGAGGACTTCACTGGATTACCAACCACCGTCTCCTCGGAATGGTCAAGTTTACATTTTAACGGCAGATGAACAAAGAACTTCTGATTTCCAGCATCCGCTCCATCCCTGATTTTCCTAAGGAAGGTATACTTTTCCGGGATGTGACTACGCTTTTCAAGAGCCCTGAAGCTTTCCGTGAAGCGGTGGATGCAACGTATGAACTTTATAAGGATAAAGGAATTACTAAAGTGGCCGGTCTTGAATCCAGAGGCTTTGTTCTCGGGGCAGCATTGGCTTACAAACTCGGGGCTGGATTCGTGACTATCCGCAAACCGGGGAAACTCCCTTGCGATACATATTCTGAAGAATATCTTAAGGAATATGGAACCGATACACTTGAAATTCATACAGATGCGTTGACATCAGATGATGTTGTACTGCTTCATGATGACTTGCTGGCGACCGGTGGAACTGCCGTAGCGGCATTGAACCTTATACGCAGATTTTCGCCGAAAGCGATTTATGCAAACTTCATAATAGAGTTGTCAGAGTGCGACGGTATGGCTGCAATGCCGTCTGACATCGAGACTACTGCCCTGTTGAAGCTGTAGATGAATCACGGGACGACCGACTCTGGCCGCCCCGTAATTCTTTCATGCGTTCTTCAGATATACTTATCAACTTATATAAACAAACTTATGTTAAAAAAAACCTTTTTTGCTGCAGTTGTAGCACTCATGGCGTTCTCGCAGATGGCGAAAGCGCAGACTAACCTCCAGATCTTTTACGACTTCGGTCGTGACCGTAAGCACGTTACCACTACACTCGAGGGTTTCTACGGAGACAAATGGGGTAACACTTTCTTCTTCATCGACTACGATTACAACCAGAAGAACGCCAAAGATCAGAATGTGTCTCCGAACGGAAGCTATTTCGAGATTGCCCGTTGCCTTAACTTCTGGCAGAACAGCAAACTCGCTCCTCTCAGCATCCATGTAGAGTACAACGGCGGTATTTACAGCAACTACACGATCAACCATGCCTTCCTCGGCGGTATCGACTGGTTCATCCATAGTGCTGACTATAAGAATACATTGAACTTGAAGGTTCTCGGAAAGTTCATCAGATATGGTAAAGGCAACATCAACCTCGAAGGAGAGCAGCGTAAAAGCGCTGTCCCTATGCAGCTTACCGCAGTATGGGGCATGCAGGACCTTTTCGGCGTTACCGGTTTGAGATTCAGCGGTTTTGCTGATTTCTGGTGGGAGAACCACACAGTTTGTCCTGTAAACAAGGACGGTGAGCGCAAGTGGGATGAAGGAAAGACTTCCAATGTGGTGTTCATCACTGAGCCACAGCTCTGGTATGCTGTAGGACAGCATTTCGGTGTGGATAACCTTAATGTGGGTACCGAGATCGAACTTTCTTACGACTTCGGTTCTGCAAAAGGTTTCTGGTGCCGTCCATGTCTCGGTGTAAAATGGGTTTTCTAAGCATTGACCTAAACGAAATCAGTCATGAACTCATTGGTACAGAAGACTTTCGGGCTGGATCCTGCGAAGCATAGCATCCGGACCGAGATTATTGCGGGTATAACAACCTTCCTTACGATGGCATACATACTTGCGGTGAACCCGAGCATCTTCAGCGCTCTGGCTTCCCAGGGTATGCCTACCGACGCCGTCTTTACGGCTACAGCTCTCGCGGCCATCGTCGGCTGTCTGGTAATGTCCATTTATGCGAAGAAACCTTTCGGACTTGCTCCGGGTATGGGTCTCAACGCCTTCTTCGTGTTTACAGTCTGTCTCGGTATGGGACACACATGGCAGATGGCATTGACAGCGATCTTCCTCGAAGGTATCTTGTTTATCCTCCTGACAGTCACTAATGTACGCAAATTGATCGTGGATGCGATTCCTCTTAGTCTGAAACGTGCTATCGGTGCGGGTATCGGACTTTATATCGCGTTTATCGGTCTCAAATCTGCGGGCATCATTGTAAGCAGCGAGGCTACATCTGTAACCCTCGGATCGTTCTCTGAGCCTACCGCCATCCTTGCGATAATCGGTCTCATCCTTACATCTGTATTGGTGATTCTCAAGGTTCGTGGCGGAATGCTTATCGGTATAATTATCACCACACTTATCGGTATTCCTATGGGTGTGACCAACTATTCCGGTATCGTTTCCACTCCGCCATCTATCGCTCCTATTTTCTGCCAATTCGAATGGGCGCATATTTTCTCATGGGATATGCTGGCCATCGTGTTCACCTTCCTGTTCATCGACATGTTCGATACTATCGGAACAGTTGTGGGTGTTTCTGTCAAGTCAGGCATGGTAGATGAGAAAGGAAATGTCGACGGAATTAACAAAGTGCTGATGGCAGACGCAGTGGCTACTGTAGCAGGAGCGGCATTCGGTACAAGTACCACTACTACTTATATCGAGAGCGCATCCGGTGTGTCAGAAGGCGGCCGTACAGGTCTCACCTCATTTACGATTGCGCTTTGTTTTGCGATAGCTCTGTTGTTCTCACCTTTGTTCCTCGCTATCCCTGGCGCAGCTACAGGTCCGGTTCTCTTCATCGTAGGTGTGATGATGACAGCTCCTGTAAAGGAAATCGATTGGGAGGATTATTCCGAAGCTATACCTGCCTTCGTGACCATGCTTCTTATGCCTCTCGCATACAGCATCTCCGATGGTATCATGCTCGGTTTGATTTCCTACGTATTCCTGAATACTCTTACTGGAAAAGTCAAGAAAGTATCAGTCATGATGTGGATTCTCGCGATCCTCTTCATCTTGAGATATGTACTGATTTAGCATACGAATATTACTTATATCTCGGCCACCGGATTCTGCTTTTTGAGGCAAATTCCGGTGGCCGACTGCTATTCATTGACCTACAAGCCGATGCGAAATTAACCTCGAATTGTTGATAAATTTTCTTCAGAAATTTCTTTGATAAGGGAGAGCGATTGCGTATTTTTGTAATAACTACTATATGCTATTCGATATTAAATTTTCTTAATTATGGATGTTTACAAGACAAATGGCTCTTACGAGGAGTACGACATAGATAAGTTGATGAAAGGAATACGCGAAGCGTATAAGTCTGCTGGTGAGGCATGTCCGGAAGCTGTGGTCGTTTCCATTGTGGAAAACCTCTATATCTACGACAAGATTGCGAGCAAAGAAATCCGTCGTCAGGTGGAAGAATCATTGATGTCCATAAACAAGAAAGTCGCCCTCGCCTATATCGAGAAATTCGATGCCGGCCTCGACCTCCGCAAAAAGCGCGATTTCATCCGAGACTATATAAAGGCTTCGAATGCCGCTACCGGCTCTAAGTTCGATGCCAATGCCAATGTGACCCGGAAGAATATCGTGACTCTCGGCCAGGAGCTCTACAAGGAGAACAATATAAAGCAGAACCGCTATATCATGAAGGACAAGATTAAAGCCATGTACAGCCGACGTCTTGCCGAACAATATATCGAAGACCTTGAAAGTCATGTGCTTTACAAACATGACGAGAGTGGTACACCGGGATATCCGTACTGCGTGGCCATTACCATGTATCCGTTCCTGGAAAGCGGTCTGAAAGAACTTGGCGGAGTCTCTATAGCACCTACTGACCTGAAATCATTCTGCGGAGAGTTCATTAACTTGGTATACTCCATCTCATCCCAGTTCATGGGAGCCGTGGCTACACCTGAGTTCCTTATGTATATGGATTATTTCATCAGGAAGGACTACGGTGAAAACTACCTCGACAGACTCAGTGAAGTGGTCGAAGGCAACGCCAAACAGAGAACCCTGGAAAAAGTCATTGACAATTACTTCCAGCAGGTTGTGCACTCGATGAATATGCCGGCAGGCAACCGCGGCTATCAGACGGTATTCTGGAACATCGGCTATTTCGACAAACCTTACTTCGAGGGCGTGTTCGGTGATTTCAGATTCCCGGACGGAACCGCACCGAAATGGGAGACATTGTCATGGCTCCAGAAGCACTTCATGAATTGGTTCAATGAAGAGAGAAATCATTATATCCTGACTTTCCCTGTCGAGACCATGGCGCTTCTTACCGACGGCGGCGACGACTACGCAGACAAGGAATATGCTGATTTTACAGCGGAAATGTGGTCCAAGGGACACAGCTTCTTCTGCTATATTTCCAACAGCCCGGATTCCCTCTCAAGCTGCTGCCGTCTGCGTAACTCGTTGAAAGACATGGATGATACCGATGAGGAGCACAACCATACCACCCACCAGTATTCCATGGGAACAGCTTCTGTCGCTACCGGTTCCAAGTCAGTGATGACGATTAACCTGAACAGAGTTATCCAGCTGGCTACCAGGAAGTTCTTCAGCGAAACCCAGGGTCTGGTGATTCCTGCGGAGCAGCCGTTGCCGAAGAATCTGAATTATGACAGGAAGGCGCTATATGGTTATATCAATGCCGAGATAACGGAGATGACCAGTCGTGTACACAAATACCAGACTGCATTCAACGAGATTATCCGTGACTTCCTGAAGGCTGATATGCTCGATGTCTACAAGGCAGGCTTCATCGATATGCGCAAGCAGTATCTTACTATCGGCGTAAACGGTCTTACCGATGCTGCTGAGTTCCTCGGCCTGGAGATTTCTCCTAATGAAGAATATCGTGAGTTCGTGAATACGATTCTGGAGACTATCAACATTGCCAACCGTAAGGACAAGACTCGTGAAACTATGTTCAACACTGAGTTCGTCCCTGGAGAGAATCTTTCCGGAAAGAACTACAAGTGGGATAAGAAAGACGGTTTCTTTGTTTCTTCGAAGCATAACATGTACAGCTCATATTTCTATAATCCTGAGGACGATAGCCTTTCTATGATAGACAAGTTCAAGCTTCATGGAGAGGACTATGTGAAGTATCTCGACGGAGGTTCTGCGCTGCACATGAATATCGCAGAGCATCTCAGCAAGGATCAGTACAGACAATTGCTGAACGTCGCTGCCCATTATGGTACGAACTATTTCACATTCAACTGCCGCAACACTGTCTGCAACGACTGCGGATATATAAGCAAAGATACATTGACAGTATGCCCTAAGTGCGGGAGCAAGAATCTGGATTACCTTACCCGTGTGATCGGTTACCTGAAGCGCGTATCTTCGTTCAGCGAGATGCGTCAGGAAGAGGCCGAGCATCGTTTCTACGCTGAAAAATAAGTCTTCGCCGCGTCGCTGCGGCCGAAGGTAAATCGCTGAAGGTGAGAGCTATAAGGAGGTTTGTCAATGATTAAGTACGTGCCGGAGATGACCAGTGTCGTGATGGAAGAAATTCCCGATAAAGTGACACTGGCTGTCGACATATCGAATTGTACGGGGCTATGTGAAGGTTGTCATTCTCCGTTTCTGCGTAAAGATGTCGGAGAGGAACTGACGCCTGAGGCGGTGGACTCCATGCTGTCCGACAATTTCGGGGTGAACTGTTTCCTTTTCCTGGGAGAAGGGAACGATCCCGAGGCATTGATGAAGATAACTGCTTATATCAGAAAGGTTTATCCGGCATTGACCCTGGCCATATATTCCGGCAGGGAGAGCGTCGAAGACGAGATTTTTGCGAGCTTCGATTATGTGAAAGTCGGTCCGTTCCGGCCTTCTTGCGGGCCGTTGAACCATCGCACGACGAATCAGCGACTTTATAAGGTGAGCCATAAAAAATCCGCCGCAGGGAGTGCTGCAGCGGATGAAAAGTCGTATGAACTGGAGGATATCACCTATCGGTTCTGGCGTTCCTCTTCCTTGAGTTTGTGAACCGTACTCATATATTCCAAGCCGGCCACGAGCAGGATTCCTGAGATGGCGAACAAAATGGCAGCCGGAATCTGCAAGTCGAAGTCTTTCAGCGTCGCGCCGCCTGCGATGAGCATTTCCGCGCCTGATTTGGCAGCTTCTGCATCCATGCCGCTTCTGAGGAGCTGAGCCTCCGCGATAGCCCCGACGTTGTTCCACGGCCATACCTTCACGAGCGCGCCGATTACAAAGCCCACGAGCACGAGCATGGTCTGACGCTCGCTATGTTTGAGGAGCCAATGCAGGAATTTCGAGAACCCGAGGATGCCGATGACGCAGCCCAACGCGAATACCGCCAGTACCGGTATGTTCATTTGGTTCAATGCCTGCATGATGTAGTCGTATTTGCCGAGGATTACGAGGATGAAGCTGCCTGAGATACCCGGCAGAATCATGGTGCAGACTGCTAGGGCACCGCAGATGAATATGAACCAGAGGTCGTCCGGGGTGGTGGTAGGAGACAGGGTACAGATGACTACTCCGAGGGCGATGCCTACTGCAAAGAACATAAAATCAAGTACTTTCCATCCTTTGATATCGTAAATCATATACGCCGAGGAGGCGATGATGAGTCCGAAGAAAAATGCCCATGTCTGTATCGGGTGGAAGGCCATGACGTATACCATCAGTTTGGCCAACGAGAATATGCTTATGAGTACTCCGGCGAAAAGTGATACCAGGAATGCTCCGTGGATGAATTTCCAGAATTCTCTGAATTTGCCTGACAGGAGCAGTTTCCATGATGACGGATCCATTAGGGCGTTCAACGCGTCTATCAGTTCTGTGAAGATGCCTGTCAGAAGTGCGATGGTGCCGCCGGAAACACCCGGGATTACGTTAGCGGCTCCCATTCCGAAGCCTTTTACTCCCGTTATGAAGTGTTTTGTGAGATTTGCCATGTCGTTATTTTATTATTGTTAAGTATTTCACTATTTCGTCGAAGGCCTGTGATGCGGTGAATTCTCCGGAAGGGGAGTCTTCGATTACGAGGTCGAAGATTCTGGTTTTGAGCTGCATCCTTCCGATTTTGAATTTCGCAGGTAAGCTTTTGGTTATGAACGCTATGGTGAAAGAGTTGTTGTTCACGAGTGATATGAACAATTCCGGATTCTCCCCGCTTATCTTGTTTATTCTCTTTCTGGAAGGCTTATCGAACCAGTTCAGGTCTTTCTTCGTTATCGTTCTCTCCGGATCGGGAGATTCTTCTCCTTCTTTATGTTTTTTGTTCAAGTCCAGGAACCATATCTCACATGACATTCCGCGGGTCTCGAAATATTTGCGGATTCTGTCCAGGCATCCTTCTTCCCGTGCGTCGTTTATGTCGAGCAATATGGTGACTGAGTGTAAGTTACTTACGGGAGTGAGTCCTGTCTGTATATCGTTTCCTGTCTTGTTTATGACTTTCCCTCTGAATATGTTTTTTATGAAGTCGAACATAAATCTATTCTTCGTTACTGTTTTCGTCTGAAACAGCCACGCCGTTTGCTGCGAGGAGTTCACGGATTTCTTTCTTGGCGGCTTTCCAACGTGGGATGTCGATCTTCGTACCGATTACTTCCACGACTTTGGCTGCGATGATGGAGCCGATTTCTCCACACACTTTCAGTGGCATTCCGAGCGAGTGTGCATACAAGAATCCTGCCGCGTAAGTGTCTCCGGCACCTGTGGCGTCGATAGTTTTTGCCGGCCAAGCTTCGATATAGTGATACTCATCTCCGCTCTTGAGCATTGACCCGTCCTTTCCTACTTTCACGACGGCAATCTTGCAGTGGCGGGCGATCTCATCGAGGGCCTCTCGCGGCTGCATCTTGGTGAAGGCCTTGGCCTCGGACTCGTTCGCGAATACGATGTCTACATAGCGGTCGACGATGTCATGGAGGAAGGCGTCGTTGGATTCCACCACGTTGTATGAAGCCATGTCGAGTGAGATGATGCATCCGGCCTCATGTGCCATTTCCACGGCTTTGCGGATAAGTGCCTGGTTCTGAACGAGGTATCCTTCGATATGGAAGTAGTCATATCCTTCGAAGTATTCCGGTTTCAGGTCTTCTGGAACCATCTCGAGCGCTGCTCCCATGTAGTTTGCGAATGTTCTTTCGGCATTGGCCCCGGACACGAAGACCATGGATCTGCCCGAAGGGTTCTTGCCTTTCAGGAGCAATGTCTTTACGCCGTACTGCTCTTCGTCGCTTTTGAACAGGTGTCCGAGTTCGTCTTCGCCGACTTTGCCGATGAATGCGGATGTCATGCCGAAGATGGCTGTGCAGGTGATGGTGTTGGCCGCAGAGCCTCCTGCTACATAGTGAAGTCCGTATGGTTTAAGGCTTTCGAAGATTTTGTTTCCGGTTTCCATATCCACGAACTGCATGCTGCCTTTCGGGAGGTGGTACATTTTCAGGAATGTGTCGTCAGGAAGGACGGCCAATATGTCTGTGAGGGCATTTCCTATGCCTAAGATGGATTTTTTGTTCATGGTTTGTATACGTTGCTGGCGTTAGGCCAAGATTACAAATATAACAAAAAAAAGATAGGCGGAGAAATTTCCGCCTATCTGTATGGGGTTTAGGGTTAGAATTGTTGGGATATATGTTTCTATGTCGTTACGATTAATTACTTTTGCTCGTTTTGGCCAGGTTCTCGGCAGGGATACATATAATTCTTTATGTTGCAATACAATATCCCCACTTGAAATTACTTTTTTAACAGCATCGTACTTAATACTAAAATAGACATTTTCAAGTTGGTGCTAGCGCTTAACTTAGACATGGCCGCCGCTGCCGGTCGGCGCGGGACTCTGTTATAAGTTGTTGATAATGAGCTGGTTCAGAAGTAGTGCCGTGCCGACAGCCTATTTTTGGGTGGGGTCGGCACGGCTCATCAGTATAACTCATTGATAATCAACATCTACATAATCTCAGGCGCGCCGACCCCTGAGGCCCGCGTTGTTAGCATCTCCGTTATAAATCTATACGTCGAGGCGTCAGGAGGTCGGAACTCAGGCCGCGAATTACGCAGTACCTGAGCGGACGAGTCCGAGCCTCCTGACGCCACCATGTCTACCGTTTATGATGAAAAACCAAGTCGTCTCCGGTACCTACAATCCAAGCTCGATCTGGAACCGTACCCCGAATCTGTCGTAATCATTCGAAACAGCATCTTTCATAGCATTATACGACAAATCCAACTGCACCTTCAAACTGTGACCTATAATATAACGCGTCAGACCTACAGTACTCTGATTCCAAACCTTGTATCCTGCGAAATCCCTAATGCAGCCATCTGGCAAAATCGTAGAATTCCGGACCGCTACCTCCCACTTCTTGTCGAACAAATAACTGGCCTGGAAATTCGTGCCTTGACCGGTAAATATAAAAGCATCTGAAGAATTTACATCCGAAGGATTTGACGCATAACGCCCCATAAAATCGGCATTGACAGCGAACCCTCTGTATTTCAGCGCGATATCGGCATAATACCCGCCGATATTGCTGGTCCCGTCGAGCAAACTACCCTTGAAACCTTGACCCAGGCAAGCATTCTGGTTGAACGAATAACCCGCACCGACCATCAGCTTCAGACTATTCTCATAATAGGTATCACCCTCAGTATACTCACCCTTTGCGTGGAACTTTCCGAACGGGAAAAACTCCACCCTTCCGGTGTAAGCCAGACCATTGTCCGAAGACTTCCTCCAATTCGCTCCCTCGCCCAAAGTCACCGAAGCGAAAGAAGAAAACGCAAAACCGTCCACACCGCCGCGGTGATATTCCCCGAACAAACCGAAGTCACGATCTCCGCCGAACGTACTGTTCACGATACTCCTGTCCACAAACTGCAACGCACTGGACGAATTAATCCTCGCCCTGTTAGTCTTGAGCTTCGTCTGACCGAAACCGATACTCCACGAACCGTTCGGCTTATAGTAAATAATACCGTCCTTCACGATATTCGTAGTCCCGTTCGGTGTCGGCTTCGCATCACTGCCGGAAAAACCTAACTGAATGGAATAGATTAACTTAGGCGAAAAAACATAACCGTCGAACCTTAATCTAAGACGCCTGATCTGCGCCTCCGTTTCCGTAATCGACATATGCCGGTCGAACGTTGCTCCGGCCAAATTCTGCATCCTGAACCTGATTGTCGTTTTGAAAGACTCGTCGTTCGGAGCGAAAGTCAGACCCTTGCCGATTTCGATGTTCGGCATATTCTCCAACTGTTCCTTCACCTCGTCCGCCAGCGCCTCGTCGATGTACTGTCTCAATGCTGTTTTGTCCCATGCAGTGCTGTCTGCGCGAGTCTGTCCTGCCGCTGATCCGATGCCGATAAAGGTTGTTGTCAATGCCAATGCAACCCGGAAAAGAGATATTTGCTTCATTCGTTTACGTGTTTCGTTTTGATACTGAACTGCAAATCTATGATTATTTTAGCACAAAACGAAAAAATCTTATATTTGTGAACAGTTGAGCATTAGTTGATGATTATTTTTAATCCTGAACATGATTTATGCATAGCCAACGGTGACGCGAACTTCGTGCCGCCCGCCTCTGCATTGGAATTCGGAAAAGACTGTTCCGGATTAGTCGATTGGATAGTGGAAACATCTGATGATGAGATAGTTCCATGGGGTTGGGATGCCGTCCTGAAACGCCGTCTGGAAAGATCCGGCATCGCCCCTGAAAAGCTGCCGCCAGACCAATTCGTCGCCTCCGTGCGGGCCCTTTCGGGCAGAGGAATTGCGTTTCGTGTCAATGCCGATGTCCATCGTCTTGTATGTTCCGCCCATCCGTCCATGCTGCACATTCTTTCTGAACCCGATTCTGTCGTGGAACTCCATGATGTAGAAGACGTTGTGCGTTATGTAAACTTGTTTGGAGATGCTGTCATGAAATCTCCATTGTCAGGAAGTGGCAAAGGTCTCAGGTGGGGCAGGGCCGGGGAATTGTCGCAGAGTGATCTCGGTTGGTGTAAAAATGTCATATCCAAGCAGGGGAGTGTCATGGTGGAAAAGCGCCGGGAAGTGGTCCAGGACTTTGCCATGTTGTTCCATGTGGGGGAGTCTTCCGTAGAGTTCGAAGGTTACTCTATGTTCTTCAGTGACAACGGAATATACAAGGGAAATATCCTCGCTTCCGACGAATGGATACTGGCAGAACTGTCCCGCTACGTGCCGGCAGCATTGATCCTGAACATTAAGGCAGCATTGACAAAAACAATAGCAGGGACTTTTGTGGGGAAGTACAGCGGTTTTCTGGGCGTCGATATGTTCATTTTTCGCGAGGCGGGGACTTTCAGGCTCGCGCATTGCGTCGAAATCAATGTGCGCATGACGATGGGGCTTCTGGCCAGGCGCCTGTATGACAATCATTTGGAGCGGCTGGTGGGTCCTGGCGACCTGGATGGACGGTATCAGATGTGCGTGGAGTTTTCGCCGCGTCGGGGTGACCTGTTTGCCAGGCGGGACGAGGCTGTGGCGTCGCTTACGGATGTCACTCCGGATTCGCGCTACGCGGTGTGGGTCCGCTCATATGAAATATTGTCATAGTCAAATTGGCAGTCATAATTGTCAGGTTCTGAAATGGCACATAAGTTGCATATCCTTATGTAAATACACCTTAATAAGGCGGTTATGAAATGATGTTTTTAAATTTTAATAATTATGATTACCGAAAAATTACAGAATGCGGTAAATGATCAGATTGCCGCTGAATTATGGTCTTCAAATCTGTATCTTCAGATGGCTTTCTACTTTGAGAAAGAGGGTTGGAATGGTTTTGCACATTGGATGTACAAACAGTCTGATGAAGAGAGGGAGCATGCTATAAAGCTCGCCAATTATCTTACTAAACGCGGTGGTTCAGCTCTGGTAAATATGATCGATGTCGTTCCAACTGGTTGGGGCAGTGTTAAAGAGGTTTTTGCCAGTGTGGCTGATCATGAGCGTCACGTATCTAAACTTATTGATGATCTTGTAGATGTTGCTTCTGCCGAGAAAGATAAGGCAACACAGGACTTCCTTTGGGGATTTGTCCGTGAGCAGGTAGAGGAAGAGGCTTCTGTCGACGCTATCGTAAATAAAATCGAGAAATGCGGCGAAAGCGGACTGATTTATTTGGATTCCGAACTTGCTAACAGGTAGTTTTTAAACCATAGTTATATAGTGGCCTCGGCTGATTTCAGTCGGGGTCTTTTTGTTAAGTTATCATTTGGCGGATTGCACGGAATAGGGTCATGGGGGGGGAACCCTGTGTATGTCCACCGGAAATCATCAGCACCGACCAAGGAATTGGGCACAAATCCCGGTGCATGTCTGTACGATGGCGCGGATGATCTTTGCCGGATTGGACTCCAGACTCTTTGAAATGACCGCCGATACAATGACGTTCGTGTCAATAACGGCGTAGAATTTATCTTCCATTGCGCCCCTTCTGAATCTCGGCGTTTATCTCTTCAAGTGACATGTCCTGGATTCCTGCCTCGGCAGCTGCTGCTCTCATCTCGAGGAAAGCGGCCCAAGCGTCCTTGTTGATCTGTTCTTTGGTTGATGCCTTGATCTCAAACGGAATGCGTCTTTCACGTACAACGGTCTTCATGAATACTGTGATTGCTGCTGTGCTGGTGAAACCGAAATCATCGCAGATGCTATCGAAATTTTTCTTGAGAGTTTCATCGACTCTCATTGATAATGTTGCCTGTGCCATAGTTGTAAATCTTAATTTGTATTGTCAAATATAATACGTTGTATTGTAATTTGCAAACAATGTGCCGGCTTGACTTTTTCGATTGCACCGCCTTTACGGGAATGGAATTCCCGACGGCGTGCCAATCAAAAAAGCCCGCTGTCTATCGACAGCGAGCTTTCTCTTTTTTTCGTGATTCGGTTGGGATTCGAGAAATCACAATGAAATACAAAGGAA